>Ga0114923_10002698_pt1 | contig 11978 bp, 20 predicted proteins | sample SumtaG_FD_89578 | JGI IMG/M metagenome (GOLD analysis project Ga0114923, IMG submission 89578) | Deep subsurface microbial communities from Indian Ocean to uncover new lineages of life (NeLLi) - Sumatra_00157 metaG | ecosystem: Environmental > Aquatic > Marine > Oceanic > Sediment | place: near... | reverse complement strand
GCTGACACGTATCAATATTTTGACGACGTCATCACCACGACTCCCGCTGAAGTGTGCCATCTGCAAGTGGATGTGAACTATGCGGGTACAACCGACAACATGGAAGTGTCGATTTTCTCGACGCTCGATGACGCAACCGAGAACTGGGACGACACTCCAGCTATCAGTTTCGAAATGGCTCGTGGGTCCGACCCTGAGGCGTTGTCGATTGTCGTCACCGGCTTGTATCGGTTTAGGATAGGTGTCCAGTCTACAGGTGCGACCGATGACCACACGTCGGCAGACCTCAAGTACAGGTGCGATGGTGTCGATGCCAGCTAGACTCGTCATAGCGTTGCTCAGCTTTGTTGTTCTTTGCGGTGCTCAGTCCCGGAGCATTGGCTATCAGAAGCCTTCGCGCGGGGCGGTGGTTCAACGAGGACATCCGCTTGCTCGTGGCTTGATTCATTGCTGGGTTCTAAACGAGTTTGGCGGTGAACCCCGTGACATCGTCTCCGGCGAATGGGCGGCATCTGTCAGTGATCCAGCTTGGGGCGCGGGCGCATGGTCCTTTGACGGCGCAGCAGACTACTCTGATCTCTTGGCGATTCCGCCCGCGTTGAACGACTTCACGTTTGTCTTGATCGGCAGAGTGAATGTCATGGGACCTCGATATAGTAGGGTTGTCGAGCACGCTTCGAATACCGCAGGTTGGTCAGTTTCCAAAGAGTTTGAAGAAGGCGACGACTATCGGTACAACTTGGACGGCATTGTTGGTGTCCTTGCAAGCATCGACGTAGTGAACAACTCTCAATACGCTCTCTGGGTCGTCCGTAGGATTGGAGGTGACTGGGATCTGTCGTGGTTGCCACTAGTGGCTAACGTGCCTTCACTGCGAACCCCTGGGGGAATCACGGGCTCTTCCGTGTTAGGTACGGCAGCTCCGTTGCGAGTGGCTGAGTTCACAGGCGGCGGAGCTTACTACACTGGCATGTCCGTCTTGGCGGTGTACTACTACGACCGCTTCCTGACTGACGTCGAGACGGAGAGTCTTCGACGAAGTCCTTACCAGTTCCTGCGATCACCATACACCCGGAGACTGATCGCGGGAGCTCCAGTCGCTCCTTCCGCAGCAAGGCGTCGTCTGTTGATCTTCAATTTCTTGCTTTGGCTAAATCAGCCGAACGACTCAATCGGAGAATAAAATGAGAAACATACTCGGTCTCTTGACTCTGACAGTACTACTTGCATTCTCAGCATCGGCGCAAAGTCACGTCACGCAAGCTGAGGCGGTCGCGCTCATGAACGGGAGCGGTGGGTCGGCTCCGAACGGCACTGTCAACGAGACCGATATGATCAACATTCTTACGTCGGCGGCGGGATGGGGCGGTCCTGTTGGCGCTCAGTCTGGAACCACTTACACGGTGCTCGAACGGGATGCTGGTCGACTGACTACTTTCTCTAATGCTTCTGCAATTGCGGTCACGCTTCCGCAGGCAGGAACGACCGGGTTCGAAGATGGATCGTGGTTCGTGTTGAAGAATATCGGAGCGGGCGCGGTCACGGTCACGCCGACTACAAGCACAATTGACGGCAGTGCTACTCTTGTTTTACTTTCCGGACAATCGGCGGTGATCTACTCTGATGATACGAATTACTTTTCGAGGTTAGTGACCGACGACCAGATCGCTTCAGAGGTCGCAAACACACCTTCCGGAAACATAGCGGCGGTTGAGGTTCAAGCGGCGCTTGACGAACTCGATTCCGAGAAAGCGATCCAAGAGGTTCTTGCAGGACTGACTAACGGTCTCAGTGTCCAGCAAGTCGATCCGACGCTTCTAGCGAGTGCGGGGACGATTTACATGGAAGTGGAAGCGCAAGGCGGTGGCGATGTTGACTTCATCTTCAACAATGCGTTGTACACGCTGGATTGCACTACAGGGGCGGGGTCAGGCGGTAAGGCTCGGATCGCGTTGTCTGAAGGGGCGGACGCGAACAACCCGGCGCAGAATTGGGTCACGGCGATTGTCTCCGGACCCGATGCGATCTTAGCGGCTTCGACTTCATATCCTACCGGAACTTACGCCAACATCGCTATCACTACGGTTCCGGATGATACGACGTTCACGGCTGAAGGGGCATATGGCTTGCAACGCGCGACTGAGTCGCTGACTCTTGCGTCTAAAGGAGCTTTGCATCACCAGCGCGAGAAGTTGCGCTCGGGACTTGCTAATTGGACTAGCGGCGTTGCTCCCACACTTTCCATTGTTCCCGGATCACCGGACACGGTTCACTTGAACACAGCGGGCGGAGTGGTTCGCCAGCTTCATCGACAAACTTGGAGTGCGACGACTTCATCAAAGTACTACTACGGCAACGGCACAAGTCAATGGGATGATATCGCCGATCTGTCGGCGGCGCTTATTGAAGCGGACGGGTCTTCACTTTCCGGAAAGTACTTCAACCTCGTGATATTTGGTGCAATGAGTAAGAGCGGGTCGAGCAAAGTCTATGTGAACCTTCCGACAGGTTCCTACAACTCGGCTACCAATGCACAAGCTGATCCTAACAACACAGCGGTTACTACCATTCCGACTGAATTGAGCAACATCGGGTTTCTGATTGCTCGTTTGGTATTGAGGCATCGAGTCACTGGCGGCGGTACTTGGACAGAGGTCGAGACCATTGACTTACGCGGGCAGACTCCAGGTGCGGCGGGCGGCGGAACGTCTACCGTAGCGGCGACTGAGTTCTCAGATGCGAACTTCAACGTCTTCAACAACACTGATCCTACTAAGATCGTGACGTTAGATGTCAGTGGAGTGACTCCGGGGGAAACAAGCGACTTGATCATACCGGACGCGGACGGAACTATTGCACTGCAAAGCGCGATCACTGCCACTTGTGCCGCAGGCGTGGCGTCTATGACCGTGACAGCGGGCATCGTTACGGCTCTGACCTGTAACTAGTCAAGCTCAGATCTCGTCTCTCTTCCTTCCGGAAAGATATCAACGTGCGTATATCTAAACCGTGAAGAAACTACACATCAAACGGAATGGATCGGATGCAATTGTCCATTCGATTCCAATTCCGCGACCGACCCGACGCAAGGTTGAAACGATCTTGCGAGGGTTGCGCCCGAACTTGAGTAAAGACTTCCACGTCGATGCTTCAGAGTTCGACGATCTCTATCAGAAAGAGGAATCATGAAACACGCGCGACAGAGTTATCAGCATATTCAAGACTCTTCCGGAAAGATCCCGGAAGACGAACCCGTGTTCCTATTGAGAGCACAAGACCCAGTAGCGGCGGACCTTGTTCGTCAATGGGCGAACGAGACGGAGGACTTAGGCGGGGCTCCTCTCATCGTAGCTCTTGCCAGAGGGCAAGCGGCTTTCATGGATCAGTGGCCGATCAAAAAGCGGGTCGCGGATCTACCGAAGACCGATCAGATGTCCTTCCAGTTCCGGAACGTTAACGACGCTGAGGAACTCACGGAAGTCGAAACGGATGAAGAAGCTCCGGACGAAGCGGATGAGGAAGTTTCATCCGATGTGGCTATAGGCAACTATGACTAACCTCTCGACGAACGAGACTCTTATCCTCCACGCGGTCACGGGGATCTTGATCCTTATCGGCTTCATGCTCGGGATGTTTATCGAGCGGCGGAAGTGGGTCAAGATCTTCCGGGCGGCGGTCGCATATCGGAAGGGACTCATCGATCTCTCGACAACGCGGGTGTTCGATACGCTCGGACGGATGGGGTTCACGACGGCTGAAGCGGCGAAGGGTCTCGAAGACTTGGGGAAGGGTGTCAGAAGCGTCTACCCGAAGCAGGGTTTTCCTCCTATTCCGCTACCACCACGACCACCACGCGGCGGCTACACTGCTCCAATAGTGCGGTCGAAGTGATCTACAATCCAGTATGGGATCATTCGCCCTATGGTGGCTTTGCGGATGATCTCTTCCTTCTGGTGCTCTTCTTGATCATCATGGGGCGGATACTCGTATTCCAGGGAGCAAGAGCGCTCATGGCGCTCTTTCAGCTTCTAAAGCTACTTCTGAGGGATCTTCAGAGATGGTATTCGGCAAGGTGACATTTATTCCGGTCTCGGGTGAGGGCGCTTCCTTCGTCGTCCTCGACGTTCATTCGGTGGTCTACTATCGCGAGACCGGGCAATTCAAACGACTACAAGGCGGTGCATCGATCACGACCGTCGAGGAAGGCACATCTACTTCATGTCAGACACAACAGGACTTCTTACGATGACGCAGGGCGGCGGTAAAGGAAAAGTGACTTTTGCAGAGAGACGGCTTCAGTCTTTCCTCTATCTGTTACTGCGAGATTATCTTCCTTCCGGAGATGTTGAAGAACTCTTCGAAACGTTAGGCGATTCGGAACACTATCCGTCTGATGTTGTTTACTCTTGCCCACATATTGCAGGACTTTCCGGAGACATGGCGCGGCGGCTTTTGGGGACAAGGTCTGAAATGTCCGATAATGAAGAAGGACAACATGAGGACCGCACAGAAACCAAAAAAGAAAGCTCCCGTCCGGAAGCAAGCGTCAAAGACCTCTCCGACAAAGAGCGCGAAGCTTTCCGGAAACTTGACGAAGCGCTCGAAGACTTCCGCGCGAAAGCGACGCAAGAAATCTTCAGCGGAAGACCTTCCGGTCAGGGCGTCTACTACGAAAGCTTCCAGCAACCCAAAGGCAAAGATACAAAGGTCCACGCGACCGGCGAAGACCTTGAAGCTCTCAGAGACCTCGAAGACCTCGAAGACCTCGAAGCCAAAGAAGAAGACGGTGGCTTCCTCAACTCGTCAGGGTTCCCAGTCACAGAAGAGGAAATCCGCAAGTACGCGGAAGACTACGTCGCGCTCCGGATCAAAGACGACGACGCAGAGGGTCACGTCTTCAACGCGAAAGGCTACGACCAGTACGGCTACGACCGGGAAGGTGTCCTCAAAAAAGACTGTGAGAACCTCGAAGGCGAAGGCAAAGGGTCCGATAGCTCTGGCAGCACGGCAAGCGAGAGCGCAACCAAAACTGAAGGCGAGACGGAAAGCTAAACCGGAACCCGAACCGGAAGACATCGAAGAGATCATTCTCGCGCATCCTTACACCTTCAAGAACAAGATCGTTCCGGAAGCTCCCTCCCCGCAAGTCACTTGTAACGTTTTGAACCTGCTAGGTTCCGGAGTTCATCTTGACGTTGCTTGTCGTTGCAACGGGATCACGCTCGAACTTCTGGCGAAATGGATCGACCATGCGCAAGAGGACCCGCGCTCCCCATTCGGGGAATTCCTTCGTCTTTGTGATATCGCGGTCGCGCAAGATGAAGCGAGAGATATCATGCTCATCAGCGGCGGTATCAAACACGCTCCCGCACTACAGTGGAAGCTAACTCGGAAGGCTCCGAACCGTTGGGGAGACCGAGTCCATCACTCACTCGATACAGCGGGACTCTTGCAAACCGATGACGATGAGATCATAGTACATGAAGAAGATGTGAAGGCGAAGATGATTGCGATCCTGAATGAAGTCGGCGCGTTTCGGGAACTCGAACAGAGTGATCCAGAACTCGCGGAAGCTCTTGAGTTAAGCGAGACCGTCTCTTCTAAAGGACCTGTCAATGGTTCCGGAAAGAAAGTGAGGAAGACGAAGAAGTGATCGACGGAAGTCTACCCGAACGATTCGGAGATGCTGGAGTGAACGCGATGCAAACTCGCACTGAAATTATCGCCGAACGTGAAGCGCTGAAACGAGGGAACCGGAAGTTTATTTTCGCGGTTCTCGCTGTGACGATTACTTCAGCGCTGATCCTTTACCCGACAGTCGGACGCGCGGCGGGACTCGCTCTCGCGCGAATCCTTCACTAGACAGATGAAAGGTCGCGGGGCGCTCCCGGATCTTTCGCGTATCTGTAAGGTATGCCAGAAAACCAGAAAGAAGAATCGAAAGAGATAGTGGTTCTCCCTCTCACCTTCGAGGGGAAACGCTGTCTCGTCTCTTTGAGAGGATGGGTCGAAGTTCCCGGAAGGGAACAAGTTCGTTCCGTTTGGGGAAAGTTGACCTATGTCTCCGATCCGATCCTGCTAGTCGATAACCGGATCAGTGCTTTGAAGGCAGTTCAGAAGCGGACTCCCGGATTCCTTGTTGGTGAGAAGTCTCCGGTCTTTATCCCAATGGGCGGGATCGACGGGATCTCTCTTCACCAGTTCGATGTTGACGTTGTCAACCTTGGAGCAAACACCTTCAACGCTGAAGCATAGCGATGGATCTTGATGACGTAAGAAAGGGCGGAGCGTTCCGAAGGATACACAACTTCGGCGCTCCGCTTGCGTCTTTTCCTAAGCCTTCCACAGGAGCTAGGGTTTGGATGCCTCAACCTGGACAAGAGATCTTTCTTCATTTTGAACCGAACTCGACTTCCTTCATTCAGAATAGACTGAACCCTCCGGAAACTATTACTGGAATACGCAATTTCGCTTATCACCAAAACCTCGACGTCACAACTCACAGCTTTAGTGGTGGTTCGTGGACTTATACAGGAGGTCAACCTTACTATGTTGAGTTCGAACTTGAGTTTGAACAGACGTTCGGAGGTAGTGTTGTCTTAGCCATTCTGGCGGACGCGGTGTCCTCTCCACATATCAACTTGGATCGGGATAAGTTACAAGGTCTGTTTGTTATTACGCAAGTAGACCTTGAAATGCGCATCAGTTAGTGGATACTGGGGATATGGAAGACCTGCGAGAGGCGCTACGGGACATCGCGGAGGACAACAGCGCTTCCGCGCTACTGGGACGCTCTTCAATTTTCCTACAACAGTTCGTCAGGGCGTATTGTTCCGCTCGGAAGGAATGTCCGAAAGCAGTCGCGGGAGAGTGTCCTCTCGACGCGCACACGGGCGGAATCGGGGACGTCATGGCGGAGCTAGACCGCGTTGGGCAAATGATGAATGCAGTTGACACACATCTAGGAAAGGCGGCGCACAATGCCGACTCCTACTCCCCTTCGAAAATGCGGGACGTGTCGGTTTCACTACATACCAAAGATAGGTGAGACTATGTTTCCGGAAATAAACTTCGGCGCAGAAGGCTTCTGTCGAGTTGATCCGCCAGAGAATCAGGGCGGTCTAGTAGTTATTTCCGGAATGTACAAAGTGACTTCGAACGCGCTCCCGGCTTGCGGCAAGTGGAACAAAGGATCGCCAGACTGGTAAGCGTTCGCGTATCCTTACGATATGGGAGACCTCACAAAAAACTTCTCGTCTTGGGAATTCGAGTGTCGTTGTGGACACCTTCACACAGAAGACGAGCAAATCAATCCTCAGTTCGTCGAGATCCTTCAGAAGCTCCGCGATAGTTGGGAACGTCCGATTAACATCCTAAGCGGCTACCGCTGTCCCTGCCACAAACTTACCGCCATGCGACCGGGATCGAAACACGCGCTTGGGGTAGCGGCAGATATCGTTGTTGCGGGCATCAGTCCCGTTCAAGTTGCGTCGCGTGTCTACTCTGACTTCTTTCCGGAAACCTTCGGCGGTCTTGGGATCAACTGGGAGAAAGGAACGGTCCATGTTGACGCGCGACCGTTCGAAGACGCGGCGGTCTGGCAGTATCGGCACGGACGGGCGGAGACTATCCGGAGTGGTGTCAGCGCGGCAATCGCGAACATGAGGCTCTTGGAGAAAATGACGTATGGGTAAGAGCTATACGAGTTACAAGCAAGCGCGGCAACGCTTCATGGGACCGGCGTTCCAGAAGGCGGCTCAGAACTTCTCTAAGCTTTCCGGAAAGACAAGGCAGATGGGGAAGAAGAAAAAGAGGAGCGGGATTATCAATGGGGTTCTACCACCAATAACTATCAAGCTCGATACTTCTCAGTTTGATGAAGCCTTCCGGAAGCTTTCGGAGGCAATGGAGAAGAAGTCAGGGAAGATGTTCAAGATGCTCACGGATGCGATGCTCAAAGAAGTGTCGGCGGCGGTTTGTTTCAATGGACATCATATGGCTATCGATGATTACTTAAAGTTCGAGAGACGGTGGCTCACGCTTCAGGCGCTCGGCTGGACTCAAGATCCTGACGGGGGTCTTGTCTCTCCTAGAACTCTTGATATTGTTGATCCGTTGATCCTCGACGATGAACCTGAGTTTAAGCGCTTTCTTGACTACTATCTAGCGACCGGCGAAGTCGGCGGGTGGGTTCCCTGTCGATATGTAGTTGTTGCAGTTGAGAAGATTGCTCTTCCTCTCGACAGTGTCCGGAAACAACTCGAAGAGCGTATTAGTGGTTGAAGAAGGACCCTTCAGGTCCAAACAAGAATAGGAGACTAAGCATGATAGACCTTTTTACACCGAAGGCTCCGAGTCAACCTGACGCGGCGTCTTACGGTATGGCTGAACTTCAGATACTTTCGCGCCTGAACCGTTCAATGTACATGGCGAACGTTGGGAAGCAAGCTCCGATCTGGAACAAAGCGCTTGTTCTCAAGCGGTGGGCGGATCGCACGTTGGGGGACCGTCAACCGAATGATGCGTATCGTTACATCTATCTCATGTCGGACGGGACGAACGTGATCGTCAAAGAGAACGTCATTACTGTCGCCGAAGCGATCAGCGTCAACCTTCCGGGTAAGTACTCATGGTTGAAGTGGGTTCCGGAAGTTGTGGACGGATACGTCAAATCTCCTTATGACGGCTCTGTCACGGCGATCAATCCGAACTTTGTTTCGACTCGGCTTCAGGCGGAAGAGATGAAGGATGAACTGGGCGGGGTCGCAATTCGTGAGACGACTTTCGCGCGGTTCGTTCTCAAGTGGGGTTTGTCGGAGGAGCGTCGTCTCTTTAACGTCAAGCTTCGTGGCACGACGAATAAAGAGGGGAAGTGGAACAATGTCGGACTCCTCTTGAAGATGAAGTACCGTCAGGGCGTCGGCGCTCCCGGCAAGTTCGAATCGCCCGCGACCGAACCGCGATGGATTCCAAAGAAGAGCGAAGCTCCCGACGAGTATGACTTACGTCCGGAAGTTCCGATCCCTGTCCGCGCGTTGCTCCCGAATGAGAGCGCAAGACTCGGGTTCGGCGGGATCATCACGATCTTCAAAGACGGCGCAGGCGAAGGCAGTGCGGGCGGCGGCGGTGAGCTTCTGAAGAAGATCGACGAAACGACTCGGGAGATCCTGACGAAAGTCACAGCTCCCGTCTTCAGCAACTAACCGGACAGCTTCCGGAAGAAAAGGACCATTCAATATGGCGGAAGGAAACACAGCAAGAGTGAGAGGCGAAGTCTTCGAGTTTGAGGATTTTGCAGGTTACAATTTCGGAGTAGATTCTGATTCAGGAGCGGCGACGCTTTCGATCAAGTTCGCGGTCGCGGACCCAGAGAAGGGTCTTGAAATGGTCAAGCGATTGGAACAGATTCGCATGAAGGGCGTTTCCGGCTTGTCTGGAGATGTTCAGACTCTCTCCAGATAGACTAGAGTAGTTACAAGCGTCTGGGACCGGGCGAGACTCTGACGGGTCTCTCTCGGTCTTTTCGCGTATTAGAAGATCATGAGGATCACCAGCAAACTAGCAGGGGTTAAGACCTCGATTCTACAAAAGGTCGCGGACAAAGACGAAGACGCTCGGTTAGAGCTTCAACGTCGGCGGATCAATTACCTTTGCGGACAGGACAGCGAACGATGTCAAGCAATGAGATCAACAGCAAGACAGCGACTATGGTTCCGGGGGAATCTAGTTCTCGCGCAATTGAGTTTCCCAGCAAATCAGGAACTCGAACAGGAACTCGGAAGACTGGAAGCGCAAGCAAGGGAGAGAGCGGAGACGCGGCGGTCAGCTCCGTTACGACCATCTTTCCCCAAGAACGTATCGAGGTTGAAGAAGGTTCCAGCAGTGGAGAGATTCCGGAAATCGCGGTCGATCTTGGAGAGCTAGGAGAGCATCGGCTTCTTCTCGATTCGAACGCGATGGAACTGATTGAGAAAGAGACGGGCGGTCGATTCCTGGACACGTTCAAACCTCAGTCAGCGAAGGACGTTCTCGCATTTTTCTGGGGATGCCTTCAGTACGAAGACGATCCTCCGACGCTGCAAGAGATCGGCGCGGCGACTTATGTTTATCAGATGGGAGAGATTTTCGATATCATGGCGAGACTTTCCGGAAGGTGCAAAAACTCGCCTGATGTTCTCGCTCCCTCCGTTCCAGCGAACCCGGTTGTTGTGGATGCGATCTTCAAATATCTGGAACCGGAGTTCGGTTCAATCATCTGGGATCTCGGTTCAGGTGATGGGCGTATTCTGGCGAAAGCGCTCCAAGACTATGGCATGAAGGGTGTCGGCGTCGAGTGGGAAAAGAATCTCGTCGAGAACTCCCGCGAACTGATTGAAGCGCTGAATGCGAAAGAGGATATCGAGATTCGCGAAGGGCGGGTGCAAGACCACATCAGGAACGATCCGGACTTTTCGGAAGCGGACATCGTCTTTGTCTATCTGTTGACGCACTCGAACGTCAAGATCGCGGAGACTCTTCAGCGGCGTCTGAAGAAGGGTGCTCGGGTCGTGGCTTACTCGTTCCCATTTCGCGGCTGGGAAGACATCTGTACTGAAGCGGTTGAGGGTAACTGCAAGAAAGTGGACTACTACATCTACACGATGCCGGGGGAATAATGTTCCGGAAGATTACTATCGAAGTAACGGGCGGCGAATCGAGGGATCTCGTCGTCCGCTTGATGAGGGCGGTCGGTGAGGCGGTCCGAATGATCTTTGAAGGGGATACCGGCGTTTCACATCTCGGTGCTCTTCAGATGGATCAGTGCGAGATTACGCTCGACGACTTCGATCCTTGCACGATGCTCGAAGACTCGCTCTGCAATCCTCCGAGTGAAACGGCGAAAGCGGTAGATACCTTTAACCCGGAGAACATTCCGGACAGAAAACGTGAGAACGGCTACTAGGAAAGAGAGGTACTATGTTTGGCAAAGCAGTAAAGAAAGCACTCGAACCACTGTTGACTGGAATTCAGGAAGGGCGATTCAATGACGCGGCGGCGGAAACAACCGCGACCGTTCTCGCACGTATCGATGATGACAACGTCCTCGAAGAGCTAGGTGATGATCTCGCGCGGGGTTTTCTCGACCGGCGCTATATCGTCTCGGAACCGACGACAATCGAGATTGAGATCTTCATGTTCAAGATCAAGATCAATATCAAAGCTCTGAAGTTCAACCTTCGGAAACGTCGGCGCGTTCAAGATGCTCTTGATCTTCATGACCCTGAAGGGAAGCTTCCGGAATAGACGTAGAAAGGCGTATTCTCAAATCATGGAACGAAGAAGCTTTATTCAAACACTAGCAGGGGCGGGGATCGCGGTTCCGCTCTCTCAGTATCTCGCTATCGCTCGACCGATTGACCCGACTGAAGCGATGCTGATCGAAGTCCCGCTCGGGTTGGGGGATCAGATCATGATGATCTTTCCGGACGGAAACTTTGCAGCATGGTTCTTGCTTTGCTTGAAACCCACAGGACAGCGGATCAAGCTTTGTCCGAATGCACACTTCCGGAAGTTTTGGGTTTACACTCAACCGATCTTTTCAGGAACGACGAAGGACGAACACGGTGGTAGTTGGGCAACCTACAAACCCGGCGGGATGGTCTTCGCCTTCCAGTACTACTCGAATCTGATCCGGACCCGGCGTATCGGTGAGAGTGAGCCCGCGCGTTTCAGGGTCGGTTCTATCGACCCGTGGTCAGCAGTCAAAGGACTGTCCGGTCATGACATCGCATGGGGTGACGATAAGACGCTGTTAGCGACTCCGAACAATGACGTCGAAGGGATCGACTGGAAGCGCGGGAAAAGACTTCTCGATGGCGTATGATTCCGGAAGCTTTGCCGCACACTTTCCCGATTGAGAATCGGCAGCAATACTTTGACCTCTGGGGGCGGGATGCTCTTGGGAATCATCTTCGGATCTGGAAGACAGTCGAAGAGAT
>Ga0114923_10002697_pt1 | contig 11984 bp, 8 predicted proteins | sample SumtaG_FD_89578 | JGI IMG/M metagenome (GOLD analysis project Ga0114923, IMG submission 89578) | Deep subsurface microbial communities from Indian Ocean to uncover new lineages of life (NeLLi) - Sumatra_00157 metaG | ecosystem: Environmental > Aquatic > Marine > Oceanic > Sediment | place: near... | reverse complement strand
CTCCTTGATGCGAATTCGCCAGAGGCAGAGCCTCAACTCGTTGCAAAACGTGACGTTGGCCATGAATATTCTGTCGAACATCATGGCGGTGATTTGATCATCCTGACAAATTGTGATGGCGCCGAAGACTTCAAGATCATCAAGACGCCGCTTTCGGATCTGGGCCGGAAATCCTGGCAGGAAATTGAGCCGCACAGGCCCGGCCGGCTTATCCTGAATACATTTCCATATAAAAATCACCTGATCCGCCTGGAGCGCGAGGATGGTCTCCCGCGTATTGTCATTCGCCAGTTTGGTGACGGATCTGAACACTCCATCTCTTTTGACGAGGATGCCTACTCGCTCGGCGTCTCCGCCGGGTACGAATATGACACTTGCCAGTTGCGCTTCACTTATTCGTCCATGACGACACCGACACAGATCTATGATTATGACGTGACGACGAGGATGAGAGAGTTACGCAAGACCCAGGAAGTTCCAAGCGGACACGACCCGTCGTGCTATGTGACACGCCGCATCATGGCCCCGGCTCATGATGGTGAAGAGGTGCCGGTCACCCTGCTTTACGCCAATGACACAGCCTTGGATGGCTCCGCCCCTCTCCTGCTCTATGGTTATGGCGCCTATGGTATTTCCATACCGGCGAGTTTCAACACCAGTTGCCTGAGCCTTGTGGATCGAGGCTTCGTTTATGCAATCGCCCATATCCGTGGCGGCAAGGACAAGGGCTATGACTGGTACAAGCAAGGCCGTGCGTCGGCCAAAACAAACACCTTCAAGGACTTCATTTCCTCTGGCGAATATCTGGCCAAGGAAGGATTTACTTCACGCGGGAGGATCGTCGCCCATGGCGGCAGCGCCGGCGGAATGCTGATGGGCGCGGTGGCAAATATGGCGCCTGATCTTTTTGCCGGAATCATCGCCGAAGTGCCGTTTGTCGACGTACTCAATACGATGCTGGATGATACGCTGCCCCTTACCCCGCCGGAATGGCCTGAATGGGGAAATCCGATTGAAGACAAGCAAGCCTATGAAACAATCGCCGCCTACTCGCCTTATGACAATGTGACGCCGCAGGTCTATCCCAACATTATTGCGCTGGCCGGTCTGACGGATCCGCGCGTCACATACTGGGAACCGGCCAAATGGGTTGCGAAGCTGCGTGCATTAAAGAGGGGTGACAATCTGGTGCTGCTGAAAACAAATATGGATGCCGGCCACGGCGGTGCTTCGGGTCGTTTCGATCGTCTGAAGGAAGTGGCGCTCTCCTATGCGTTTGCATTGAAGGTCGCCGGCCAGCTGGAAGAGATGAGTTAAGGCGTCTAGTGCCCGCACCATGTCTGGCCGTTTTTAATCCCAACTCATACGCGCTATAAAAAAAGCTGAAAATTTGCAATTCAATTAGCGGAGTAACACCCCAATGAATGAGCCCGCCCGCAAACAGGACCTGCCATCATCCAAATCCAGATTCAACTGGATGGATCCTTTGGAACTGGACAGCCAACTGAGCGAAGAAGAGCGCATGGTGCGAGAAAATGCGCTGCGCTTTTCTCAGGATAAGCTGATGCCCCGGGTGCTTGAAGCCTTTCGTGAGGAAAAATTCGACCCCGAGGTTATCCGCGAAATGGGCGAGATGGGCCTGCTGGCTGTCACCCTGCCGGAGGAATATGGCGGCGCGGGAATGAGCTATGTCAATTATGGCCTGATCGCCCGCGAGGTGGAGCGTGTAGACTCCGGCTATCGCTCAACCATGAGCGTCCAGAACTCCCTCGTCATCTACCCGATTTTTGCCTTCGGCACTGAGGAGCAGAAACAAAAGTTTCTTCCCAAACTGGCGTCAGGCGAGATGATAGGTTGCTTCGGGCTCACAGAACCCGATGCAGGCTCAGATCCCGGGAGCATGCGCACACGGGCTGTAAAAGCCGACGGGGGTTATATCCTCAAGGGCTCCAAAACCTGGATCTCAAATTCACCCGTCGCCGACGTTTGCGTCGTATGGGCCAAGACGGAAGACGGGATTATCAGAGGGTTTCTGATAGAGCGGGATACCAAGGGGCTTTCAACGCCAAAAATTGAAGGCAAGTTTTCACTGCGCGCGTCGGTGACAGGTGAAATTGTCATGGATGACTGTTTTGTGCCTGCAGAAAACCTGCTGCCTGGTGCGGAAGGCCTGGCAGGCCCATTCCGTTGTCTTAATCGTGCCCGCTTCGGCATTGTTTGGGGTGTGCTGGGTGCGGCTGAGTTTTGCTGGCACGCAGCCCGGCAATATACCCTTGACCGGCATCAATTTGGACGCCCTCTGGCCGCAACACAGCTTGTTCAAAAGAAACTCGCTGACATGCAGACAGAGATCACCATTGGCCTCCAGGGTGCGCTGCAGCTTGGCCGGCTGTTCGACGCCGGTAAGGAATCTCCCGAGGCAATCTCGCTGATGAAACGCAACAATTGCGGCAAAGCGCTTGATATCGCCCGTGTTGCCCGCGACATGCATGGCGGCAATGGCATCGTTGATGAATTCCACGTCATTCGTCACATGATGAACCTGGAAACCGTAAACACCTATGAGGGTGCACATGACGTGCATGCCCTGATTCTGGGGCGCGCACAGACTGGCATACAGGCTTTTTTCTAAGATCAAACGAATTGCCTCTCGGTCACTTTCTTGCGCCGCGAGGAGTGACCCTTTAATGTAGGCAAAAGTTGTTCCAAAATCGTAATTTAAGAGAGGCCTGTATCGTGGCATTTGAACTTCCAAACCTCCCATACGCGCATGACGCACTTGCACCTGTCATGTCTGCTGAGACACTCGAGTTCCATCATGACAAGCATCATCAGGCCTATGTTGATAATGGCAATAAGCTGCTTGAAGGTTCAGGGCTTGAAGACAAATCCCTGGAAGACATCATCAAGGGGTCTCATGGCTCAAATGCTGGTCTCTTCAACAATGCAGCCCAGCATTACAATCACATCCATTTCTGGAAATGGATGAAACCGGGTGGCGGGGGCACTTCATTACCCGGCGCCCTTGAAGCCAAGATTACTGCTGATCTGGGTGGCTATGATGCATTCAAGGAAGCCTTCATCCAAGCTGGCCTGACGCAATTTGGTTCAGGCTGGTGCTGGCTCGTTCTCAAAGATGGCAAATTGGAAGTCACGAAAACACCAAACGGGGAAAACCCGCTTGTCCATGGCGCAACTCCGTTGCTGGGCTGTGATGTATGGGAGCATTCCTATTATATCGACTTCCGCAACGCGCGGCCGAAATATCTCGAAGCCTGGGTCGACAGCCTCATCAACTGGGACTATGTCGCAGAGCTGTTTGAGGCCGCATCTTAAGGCCGAACCCAACTCATTATTTTCCTGCGATTGTAATTTGCCGGGCTCTTTGTAGCCAAGGGTCCGGCAAATATTCTCTCATGAACGATACTGAATGCATCTATTTGACCGGCTTGCCCGATATTTCATGCAGATGCTCAATGAGCGCTGCAACCTGATCCGGCTCGAATTCAAAAACCGGCATCCCCGGATGTCCGGTGATGATGCCTTCGGCGAGCGCTTCCTCCAGACTTTCCAATGGCCATTTTGATGCAAAGCTACGGAAGGGCGGCGCAATAGAAAGTGTGCTTTTGTCGTGCTTGTCCACCGCATGACATCGGACACAATATTTCTCGGCCAGTGCTTTTCCCTTGGCCTCAAGACTCGTTTCGCCCGCGTTCCCCTGCAAGACCGAAAAGCCAAGAGTCATGATAAATGCAATCATGAGTCCGGTGACATGCTTCATGGATGTGCCCCAGTTTCTGGTCAAAAAAATCATACGTAACCGGATCCAATGGTATTGACTTTAATCCAGATCAATAAGGGTTCTGGCCATAGGGCCAGTCCTCAGAAGCCTTTTTTGAGACTCCCCAATATTCCACGCACCAGAGCCCGGCCCAGCGCTGTTCCCATGGAGCGGGCAACCGATTTGGTCAGGGCCTCAGTTGTGCTTTGCCGCCTGGAACTTCTGCGCCGTGCGGGCTTCCTGCCAGAACTTACCGTCCCCCCCGCGCTACCACCAATCCAGTCCGGAAGGCTGAAGCCGCCCCGCTTCTCGGTTGCAGTCTCGGATTCCTGTTTGCGCTGCTGCTGTTCAAGTTCTACTTTCTGATTTGCCCGCTTCTTCAACGTCTCATATGCGGAAATCCGGTCGATACCCTCATCGTAAATGCCGTGAACGGGGCTGTCCTTGATGACCTCCTTGCGCTCTTTTTTAGTGAGTGGCCCAAGCCGGGAAGATGGCGGGCGGACCAGCGTGCGCTGAACGATAGAAGGCTGGCCTTTTTTCTCAAGCGTGGAGACAAGCGCCTCGCCGACGCCCAGCTCCATGATCACTTGCGCTGTTTTGAAGTCCGGATTCGGACGGAATGTTTCGGCGGCTGCTTTCACCGCGCGCTGCTCACGCGGCGTATAGGCGCGCAGCGCATGCTGGACACGATTGCCGAGCTGGCTCGATACGCTATCAGGAACATCCAGCGGGTTCTGGGTTACGAAATAGACACCCACTCCTTTCGACCGGATGAGCCGCACGACCTGCTCGACCTTCTCGAGAAGCACCTTGGGCGCCTCGTCGAAAAGCAGATGAGCTTCATCGAAAAAGAACACCAGAATGGGTTTATCCAGATCGCCAACCTCGGGGAGTTCTTCAAATAATTCGGACAGAAGCCAAAGCAGGAATGTGGCGTAGAGCCGGGGAGACTGCATCAGCTTGTCGGCGGCAAGGACATTGATAAAGCCCTCGCCTTTCGCGTTGGTTCGCATCAGGTCTGCTATGTCGAGCGCTGGTTCCCCAAAGAAATTTTCCGCACCCTGTTCTTCCAGAACGAGCAAAGAGCGCTGGATAGCGCCAACGGAGGCTTTCGAGACATTGCCATATTCAGCCGAAAGTTCCTTGGCACGCTCTGAGACATTGACCATGAGCGCGCGCAAATCCTTCAGATCGAGCAGAAGAAGCCCCTCTTCGTCCGCGACGCGAAATGCAATATTCAGCACGCCTTCCTGGGTGTCGTTCAAATTCAAAAGCCGCGCGAGAAGCAGCGGGCCCATTTCACTGACCGTCGTACGGATAGGATGACCCTGCTCGCCAAACAGGTCCCAGAATACAGCCGGGAAAGCTTCATACTCATAATTGTCAAAACCAATCGTTTTGGCCCGTTTCTCCAGAAAATCCTTGATCACACCCGTTGCCGCCACGCCGGACAGATCACCCTTCACGTCGGCGCAGAACACCGGTACTCCGTGTTTTGAAAAGCCTTCGGCCAATATCTGCAGTGACACGGTCTTACCCGTACCCGTGGCGCCGGTGATCAGGCCGTGGCGATTGGCAAGTTTCAAAAGCAGTGATTCACGCTTGGTGCTTTTACCGATGAAAACTGTTTCGTCGTCACTCATAACGCTCCCTCTTTTTTTGTACTTCCGGGCCTGATCTCTCAAAACGCGTGTGCGTTACCAGTACGATCATAGTAATTAATTCACACGTTGAAATTGAGACTCGTTTGCATTCTCAACCAATCACTTGTCCATAACGACTGTAATGTATACAAATTCGAGGACTTGGGCTGAAAGATAATTACATTGAGGAGAGCTGGAGATGAGTTATCCGATCAACGACATTGAGGGGATCGGTCCCAAATTTACCAAAATGCTTAAGAAGGTAGGCGTAACGCAGACCAAGCATTTGCTGAATCGTGGCGCATCCAAAAAAGGTCGTAAAGACCTGGCGAATGAGTCCGGTCTCAAGGACACTCAAATACTCAAATGGGCCAATATGGCGGACCTTATGCGGATCCGCGGCGTAGGTGAGGAATATTCCGAGCTGCTGGAAGCTGCCGGAGTAGATACAGTCAAGGAATTGCGCAACCGCAACCCCGAGAATCTTCGTGAAGCCATGGCCACGAAGAATGCCAAGAAGAAACTCGTTCGCCAACTGCCAGGCCCCAAACAGGTCAAGAGTTGGGTGACCCACGCCAAGAAACTAAAACCGACGATAACCTACTAGGTTTTACTGGTTTAGAGATTAAAAACGGCGGTTCTGCGGAGCCGCCCTTTTTTTGCAGTAAGTGAGACGACCGCGACTTTGGGACAGATGCCACGCAATATCGGAGTATGATAGGAACTAACTGATGATATTGCGGAACGTTGCGATGATGGAGCCAACAGCATGTTCGAACTGACCAAAGACCAAACGGAGCTACAACTGCGCGCCCGCATATTTGCCGAAACTGAACTCACGGGCCGCGCCGCTGAAATCGATGAAACCCAGGAGTATCCCTGGGACATCGTCGAAAAACTGGCCAAGGCCAACTTCACGGGAATGACCTTACCGGAAGAATTTGGCGGCCAGGGACTCACCTATCTTGATACGGTTCTTGTTATCGAGGAGATGGCGAAAATTTGCGGTGTCACCGCACGTATTGTCGTCGAGACCAATATGGGCGCGGTCGGCGCCATCATGGCTTATGGATCAAAGTGGCAAAAAGAACTGGTGGCCAAGATGGTTCTGGAAGGCGACAAGCCGGCCATCTGCATGACGGAGCCGGACGCAGGCAGCGCGCTGACCGAGCTGACCACAAAGGCAGAGAAGAAAGGCGATGTTTACGTCATTAACGGCACCAAGCACTGGATTACCGGCGGCGGCGTTTCACGACTACATGTGATCTTTGCCCGTGTCATCGAAAATGAAGAAGACCTTGGAATAGGTGGCTTTATTGCCATTCGCGATGAGGACGAAGGGCTGGTGATTGGCGAGCGCGAACCGGCCATGGGGCTGCGGGGCATCCCTGAAACCATTATTGAATTTCATGATCTCACGCTTGGACCCGATCGCATGATTGTACCGCCGGAGGGCATTCGCAGAGGCTTCGCCGGTTTGATGAATGCTTATAATGGCCAACGCACGGGCGCGGCGACTGTTGCCCTCGGGATTGCCACCGGCGCATATAATATTGCGCTGGAATATGCCAAAACGCGGCGTCAGTTCGGTCGCCCAATCTGCGAATTTCAAGGCCTGCAATGGATGCTAGCCGATATGTCAATCGCGCTGGAAGCAGCTCGCGGCCTTGTATACAAAGCCGCGGCAAGTGCTGGCAAAGACGGCTTCGCGGACCCCCTGCTAGCGGCACAGGCTAAAGTCCTGGCGGCCGACACGGCAATCATGGTTACGAACAATGCATTGCAAATCCATGGTGCGGCTGGCTACTCACGCCGATTACCACTGGAGCGCATGGTTCGCGATGCACGCATGTTCACCATTGGCGGTGGCACGGCGCAACTCTTGAGGAACATGGTGGCGAGCCGCATCCTCGACCGTAAACTCCCACAAAGACGAGAGGGCTATGTTGGCTGGGAAGATGAAGCGCTCCCCAGTACACAGCAACGCAAGCTGGGTTAGAAGGCTCAAAAAACCATGAGCAAACTGCCGCTGGCTGAAGAATTTCCCCAGGCCAATGATGAAGTCTGGAGAGATCTTGCGGAGAAAGCGCTGAAGGGCGCTGACTTTGACAAGACGCTTGTCTCTCATACCTATGACGGTCTTGCCGTAAAGCCGCTCTACACGAGCGGTGATGAGCCTGGCGAGGATCACGCCGGGACACCGGGAGCCCTCCCCCATATTCGCGGGTTCAGCGCCGCCCGGGGTTCACCCCCCTGGGACATCCGTCAGCTTTATGCCGCTGCCGACCCGGAGCAAACCAACGCCGCCATTCTGGATGATCTCGGAGGCGGCGCAACGGCAATTGCCCTGCAAGTTGCTGCGCCCGGCCAGAATGGCCTGCATCTCTCATCAGATGATGATCTGGACCGCGCACTGCATGGCGTTGCCCTTGATCTGGCGGGCGTCTGGCTTGAAGCGGGACATGGCGCCGCCAAAGCTGCAACTGCTCTACAGGACGTCTGGAGCAAGAATGGCATAGGAGATGAGGCTGCAATCGGCGGGTTTGGCGCCGACCCGCTGGGCGTAATGGCTCGCACGGGCGGGCATCCGCTTTCCGCGGAGCAGGCACTTGGCGCAATGGCCGGGGTTGCCGTCCAGACACATGATCGCTACCCGAAGGTAAGCGCCGCACTGATAGACGCCCGGCCCTATCATGGCGGTGGTGGCAGCGAAGCCCAGGAACTTGCCTGTCTGTGCGCCACAATGGTTGCTTATCTACGCGCCATGGAGGATGCGGGACTTTCGCCCCGGGACGCACTGGCGCAGATGGAGTTCGCACTCGCCTGCGACGCGGATTTGTTCTCCAACATCGCCAAGCTTCGCGCCGCCCGCGCGCTCATTACCCGTATCGCCGATGTCTCGGATGCGGGCGACGCGCTGCCCGAACTGCGGGTCCATACGATGACATCTTTCCGCATGTTCAGCCGTCTCGACCCCCATGTGAATATCTTGCGCACCACCATCGCTGCTGCTGCAGCCGCCCTTGGCGGTGCGAACTCCCTCACCGTCCTGCCTTTCACCTATGCGACCGGCCAGCCCGATGTCATAGCCCGCCGCATCGCCCGCAATATCCAGATCATTTTGCAGGAGGAATCGTCGCTTGGCGTGGTTCTGGATCCATCGGGGGGCAGCTGGTACGTCGAGGACTTCACCCAGAAGCTCGCCGCCCGGGCATGGGAGATTTTCCAGACCATCGAGGTGCAAGGCGGCATGGCAGAAGCCTTGGCCAATGGTGCAATCCAGAAGATGCTGGCCAAAACAGCTGAGATGCGCAATCGCGACGTCGCTCTGGGGAACCAGGAACTCACTGGCGTCAGCTCGTTTCCCAATCTTGCAGAAGCGGGAGTTGAAACCGAACCGCACCCTTTACCGAGCGATCTGGAAGACCCGGCTATTACCGTCGAACCGGTGCCACTGCGCCGCCCGGCTGAACCTTTTGAGACGTTGCGAGCGGCGTCAGACACCTATCTGGAAGCCCGCAAGGAACGCCCCAGGGTCGCACTCGTAACACTGGGACAGGTAACCGCCCATGCGGCGCGGGCAAGCTATGCGAAAAGCTTTTTCGCGGCGGGAGGAATTGAGACGGTCATCATAGATGGCAGCGGTGCTTACGATAAGTCGGTTTCACCAATTGCCTGCCTCTGCTCCAGCGATGAAATCTATGGCGATGAAGGAGCTGAAGTGGCGGCTGCTCTTGTGAAGGGTGGCGCCAAGCTCATCTATTCGGCCGGCCGGCCCGCAGATTTACGCAAAGAACTCAAGCAGGCTGGTGTAAACGGATTTATTCACCAAGGCTGTGATATCATTGAAATGCTTGAAGAGGCCCATGACGTTCTGGGCCTGAAGCCGCGCTAGGGTTTTGACAAGATGAGCCAGTTGCCGGATTTCACGAAAATTGCATTCGACGCCAAGACGGCGGTGTCCGCTATTCAGCCCGGCACGGCCCACGAGACGCCTGAAGGCATCGCAATCAAGCCGATCTATAGCGACGCGGACAGAGCTGGACTTGATTTTCTTGATACGCGCCCGGGCTTAGCCCCCTATATTCGCGGCCCCTACCCGACCATGTATGTCCAGCGGCCATGGACCATCCGCCAATATGCGGGCTTCTCAACGGCCGAAGATTCGAATGCTTTTTACCGGCGCAATCTCGCAGCCGGCCAGCAGGGCGTCTCCATCGCTTTTGATCTCGCCACGCACCGTGGTTACGATTCCGATCATCCGCGTGTGCAGGGCGATGTGGGTATGGCGGGTGTGGCAATCGATTCCATCTATGATATGCGCACGCTGTTCGATGGCATTCCACTCGACAAGATTTCCGTTTCCATGACCATGAACGGCGCGGTGCTGCCGGTGCTGGCGCTTTATATCGTGGCTGGCGAGGAACAGGGGGTTCGGCACGAAAAGCTGTCCGGCACCATTCAGAACGACATTCTGAAAGAATTCATGGTGCGCAACACCTATATCTATCCGCCCGCGCCTTCGATGCGGATCATCTCCGACATCTTTGCCTACACGGCGAAGAACATGCCTAAATTCAACTCGATCTCGATCTCCGGCTACCACATGCAGGAAGCAGGTGCGACGGCTGATCTGGAGCTCGCCTATACGCTGGCCAATGGAGTGCAATATGTGCGTAAAGGCGTCGAGGCCGGGATGGATATCGACAGCTTTGCGCCGCGTCTGTCATTCTTCTGGGCAATCGGCATGAACTTCTTCATGGAGATTGCCAAGATGCGGGCCGCGCGCGCGCTGTGGGCCAAACTCATCAATCCGTTCAATCCGAAAAACCCGCGCTCCTTGAGCCTGCGCACCCATTGCCAAACCTCTGGCTGGAGCCTTACTGCGCAGGATGTGTTCAATAATGTCTCACGCACCTGCATCGAAGCGATGGCGGCAACACAAGGCCACACCCAGTCGCTGCATACCAATGCGCTGGATGAAGCGCTGGCGCTGCCGACCGATTTCAGCGCGCGCATAGCCCGCAACACGCAGATTGTGCTGCAGCAGGAATCCGGCACGACGAGTGTGATCGACCCGTGGGGCGGAAGCTATTATGTGGAGAAGCTGACGGCGGATTTGGCGGCAAGGGCCTGGGAGCATATCGAAGAAGTGGAAGAACTCGGCGGCATGGCCAACGCCATCGAGGCCGGCATCCCGAAACTCAAGATTGAGGAAGCCGCCGCCCGTACGCAAGGACGTATTGATTCCGGCCGCCAGACAATCGTCGGTGTGAACAAATTCCGCGTGAGCGACGAAGCACAGATCGAAATTCTAAAAGTCGATAATCATGCCGTGCGCCGCCAGCAGCATGAAAAACTGGAACGGCTGAGAGCCGAGCGCGACGAAGCCCAGTGCCAGGCGGCGCTTGACGCTCTTACCAGATGCGCCGACACAGGAGACGGCAACCTCCTCGGCGCTAGCGTCGAAGCAGCCCGCGCCATGGCCACGGTCGGTGAAATTTCAGACGCCATGGAAAAAATATTCGGACGGCACGCAGCGGAAGTGAAAGCCATCACGGGCGTCTACAAGGAAGAGATGGGAACCATGCGAAAATCACTGGCACGGGTTCAGGAACTGGTCGAGGCGTTCGAGGGTCATGAGGGCCGCCGTCCTCGTATTCTGGTCGCCAAGGTTGGCCAGGACGGGCACGACCGGGGCCAGAAAGTCATTGCCTCCGCCTTTGCCGATCTCGGCTTTGATGTGGACATCGGGGCACTGTTCCAGACACCCGAAGAAGCCGCCCGGCAAGCCATCGAGAACGATGTGCATATTGTCGGCGTTTCTTCGCTTGCCGCCAGTCACCTGACGCTCGTTCCTGAGTTGCGCAATGCGCTTGAAGCCCTGGGACGCGGTGACATCATGATTGTCGTTGGCGGTGTTATTCCGCCGCAGGATTTTGAGGAGCTTTATGCTGCCGGCGCCAAGGCCATCTTCGGCCCCGGCACGGTCATCTCCGATGCCGCCGCCGATCTTCTTGAGAAGCTTTCAACAGAACTCGGCTTCAAACCGAGCGCGGCGGCGGAATAGGATTGACCTGAGAAAGCCGCTTGACCCTTGCCATCCCCCGCGATTCCGCCTAACTCGCTAGAATGGCCACAAGCAGCAAACAGCGCAGCGAATTGACCTTGCAGGACTACGCCACCGGAGTGCGCTCCGGTGACCGGGTCATGCTCGCGCGCGCCATCACCCTCATTGAAAGCAAGAGAGAAGAACACCAGGCGCTGGCGCAGGAGCTGTTGCAAGTCCTGCTGTCCGATACGGGCAAAGCATACCGCGTGGGCATTACCGGGGTTCCTGGCGTTGGAAAATCGACCGCCATTGACCAGCTCGGCACAAACCTGACCAAGGCTGGGCACAGGGTCGCTGTTCTCGCTGTAGACCCCTCCTCTACACGCTCTGGCGGTTCGGTACTCGGCGACAAGACACGCATGCCGCGCCTTGCCCAGGACGAAAACGCTTTTGTGCGCCCCTCTCCGACTTCCGGCACGCTCGGCGGCGTAACGCGCAAAACGCG
>Ga0114923_10002696_pt1 | contig 11985 bp, 21 predicted proteins | sample SumtaG_FD_89578 | JGI IMG/M metagenome (GOLD analysis project Ga0114923, IMG submission 89578) | Deep subsurface microbial communities from Indian Ocean to uncover new lineages of life (NeLLi) - Sumatra_00157 metaG | ecosystem: Environmental > Aquatic > Marine > Oceanic > Sediment | place: near... | reverse complement strand
GTTGCGCTTCCCCTTTGGATTTTGAAAAACTTTGTATCAATTTGTCCAAGTTCATCATGGTAAATTTCAAACGCAACACATCTGAGCAATCATCAATTTCTTCATCTCTCAAGTCAGTGGTTTGCCACTCTTCGTTTTGTCGTTTTGGATCGTTAAATTCAGAAAAAGAGTTAGAGCTTCGGGTAGAGCTTCGGGTAGTCTTTAATGGTGCAGTATAAGTTGGCATGTTGGTTTCCTCCATTGTTGCCTTTTTCCTCGGTGTATAATTCATTGGATGACGCTCTAATTCTTCAGAAAATGGCGGTTGTTCTTCTTGCGAAAAATCAGGCATCTCAGCAGGATTTTCGGGAACATCAAAGTTTTGGCTTGTGGGATAATCACTAGGTAACGCTTCAGGCATAAGCTCTTGTTGCGTTTCTAAAACGGGTAAGTCAGCAGGCGCAACCTCGGCTTCTTCTTTATGCCTCTTATTGTATCTAGCCGTAAACTCAATATATTTGATTGCGTGTCCTGAGCGTTCTATGCGATAGCTAAACTTAACATCCGTTAGCTTGTTTATTTCATCTTGTGCAGCGTCTAAAACTCTTCTTTTAAAGTCGCCTAGTTGCTTATATTTTCCTTCGAGTTGTAATAAGTCTTTTAATTGTGCAACCGTTTTTCGATAGGTTGCGCCAGTTTTCCTTGATCCTTTTAAATGTAGGATTGACCATTCATAAAATCTAATTGAATAAACGGAAGTCATTTGCACAACATTTTCTAGCTGATAACTTGTAAACTTATTTTCAAAGTCATACAAATATCCTAAGACTTTTTGGTGAAACATAAATGTTATCGTCTTGGCTTCGCTATCTAAATCCAAGTCATAAAGCCAACGTGATCTTTTAGTTCGTTTCTCGGATAACTTTAACTTAATCTCTCGGTCAAACAACGCATCGCTTGCAATACTTATTTGTTGCCAAAATTTATACAGAGGAACGTGATATATGTTTGCCATTTCTCTAGCATCTAAAACGTGTTCTTCAGGTATCGTTTTGTCCAACGGGTTAATTTTCGATATGGCAAACAATAAAATTCTAAGTTCAAGCAATGACAGCTTGTAAGCAGCTTTTAAAATTAAGTCGTTGTGTTTGACGACAATTAGATTATTTTTTATCAAACTTTTTCCCACCGCCCTGGGTGGGCTGTAATTTTTTTTAATAACCCCTCTTTAGTGAGCTGGTATAGCATATTTCCTACCCACGCACGTTTTACTATTATTTCGTTTTGACGATAAATTCCCACTAAAACTTCATTGACAGATAACGGGTTTTTTATGTCAAATAGATGTAGCACTCGTCTATCCTTTTTGCGCTCTCTTTGCTTCGACAGCTCTTTTGCAAGCTCAGGAGGCAAGTTGTCGGGGTTTAAGTCAAAAATATCAGACTGAGTTAGATTATTTTTCATCTTTTTCTAGCTCTTTAACAAGAAATTTTTTCAATGTAGAGACAAATCGATGATGCGAGCTAATCATCTGCCAATGTTCGTCCTGTTGTCGCTCTAACCGAGCGATGCGAGATTCTAATTTATGCATTTTATCTAATTCACTTACAGTCATTTTCACACTAGCCAGCTAATAACAATCTCAGCTCTCTAACCTTCATTTTGATTCCCCAAAAATTAAACAAGAAAACAAATTTAACACACATAAAAAACAAAGTCAAGACATTATGACAACTAACAATCTCAATGACAAAGACAATAGCAAGTCATGCTGTCATAATCTTATACTAATCTGTCGTAGATTTATACCAATTTGTCATAGTTTTATACTAATCTGTCTTAGATAATTTCTATATCGCTTGTAAAATCAACGAACTAGCAAAGAGGGAAACAAGCTATAAACAAGATTAAACAAGAAATATTTTTTTCTCTCAAAAAAAAATAAATATTTCTCTCTCATTTCGTGACTTACATCACTTCTTCTTTGCTGCCTTTAACAATTTTTGGTGGGACCCCCTACGCAATTAGAAGCGACAAAAAAACAAGCATTTAGATTAAATTTACGAAATGAACAGAGAATTATATTTATTTTTACAAGAGATAAAAATAATTCTCACTGATAACCTGTACAGAATATCTGTTTAAACGAAGATTAAGGGCTATAGGCTGCACGAAAAACAGAAAGTAATAGACCTATAGCGGGTATGGGTTAGATCGTTCAAGGATGAGCTTTATTTTAGCTTTTCACAAAATGACCAGAATTTGATAGGAAACTGGTAAGGTTACTGGTTACCGAGGAATGCTCGGTTAGTGAACGTTTTTCTTGCGTTATATAGACTTGAAATAATTGAAGAAAATTATTGACAAGGTAATAAGAATTAGGCTAGTGACTCATTTATTTTATCATCCACCTTTGAAATTTTTTCAGATCATCATCGCTCATTTTTGAGACCGCCAAAATTGTACCCACACCGATGTAAATACACATCCCGATAAAAAATATCAAAAGACATATTAAAAATATCATCATAACTTTAATCTCTAATTAACAAGCTTAATTATAACATGTTTTGATTGACAATAGTCAAAGATTATGGGAGCATGATTATGAGCTGTGGTGATTTAACCTTGGTGGGTTGCGATGACCATGGCTCTGCATTGTGAGCGTCAGGTTATTATCATTCCCTGATGCGTTGGGCGTGAAGTGTTGTACAATCGCTGATCGCCCGCATGGTGTTTTGTTTAATTTTATGAGGAAATAGGAAAGGATGAAATGAAAAAATGGCTTAAAGCGTTTGGTAAAGCAGTGCTGGCGAGTTGGGTTGTATTCGCTGCTTTGAACGCCCTATCTTTGATTATGAAACATTACCCTAGCGTTTATCCGATTGCTGTTTTTATGACCTTGGTGATAGTGTTTACATGTTGGTTTCGAGGAAAGTTATGAATAAAATAAGGGATAGACCGCTTATCAGCGCACTGGCAAAGGCGATTATAGTTTTTTCAGTGTTAGTGCTTGTCGGCTGTGTGCCTGATAATTTTGCTAATGTCGCTGTCTCAATTTTAGCAGGAATTTTTACTGTAATAACATTGACGATTGTTTTTCTAATGATTAACAGATTTGGAAAGAGGAAAAAATAATATGATTTACTTTTTAGATATTTATTCTTGGTTACGAGGAGCGTGTTTGCTTTTAAGCATAGTGACGATGGTTTTGTGCTTATATGCGTTGCTATCTAGCGAGTTAAAACGTTCATGGATGCTTTTTGGGTTATCAATAATTACTATATTTGTTTTTGTTTTTAGCCCGTCAAAAGATTATTTAGTGAGCAAGTTATCGCCTCAAGCTTTCAACCAGTATTGCCATTCTAATTTATTAGATACGGGCTGCAAAGTAGGCGTATCAGCATTTGTTTTTGATAAAATGAATAAGTACGAATATCAAATTATGGCGTGTCAGAATGTTAAAAGATGCGATTTTAAAGCTTTAAAGAAAGCAGGCATCGAACTCAATCAAGCCATGGGATGGAATAACTGATGAGCGATAAAATTTTAGAGTTTTCGTTTGATGCGGACTTCATGAGAGACATTGATGAGGGGGAGGCTGATGGTTGTAAAATAAACGTGTATAACCTTTGTAAAACTGTCAATCAACTCATCCAAAAATGTGATTGTCAAGACGCTGAAATTAAAGAACTGAAAGATAGAATAGAGAAACTGGAGGATAAAAAATGATTAAACTATTTTTATTAGGCTTTGTGATGTTCACGTGCATCGCTTTTTATGCTTATATTGAAGCACCTAATTATCTGCAAAGGCAAGTCATTCAAGCTGTCGATTTACCATTGTGATGAAAATAATAATTCCAGAAATGATAAATAATGGATTTTTTAGACGGCGTAAAATTTTAGTTAATTCATGCGGTTATGGCGAATTTTTGCAATTAGTGGGGTTTGGGTTTGAAAATAATGTTTAGAAATTGGTGGGTGAAATGAGAAAAGATAAATCATGATTACATGCTGCGAATACGACTGCTATGTTAAAATCATAGCGCATAACGTAAAAGGTGGACGTGAAAAATTAGGCATTTGTAAATCAGAACTAGCGCGTAGAATAAACATGTCGCCAAATACTATTTCTAAAATTGAGGCTGGGACCTTTGGCATGCCCTCCGTGGTTACGTGTTCTAGATTGTCTAAACTGTTTGAGATTAGTGTTGAAAATTTGATAGGTGAAGAATGATGTATTATGATACTGAATTGAAAATTGCACTAGAAAAGGGCGATATTGACGATAAAGAATTTATGAATAAAGCAGTGACTGGGTTAGCTGCTTACCTCGAAGAGTGCGATGCAACTAAAATTAAGATTTTAGAGACACACGTCGCTGAGCTTGGAGCCGAGTTAATTAAAGTTGTCAACGTAGTCATGGGTCATGTTCGAAGAATTGAAGGGCTGGAAACACGTATGTCAAAACTTGATGAGGGCGGTGAGAGTTCGTTTTGCAAGCAAGCCGAAGCATCGTTAAGACCAAAAAAAGCAGTTGACAAATAACACTCAATGTGCTTTAATTCCAGCAGCTCAATTTTGTGGCACAAGGGCATGTGTTAAAGATGATTAGCCAAATTATCAATCCTTTTTGAGCTAGAGCGTAATACCATTGTCCGCCTAAAACGCGGTTGGTAGCTCGAGTTTTGAGCGTTAGCGTGGCAACATACTCACTAACGCTTGCACTAACGCTTGACGTTCTCACCAGTACCTGTTACCCTTACCCGTGTTCATCGTTTGACCTCATAAAATAAACGAAAAATATCATACATAAGCCAGCAGTTCTCCTAGATTGCTGGCTTGTTTTTTGGATGAACTATGAAAATTAAAGGCGAAGACGAACTCATTTTTAAAAGCATTTTAGACAGCTTAAAAATAGATTATGTCAGAGAATACAAGTTTCATCCAACGCGCCGATTTAGATTTGACTTTGCAATCCTTTCAAAAAAAATAGCATTCGAAATTGATGGTGGGATATACACGCGAGGGCGACATACAAGCCCGATTGGCTACTGTAACGACTGCATCAAGCAATCACTAGCAGCACAATTAAGATGGCGTATAATCAAGATACCAACGCCTTGGTTGCATCATCACAAACAACACAAAAAGAAAAAACATTTGATGACTTATTCTGAAGTTGTCGAATTGGTCAAAGACTTAACATGCTAGAGTTACTTTAATGTCTTTAAAACTTCTTTGGCCTCAAAAACTCGCCAATCCATGTATCGCCTAGGCTCGCTTAATATGTACAAGCAATGGGCTTTCAATAATTTTGGTTTAATCGCTTTACGCAACGACAACACCCCTTCACGATTATTTGTTTTGTTATAATATTTCATCGTCTAGCTCCCTGATTTTCATATTAGTAGCTTCAATTATATGTTAATTTTTTAAGCTGCTGCTCGACGTATTTAAACATCATTTCAGCGAGTTTGTTCGCATCAACTGATCGTAATCTCTCATAATTATTCATTTCTGAATATTCTAAGCTTTCATCTACTTGCAGCAATTTCAAAAAATCAGAATGGCGATGAAGGTCCCACATTGTGTCTGCCGTTTGTAATTTTCCTTTGTCTGTGATCCACTCCGCAAAGTCTTTTGATGTATCATTTCTCCCGTTTTTTACTGTCCATTTTGCAACTTTTGACGGCTTAATTTCGATGTTAGTAATAAATATACAATGATCGTTTAAGTGTATCACGTTTGATTGAGTCATAATAATTTCCTATTTTTTGATAACATAATCGTCATCCTTGAGCGTCCTGAATCTCAAGACGCTCAGGGCTGATGACTATGAGTTGTTGCAATCACTATCACTTACAACTGAGTAAGTGATTTCTGCTATCACTTGCACAGCTTCAATTGAACATTCAAACATTCTTGAATTTATAAAACACTCACTAGATTTTACTAGATTATTTAAGTTTTCAACTTGAAAAAAATGAAGAATATCTGCTGTTTTATAAATTAGTTTTTCTTCAGCTCTATCATATTGCAGAGATAACTCCTCTTTTGTAAGCAAATTGATTAACTCAACGTCAGAAATGCTATTGTCAGAATCTAGCGCCTTACAGATACTAGCAATTGAAATTTTGAAGTTTTTAGATTCGATTGTTACTGTACAATCATTCTCAATCGTTCTTTTAATTAGATTAGTCATAATAATTTCCTATTTTAAAGTTAGCGATGATCCAATTACCATCCTTCAGCACCCCTTTTTGAGATGCTGAGGGCTGGCAATTAGGCTGGCAATCCCAGCGATTTTCTAACTTCAGCGCGTGTCCAAGTTGTCGTTTTTCGATTTATACCTGAAACGCCTTGCGCGATGCTTGCTTCATCTGAATTATTAGCGTCCATTTCAAAGAGCAACCATTCCGCATCTTGTATTTCTTCTGCAACAATTTCTTTTTGAGTGTCATTGTCAACTAATTTAACGCTTAAAATCTCAAGACCGCTATCGCTTCTTTTCAAATCGTCTATTTCCCAATCTAAACTTTTGTTTTTATTAGAGACGTAAATAATTTTAGTTTCAAATTTATCAGCATATCCATAAATGCTCGTTATTTTAACTTCAACTGAATAAGTAAACATTTCAAGCTCTTTGATGTCTTTAATCTCCCAATACATTTCGCTTTTTTTGTGAGATTTTTTAAAGGCTTCCAGATTTTCACAGTGGCACTTAGTAGTTGTAAATTCAGTGCGGTAGCAAGAACGATGTTTAAATTCAAATAGTTTCATAATGTGTTTCCTTTTCCTCATCGTCTGCTTAATTGCAGTCGATGTAGTCATTGTAGCAGCTCGTTGCTTATTGTCAACAGCTAGTCAACAAATAATGCAAATAAAGCGACTTATTTTTCATTTAGTCTAAATTCTTGACTTTTTAGACTGAATAGACTATATATGATTGCTTATGAAAGACTTAACGATAACTTATTTAAAGCCTGAGCAGATTACTCCATACGTCAACAACGCGCGGATACACTCAAAAGAACAGATAGACATGCTTAAAGCATCTATTAAAGAATTTGGAATGTGTACGCCAATCGGAATAATCGATGGTACGATTGTTTATGGGCATGCTAGATACACCGCATTATGCGAGCTGGGCTATACAGAGATACCGACAGTGGACTTGTCGCATTTAACAAACGCTCAACGAAAAGCTTATGTGATTGCTGATAACAAGATAGCTGATGAGGCAGGTTATAACGATGACATGATAAAATCTGAAATACAATCAATCAAAGAATTAGACGCTGATTTTGATTTAAGAGTCACTGGTTTTGAAGATTTATATGATAGCATTTCTGATAAAGACCCTGATTTAGAAATTTTTGATGAGTATTCGCAAAGTGATAAAATTGATTTTAAAGTTGAATGTGAAAATATAGAGCAATTAAACTATTTTAAAGAGTATTTTGGTATTAAAACTGCAAAGATAAAAGCTGATGATTTCATTAAAATTATTGATAATAGAAACTTCAACAAGACTTAAAAAACTAACAACAGTTGTTGTGCATTTAAAAAATGTCGTTGTCATTCAAAAATTCTTGCAGAAAAAAGGGCATCATGTCGATGTTGCATATTGCAAAGAAGATTTACCTTTAAAAAAATATGATATTATTCTTGTTTCTTATTCGAGTAATTATCTGAAATTTAATAATTTCAATGCTTTTTGCAAGATCAATAAAAAATCATGTTTGGGTTGGATAATCAATGAATATAAATCAAGATTTAATACTTGTTTCTATGATTATTTAGGTAGAAAACTGAATTTTATTATCACTAATTTTGTTGAAAATTTAGTCTCTTATAAAAAATACAATAAATTTTATTGCTTGAATTTGAATACGCTTGTTTTTTCTGATTATAAACGACTTATTAAAAAAAGAGATTTCATCTATTATGGAACATTTAGAGATAACAGAAAAAAGTATTTTGATAGTTTTTTAAAGAAAGATGTTTTTGTTTCAACTTCGATGAGAAATTGTAAAAAATACAAACATATTGGCGTTCAGCCAACGTTTATAAAAACGATTGATTGGCGAAACCCTGTTTTATCTATTTTTAAATACTCAATATATTTGGAAGATGAAATAACACATAACAATTATAATCATTTAGCCAATCGTTTTTATGAAAGCTTATCTTGTCATTGTGTTTCGCTATTCCATGTTAGCTGTTTAAATACATTGAAAAAATCAGGTATAAAGAATTATCAGCCATTTTTGTTTGAAACTTATAATGAGTTAATGTCATTTAAAGACAAAGACTTTGAAGAATTGCTAATCATTCAGAGACAGTGGGTCAAAGATATAGAGAAAGAAAAGCAGCAAGTTTTGGAAAGCATAGAAGATATTTTAATTATAGAAACAGAGAAGAATAGAGAAATTGACGTTTAATTTTTATTGTGATATAACCATTTTATGAAACAAACCAAACCAAAACGCGGAAGACCAGCAAAGGTTGTTGCTAAAAAGGCAGTCGTTAAAAATAAAGTTGAGGTTAAGCCAAAGCGAGGCAGACCTAAGTTTGATTTTACAAAAGAAAAACAAGATGAGATTTTAAAGCGTTTGGCTAAGGGTGAACCGTTGTTGTTAATTATTAGCGATAAAGGCATGCCGTCCGATGGATATTTCTACACTTATTTATTCAACAATAAAACTTTTATGAGTAGGTATCGAGAAGCAAAAACAGTACAAGCGCATTCATATGCTGATAAGTCTTTGCTTACAGTGCTATCAACGCATGGTCGAGTAAAAAAAAGAACAGCAGAAAAGAACGAAGTTCAGTCGGCAAAAAATGTTGCGGATGAGTACAAATTTCAAGCAGCAAAACTTGCGCCTAAATTTTACGGCAAGCTTGCTGAATTGCAAAATGAAGACGGCGAGATTGATAACGAGCGTATTATTAAGATAACAAGTTTTTTGGATGGCAAATGAAATGATACTTTCAGATATATTTATTGATGAGAAAAACAAAGAAGTTAAAATTAAAGACAACACAGGCAAAAGAGTGGCTATGTTTTTTGGTTTTATTGGTTTTATTGGTTTAATTTTTGTTATTTTCTTTTTGTTGACGACACACATAAGCAGCGTTGCTGGTGCTGTTTTCTTGTTCATTACATTTTTGGTATCCCTTTTTTTTATTGTGAAAATTATCATTGATTAACTGCTGAGGTAAAAGTTATGGCTTGGTCAAGCATGGGTGAATTATCAAAAATGAAACCTGTTTTGAAAACTGAAGATCGAGCAGATAAAAATATAGTAGTTTGTTTAGCTCATGATATTCGTTGCAGTTGTGGTGGGTTTCTTCTTTTTTTTTGGACTAGATGTTGGCATTGTAATACTTTATTTACAAAGACAGATATTGCAAACATAAAACAAGTGCAAAACAGAAAAGAACGTCATGATAAGAAATGGCGAAAATGGGCTAGAGACAATCCTAATATGCCTTTTCACTGAAGTGATAATCGACATTAAAATACTGGATCAATTCAGACCATTTTTTGATACGAGTTTGCGCGAGGTTTGCGCCAAGTCAGGCAGAGCGAGCGGTAAAAGTTACGGCGCAGCAGCATGGCAACTGGCAAGGAGTTACGACACGACACAACATAGAGTATTGCCTTGTGTTCGTGAAATTCAAAAATCAATAGCAGTTAGTGCTTATCCTTTGTTGCAAGAGCGAGCAGAATTTTACGGTGTTTATAAAGATTTCAGATTTCTAAGAGATAAAATTATAAACAAATGGACAAGTAGCGTTTTCTTGTTCTTTGGATTAAAAGATGAAACGGCTAGAAACTCGTTTAAGTCAGTCCAAGGCATTACTGATTTGTGGGTTGAAGAAGCGCATAGCTTGTCCGATGAAAGCTTGCGTGTATTATTGCCGACGGTCAGAGAGAAAGGCAGTCGCATAATTTACACTTGCAATCCAACGCCTGATTTTTCAAGCGCAGTTGAGAAGAGATTTCAAGATGATAAAATGCCTCCAAACTCGGTATGCTTTGCAACAAACTGGCGAGACAATCCATTCTTGCCTGTAGAATATAAACAAGTTATTGAATATGATTACAAGACAGACGAGGAGCTAGGCAAGCATATTTGGGACGGAGAACGGCTGTCTGTGGGCTATAAGCAAGCCGTGTTCCCGTCTGCATGGGTTGATAAGATATTTGAATTTTCGGCTAAAATATCGCATGTTAATAAGTCAAATTACAGACACAGGGTTACATTCTCAAGTCAATGGCAGCCTATTTATTTTGGTGGTTTCGATTTGGCAGATCAAGGTGATGATACAAATGCACTGGTGCTGGTGTCGGGTAATGTCGTTGATTATATTGACGAATGGCGAGCGCAATTTACAGGCGACAGCGTTTTTAAAGTCCATAATGTTTGCGAAGAAATGCGCGTTCAGCGTGTGGATTATGACGCAACAGGCATGGGGTCAAGTGCTAGATCAGACTTTGCAAAGTACGCGCAGAATTATGCAGCTGTTCCATTTATGGCGGGAGGCAGAGCAGAGGGCTATGATCGCAATTGCTTGCCTAAAATAACAAACGGGCAATTTTTCAAGAACAAAAAAGCGCAATCATATTGGGCTTTGAGGCTGGCAATGGAGCGCACAATTAAAGCGATTGATGAATCAGACGGCATGAGACATGACATGTTTAATTATAGCCCTGCCAATCATTATCTGCTATTTTCGCCTGATGTCATAAGTAAATGTGGCGACAAATTAAAGCAAGAATTAAAACAGATTGAATATAAGCATGACGAAGGCAAGCTATCAGTCGACAAAAAACCAAACGGCACTAAATCGCCAAATCTTGTCGATGCACTGGTTATGGCTTATAGTTACCGCATTGATCGAGGTTTAGCATTATGACGAAAAAAAAGACGACAGGAAAAATTGTGAAAGATAGCATCTTATCGCAGCAGCAACTTAGAGGCAGGATAAGTCAAGCATCGCAATCAACTAATGCGCTCACAAACAGAGGCAGTAGCGGTGACAGGGCTAGCGGATCAGTATTTGCATTGCCAGCCGTGCTATTTAATCGAGTTGGGCTAGACATAACTTATGATGCGTCAGCTATGTTGCGCTTAGGTATAAATATACCGATTGACGCTATGTTTTTGCGTCCGCGCGTCATCACTAATTTAAGTGATGATCAAGTTAAGCTTGTCAATAAAGCTTATAAAGAATTTTCTTTAGATGACAAAATACAAAAGATTATGATCGCAAAAGCCAAGTATGGCACTGCTTTTTTGGTCATGATAAACAATGACGGTTTGCCATTTGATGCGCCTATAAAATTCAATAAAAGCTTAGAAAAATCATTGAGAAATGTGCTTATATCTAATTGCTTTGAAGTTTCATCTGAAAAACGACAAAATCAATTATTGTTGCCTGATTTTGGGAAAATAGAAACATACCGCGTCAATTTATCAGACAATCAGTTGTTAAAGTTTGACAAATCACGAGTATTCCAAGCCGATTTTAACCCGCCAGAAACAACATTTGGACGATCATTTGAAACTGGAGTTGCAGCTAAAGATCGCACCTATGGCATGTCGATATTGAGTTATGCTTTATCAGCGTTATTGGCAGAGGACAGCACGTCAGGAAGCGGGCAATCGCTCATGGAAGTATCAAGCGCATTAGTTTATAAGATGGACGGGTTAAGTGATGCAACAGCTGGTAATGCAACGGGCGAAGTATCAAGCCTTAAAGACACAGTCGATAATTTTAATAAAATGATGGGTGTTAATAACATTTCCATCATTGATGCGCGAGATGATATTTCAAGATTGGAAGTTAATTTTTCGGGCATAGCACAGATGATGGAAATGTACGGGAAGCGTCTTGCAGCTATTTTTGATATTCCATACTCGATATATTACAGTCAGGCAACGGGCGGACTAGGACAGACGGGGCAATCAGATCAAGAAAATCATTTTAC
>Ga0114923_10002695_pt1 | contig 11986 bp, 12 predicted proteins | sample SumtaG_FD_89578 | JGI IMG/M metagenome (GOLD analysis project Ga0114923, IMG submission 89578) | Deep subsurface microbial communities from Indian Ocean to uncover new lineages of life (NeLLi) - Sumatra_00157 metaG | ecosystem: Environmental > Aquatic > Marine > Oceanic > Sediment | place: near... | reverse complement strand
GTTCATCAGTTTTCTTTTTGCTGAGATCAGCTGCCATCTGCTTTAATGTTACTTTAGTATCCTGCATATAATCATGTGCCAGGGCATTGCTTGCAACATAAGTGAATATTTTAACTCCATCCCTCATTGTTGCCTTTCTAGGATTGACTATTATTTTTTCCTCATCCAATTCCATGGTATTGCCCTTTAATTTTAAGACTACTTCGTACTCATTTGTATCTGCCAAAATAAATCTGAATATCCCAACTCTCGATTTTCTTCCGAAAATTTTCAATTTATTCCACATTTCTCGACGAGCATAAAACACTGGCACAAGCAAGGGGATAAGAAAAAACCATCCTGAGCCAAGTATATAGACTAAAGTTAATGTTGCCTGCTCTTCATTTGCAAATGAGGCTCTTCTTATTACAATTGATGCAGCCCATATTGCAGGAATTATAATTGCTGCGATGCTAGAATAAATTACAAACCTTAAAAAAGCTAATTGCCTGTTTGTTATTACTTTTGTTTTTTGCTTTTCCAAAGCAGGTTTTTTATTTTGTTGTTTTTGATTTTTCATTATTGATTTCCCTCCTGGGTATTTCCTTTCTTCTTGGGCCACCATGATTTTTTATATTCTATGCCTGGCTCTGTTTTTGCAGAAATGATTTGCTCCTTAGTCATTGACCTCATAAGTTTCTGCTTAAAGCCTTCCTTACTCAATGACAATGCAAGGGTAAACGCAGGCATCCTCCTGTAGAGAAGAAGCAGGCCCTCAGGAACAAACAATTCACCTATAGCATTATTGCCAACTTGTTCTTTCATGCCCATCAGGCCTCTTAAAGTCTTTTCCTGGTTAAGTATGGCCTGATGCTCCCAATCCTCTAAATTTCCCAAAGATAGATCCTTGTTAAGATCCTTCCAGATCAGCTCTCCTTTAGGATCCAGCAAATATTTTTCATATTCTAAATTGGTTTCAAAAAACTCCTGGACAAATTTCTTCTCTGATCTATCAGTCCAGCCTTCCCAATCTTCTTTCTTTTCTTCTGGCATTTTTTATTTATTCAAATCCGTCATTTACCGTCTTCATTGCAGCAGTACAGGCATTTAATCTTATTAGATTATCTGCTGTTCCGCATCTCTGTATTTCATTGCTAAATGCTCTTGCTGCATCATTTCTGTTATCACTTTCTAACTGGCTTGTCAAAAGGTTATTTACATACTTGTCATCAACAACTTTATCTGCCGTTAATGATTCATCTACGCTTACATCATAATTTCCTTTAATGTTTACTGTTGCTGCTATTGCTAATCCTGTCATTAGCATCAATGCAAAAAACAGAATATATACTATTCTTTCCTTGTTCATGTTTTATCACCCACTTGATATTATTTCCTGAATATATCCAAATGCAGTAAATGGTGTTTCTGCATAAGTATCATGCTGGTCTATAGTTACTGTAGTAGCATCTGAAATATATTGCAATATTATTTCATCTCCTTTAGATAATTCTGCATGAGTTGTATGCTCTAACCAATTATCAGAATCAAACTTTTCTGTATCGTGTTCAATATAGCTTCCTGCTAATTCTGCTTCATTAACACTTACCCTCATAGCAACATGAGCATCTGGAGTTACAGCACTGTCTATTATTCCCATTCCAATAGTTAAAGTATAATGTGCATCATTAGGGATTATTATTGTAACATTATCAGGTGAAAGAGAAAAACCCTCGACATCTGCAAAAGTCCTGTTCATAGTAATATTATACCAAGTATCTACAACTGCAACAGTATGGACTTTAGTTGCCAATCCGAATACATGGGAAAGGTTAGCAAATATTCTTTTTGTTGCATTAAAACTTCCATAAATTGTAGTATCTAAATTATTTGTTGGGCTTCCTATTGATAGCATATTATTTCCCTTACAAGTTGCACCAAATCCAAATGCTCCACCACTATTAAAATTACAACTTGCACCAAAACCAATAACTATTGTGTTTGTTGTTGTGGTTGCTACATCAGCGTCAGCTCCAATAATTATGTTGCCATCGCCACTCGTTAATGTTGTACCAGCACTGTCGCCAACTATCGTGTTATCTGTTCCTGTTCCTGAGATTGCTGTTCCTGCTTGATAACCTATAAGGACGTTATCAACATCAGCAACATCCTGAGTAGCTCCAGCATCGGTGCCAATAGATATTCCGCCAGGTCCAGCGTGTGATGTCAACCCAATTGTAATACCATTTGCAAATGTGACAGTTGTCGCCCCTATTGCTATTTGTCCAATGCCTGTGCCATCACCCGTGTTTGCATTGTTACCAATGAATATTCCGTTTATTCCAGAAGTGAAACTGCTACCAGCGTTGTAGCCAATGCCAACCGCCCCAGCATTGGTAGCACTACTAAGAGCACCCTTGCCAACTGCAACAGCATAACCCCCTCCACCAGTAGTCATAGCACCAAGAGAATCTGCTCCAATAGCAACATTGTTATCTCCGCTTGTTAAACTATCACAAGCCAAATCACCAATGCAAGTGTTATCCGTTCCTGTGCTTAACAGACTTGCTCCAGCACCTTCTCCTATAATGTTATTATCAATTCCTGCTATTCCTGGGAAACTAACATAAGTAGAAGTGGCATTCATCAATGCCCTTCCTGATGTGTCGAGAACAATCGCTGTGCCATTGATAATTATATCTCCTGTTCTTATGTCGCTTCCGTTGCTAAACCCGCTATCTGTGCTTAAATAAGGAGTTAAGTTTATGCTAGAATTATAAGGAGTTAAATCAACAGAATCATTTACCCTATTCCCATTCTGGAATATATTTTTTCCTGAAACATTCCTAAGTGAAATTAAACTTCCGCTTATTGTAAGCTGCCCTGTTACGTTTTGATTTATTATAGTAACATTAACAATATCCCCTAAAAAAGAAAGGTCACCGAGTAGAAGCAGATCTCCACCAATAATTAGACCTCCACCGATAGTTAGATCTCCACTGATATCTGGATTATCAACAAGGGAAATAGTTCCCTGTGTTGTTATTATGTCCGGGTTTAGATCAATATTTTTTCCTTCTCTTAGATTTACTGCCATCAGAAATATCTCATCATCAAACAGGCCAAACACTGTCGGGATTATTAAAAGAAAAACAATTATTAATAATTTTTTACTCCACATTTGAACCACCATATTTATTGCTGATCATTTCTCCGATTGAAAAGAAAGCAAGATACAAAGATAGCAATATCAAAACTAAAACAAAATAATTAATCCTTGATCCGGAATAGCTTGTAGTTTCCTGAGTTATTTCAGAGATTGTTGTGTTGCCTTGAGGTGTTGCATTTACAGAAATATCTCCTGTTTTAATTTCAATGCCTTCTGCCAAGATCCCATAACTCAATAACAACAAGATTATCGAAGAAAAAAGAATCAGATAGGGATTGACAGGATTTAAAAAAAAGCCAGCAGCAAGTAAGGCCAATGCAGTAATCGCCAAAAACAGAATTATTGAAAAAAGCATTTTAATAAAAAAAAGAAAAGAAAAAATTATCCTCTTCCTCTTCCTGCTACACCTCCAAGAATAAAGCCGCCTACAACTGCAAGCAAAGCTCCTATAGCATAGAATAATGGTAATAGGTTTACTATGGTCGATGTAGTCCCTGATAATGTTGTATTGTTGATGATGTCCTGGGTAACAGGAATCGCAACAGCAACGAACATTATAACCCCAATCACTGATCCAATAATATTAGAAACTAGTTGTCCTGCTTTGGATTTGAACATTTTCACTATAATCACCTCCAATAATCCATCCATTGATATTGACCTATTTAAAGTTTATGGTTAAATGTATATTTTTCATTAAGTCTCTGCTTCAACTCTGTTAATTTGATATCAACAAGATGCCAGCAATTAAATAAATGTTTTTGCTTTCTTTTCAATCGCTGGATCTCCCTGGCAATCTTTCTTTCTTTGATTGTATATTTTCCATTCAAAGCCATTGTACCCTCTCCCCGTCATTTCTTGTAGAAATCGGGTTTTTTATTTTTTTATTTTTATTAATAATAATTCTAATAGTAGCTTTCTAACTAAAAAAATTACTTACAATAAAAAAAACAGCAGCATTTTTCCCGTCCACGTTTCTAAAAGAAATGATGGGGTGTGAGTGTCCAAAGACGAAGAATCGCTTTAGGCACTATGAAAATTACCTATAATTTGCCGCTTTGTACTGCATACGTCTTGGTTATCCCATATACATTGCGAACTGCCACCAGGGCATACTCGATTGAATGACTAGGATCAAGAGGTGTTATTGAACTTATATCCGTCATGGGATAAACACTTCATCTCAAACAGAGCTCCCAACACTTATTAATGTCATCGTAGATCCTTAGATCCACTTTCACCACAGCAAATTAAGATCTGTCTTTTCACCTGGCAGAATCAATCAGTTCAAAGGCAACACCTCAATTCTGTAATCAAGTTCTGCCCCACCAATAACCGAGGCCCAATGATTCTCACAGAGATCTATCCCTAAATAAGTGTAAGAATATTCCTGACCACAACCCTTCACATCACATCTACCTTTCATGATCCATAAAGCCCTCTTTTGAGAAAACGCAGAAACCTATATAGTCGAAACTACATCAAAAACAAAGGTTTTATATAGAAATAAATCTTTATCCTTCTTGGATTATAACAGATCTATTCCTGGAAGGGGCCTTAAAAAGCCTCTTCCTGGTTTGTGCTTTTTCATATCTTCTTTTTTTTTCAAAGTTATTTAAGTCTTTCTATAAGTTTAATCCCCCCCCCCCACAATTCTTTTAGAAATATTGATTAACAATAGTTAAGAATCTTTATAGACATTTCTTAATCTTCTGTTACATTCAGCACACAGCTCCTTCTTAAAGTCCGGGCTATAATCTATTTTTCTTCTCTGATAACATTCATCACATCTTCCAGTATAAGGCATAATTTTTTGGAAATTCATAAATTTAAATACCTTTTTATCAGGATAGGCCTGTGGCTCAAATAGAGGCTGTTCCAGGGGTTGAATCAAGATTAAGGTAATCTACCATAAACTTTAAATAAGTCAATATCAATGGCTGGATTATTGGAGGAAAAGATAGATGCCATCATACCAGATCATCATAGTATCAAAGTTTAGGAAAGGCACAGATGCAAGGAGCTTAGGTTCTTATCCATCCAAAGCAGCAGCAGAACAAAGAAGGTCAGAGACAAATTGGGCTGGAAAAAGAGGATCCCCTCATATTGTAGAATCTAGCAAGGCAGAGGCATTTATACAAAGTAGGCTAACAGGAATCTTCGCCCCTGGATTTAAACCTCCAACTCCTAAAGAAGTAAAAGTTACTCACGAGAGAAAAAAAAGGCAGGAGGCTTTTGAAAGGGAAACAGAGGCAGCAAAAGCAGGAGACAGGACAGCTCAGCAATTAGTAAAATCAAAGTATGGAATAAGAATTTCAGTACCTGCAAAAGCAAAAAGATTAACACCATCTCAATTAAAAAAAGAAAAAGCAAGAGCAAGGCAAGAAAGGGCTTTTGCTTTAGCAGGAAAGATAAGAGGAAAAGCAGGAACTGTTGTTCTTCCTCAAGCTAGAGTATTAGAAAAAGGATTGCCATTAACAATCTTGGGCATCCCAAAAAGATTAAAAGTTGATGCCAGACCTCTTACTGAATTTGAGAAAGCACAGCAAAGAGATACTTCAGAATTATTTAAATTAATTGGGAGAGAAAGTTTATCAGCGATTGTTGATGTATCTGAATCAGTACGTGAAGGAGTTCTAGGCGGTGTTAGTGATTTTGCAACAGAATTATTAGAAAGGCCTATTGGCAAAGTTGAAACAGGTTTTGAAGAAGTTATAAGAAAAGAAACTTTAGGCGGTAGAGTAATCAGTGAGACGAGAAAAAAAGAAAAAGGCCAAGATTTAATTTTATTTCCAGTAATTTCTGAAACAGGAAGAGAATTGGCGTTGGGTGCTGAAAGTTCTCTTGAATTTTTATTTGAGGATATTCCAAAGGGTGTTAAAAAAGCAGGAGAGTTTGTAATTTCAGAAGAAGGCAGAAAAGGTATCATGCAGTTAAGCGGACAAGTATTCAGAGAAGTAAAAGAAAGACCTATTCCCACATTAACAGCAGCAGGAACGATAGCAACAGTAGGAGCATTAGGCATAATCAAGAGGACAGGAAAACAATTTGCAACAGATCCAGTATTTACAGCAGCAGAAGCAGTTACATTTGGCGAGGTAGGAAGGTTTATACCAGCAGGAGCACAAGCTCTTGCAATACCAATTAAAAAATTTAAATTTGAGAGAGGAATATCCAAGTTTGAAAAGAGAATTACAGATCCAACTCTTGAATTTGATACAAGATCTCTGTTTCGACCAACAGGAAAAAAAGAAGTAGTTGTTGGAAAAAGAGGCATAGAAAAGGTTATTGTAGAGACAGAAGAAATGAAACCAGGATTCTTAACATTTGGAGAGGCAGGAGAGATAACCGGAAGACAAGCGACACTTCCAGGCAGATTGACAAGAGCTGAACTTGAAGCTCAGGCTGAATTTATTGGGCCAAGAATTGGAATAGAAAAAGTAATTAAGCCTCAACAACTACCCTTAAGAGACTTCTTTAGAGGTCGTCAGGAGGCATTAGGGGCGAGATTTAGACCACCTGTTACAAAATTTGAAAAAGAAATATTAAGAGAGCCTCCAGGAATTATAAAATTAAAAAAAGAGGAGCAACTATTTTTTAGAAAGGTTTTTCCTCCAGGCAAGAAAGGACAAATAAGTCCGCAGTTTCCAGAAGATCCTTTTCTAAAGTTTGAAGAATTTACAGGAGATTTTTTTGGAAGAATAAAAAGAAAAGCTAGATTTCCTAAATTAGAATTTTTAGTTAAGCCAACTCCAATTTCTGCTATTTCGGGAGGAGCAACACTTTTAGGAGTAATCCCAACATTGGCAGTAGGACAAGCACAAAGACAATTTTTAGCCCCGAGAAGGAAGATTAAAGCTGATATTAAGGCAGCACAAAGAGCAGCACAGAGGGCAGATCAAAGAGCAGCACAAGAAGCAGCTCAGAGGGCGGCATTAGATGTAATGCCAAGACTAACAACAGACTTGTCTCAGTTACAAGATCCAGCAGATATATTAGACATTCCTTCTCTATTCGAGCCACCAAGAATAATGAAACCATCAAGGAGGCCTAAACCATCAATCCTAGATCCAGCAGATATAGATTTTTCAAAAACAACAAAAAAATTAAGAAAAAGAATTGGATTTGATTTTGGAAAAGATATACTTGCAATACAAGAAGGCCAGGCCTATAACGTCTTTGCAAGAGAAAAAGGAAAATTGATCAAAGTCAATGAAAAACCATTGTTAAGAACCAGGGCCCAGAACCTAGGGGCAGATGTAATTGACAACTCAGCAGCTGCATCCTTTATTTTGAAGAAGACAAACAAAGATGCAGCATCTTTTTATGATGATCCCTTCTTCTTTAAACAGGCTAAGTTTAGGCCTCCTGGAAGAAAAAGCAAGCTGCCACAGAAAACTTTTATAGAGAAGGACATATTTAGAATTGATACTCCTGGAGAGATTAGAGGCATAACAGCTAAGGGATGGCTGGCACAAAAGAAGAAAGGTATGCTTGATGATCTAGGTTTTGGTTTAGGAGAATTTAAGTTATGAGGTGATCTTATGGGACTAATTGGATTTTTTGGAAGGAGAGAAAGAATAGGGCGAAAATTAAGACAGCAAAAAATTTTAGTAGAAAGAGCAAAAAGATTTGAAAGTGAAGATGCCTTATCTGCCAGTATAGGTAGACAAAAAGAAAGAATAAGATCAATGAAAAGAAAGAGGTTTCAGAGAGCAACAGCACCTGCTTTTGCTGCGATTGAAAGCATACAAAAAGGAGCAAAAAAAGCTCGAAAATTTTCAGATAATTTACCAGATTTAGGTTTTGTACAAGAAGATTTTTCAGGAGGCCAACCAAGGAAAAGAGGAAGAAGAAAAGGCCCTAGGCCTATGGAATGGCTTTAATTCATATTCATTGGAGGTGATTATATGTTAAGGTTATCGAAAAAAGCACAAGCTACTCTTTATATAAGTCTAGCTATAGGAACTCTAATCGGGGTTATCTTTATCCCAGTTTTTGTTGATTTGATTGATTCAAAACAGTCTATAGTAACAGGCGTTAAGCAGCAGCTTGAACTATCATATAACCAAAGTGCTACCCTTACAAATGGTGACATAGTTCCAGGATCAGAGACTGTTGTAAATGGAACCTGTAATGCAGTCTGTTCTAGCTCCCCTAATTCAACTTTGAGAGATGGAATTGAATATGAGCTCAATGACATTTCAGGAGTGTTAAAAATTATCAACAGGTCAGGAACTTGGAATGTAACCTACAATTATGAGCCCGCCAATTATATTGATTCAGCGACAGGAAGGACAGTAGTCAAAGTAGTGACACTTCTATTTGCAGTCGGACTTATTGTTATGATTGCAGGAGGGTTTGGTGCAATGATGTCAAAAAAATAAATTTATTTTTTTATTTTTTTAATTTAAAATGTTGATTAACAAAAAATGCAAAATAAAAAAGGCCTCGTTACTATAGCTTTTCTTTTATTATTCTCAGCAGCATTGATATTTTATGCTGTCATGTTTCCTGAGCTCACAAACATAATAGAACAATCAAAAAATGAAACTTCTGATGAAACAATAATATTAATTTATGATATACTTCCCTTTGCAATAGGATTTATTTTAATTTTAGGGACTATACTGGCGATAGCTGGATTGATAAGATGAAATTTAAAATAATACTTCCAATATTTATATTTTTATTAATTCTGCCTGCTATCAATGCAACATACATTAAACTTACCCAGGATAAAAACCTTGCTGATGCTGGTGTGGATAGCAATGGCCCTGATACAAATTATGGAGGTGATGCGTGGTTTACCATTTATAATGGAAATACCCCTATAAGCAGAGCTTATGCGACTTTTGATATAACTGATATTCCTGCTGGTGTAACCATTAATCACTGTAATTTTACCGCACTTAATTATGCAGATGGCTTCGGTACATCTGTTGGGATTTATGAGGTAACTGCAGCTTGGGCTGAGGATGCTATAACTCATAATACTCAGCCATGTGGAACTGGTTTTGATAATGCAGGTAATTGCAATCTTACTGCAGAAAGTAACTTTGCTGCTGTAGGAACTGGCTTAGATACTTGGAATAATACTGGTATGGTTAAACACGCAATTTCTTTAGGAAGAGATAATGTTAGTTTTGTTATTAGGTCAAGCGAAGCTGCTGGTGTTGAGGCTGATAATTACAGAAGTAAGGAACACGGAACAGCATCAGAAAGACCTTTTATGGAATGTGATTATACAGATATGCCTCCTGCAATCCCAGATTTTAGGATAAGTGCTGCTGATGAGTATGATGCTGCAGCTATCAACAATTTTACAATTATAATAACTAATTCAACTTATAGGGAGAATAGATCAACTGAGAATGGGACTATAATAATAGCCGATGCAACCAATGGCATTTATGACATAAATTTTTCCTCTGATGCCAATGGAGGTTATTTTAATATATCTACAATTAATTACAACATAAGCACAGATCTTACAGGAATTTTACATCAGGCCGTACTTTACATCAATGCTTCGGAGATAATAACCGGAACAAAAATAAATTCATTTACTGCCAATTCCCCACTACATAACAATCAATCAAATTCTACTGGGTGGGCAAAGCTTCTATTTAGATCAGGAAGCTTTGATATTAGTATAGATTCTACAAATTATTTAACAGCATTTTCTGAGATTGAGATATCAGCATTAGAAATAAGATATATCAATTTTACTTTAGCGTCTTCAAATCTTACAATTAATGCAACTGATAAATCAGGGAATTTAATAACAAATTTCAGCATAAACCTTACCTTGTTATCTTTAAATTATAAGGAAAATAAATCAACAACAAACGGATCATTAATATTTAGAACAATTCCAGGAACTTATAATTTAAGCATTGATGCCACAGGCTATGCAATAGATTCTGAGTTGATTACTATCTCAACAGGAAATGCGTTTCCAAATGTTACATTCTCTTTATTTACCGAGAATACAATTAATATTAATGTTTATGATGAAGAATTGAACAAATTGATCAATACTACAACTACAACTATAATTTTTGATGGTAACAATAGCATTAAAGAGACTGTAATGACTAGCAACGGAACTTATGTTAAGCCAAATCTTGCAGAAGGCCTTGTTGATATTTCAGCATCTACAGTTTTTCATAATCAAAGACATTATTTTGTTACAATAGTTCCGCAAAGCATTACTAATCTTAACATTTATTTGTTAAACTCTACAAATGGAGCAACAATAACATTTAATATTAAAGATCAGCAGGACAGGCCCATTGAAAATGCTTTCATGGCAGCAACCAATAAAGTCAATACTACCCATGTTGTAATTGAGCAGAAATATTCAGACTTTGCAGGCCAGGTTAAATTTTTCTTAAAGCCGACTACAAAATATAGATTTGCATTAGAAGCAGAAGGATACACCACTAAAATTTTTGATTTGGAACCTTCATCAGCATCTTATACAATAGTCATGACAACAATAGATTCAATTCCCTTCACTACAATACTTGATAAAGTGAGTTATGCAATTTTACCGATAGGGACTATTGTAAATGCTTCACAGCAATATAATTTCAGCTTTATAACCAACTCTCCAGGAGGGCACGTTACTTATTTTGGTCTTAACACAACAGTCAATAATGTTTCATATTTAACAACCGTATCTGGAAGTGTTGGGGGAGGAACTGCATCAATCAGTGTAAATCTTTCAAACATGATAGGGAAATCTTTCTCTATAGATCATTTTATGCAGATTACAGAAGAAGATTTAATAATAATTCATAAAACTTATTATACCTCATCAGTAATTGATCCAGGCAATTATTCAGCTGTATCAGTCTTAGACAAATATTCAGGAAATTTTACAACAGTAATGAAATCTTTTATTTCAGTTCTTGGGACAACAGCATTAATTCTGAGCTTTGCTGAGATAGGAGTGCCAGCTGCAATGCTTGGCATCATTGGAGTTGGAAGCCTGACATTTTTTGCCATAATTGGCTGGGTTCCAACGCTGATAGCTTTTATTGTTGGGATCATTATTGTTGGAATGTATATCGCTAGGAGTTGGAGCTAACATGGGAGATTTTATTAAAATATTTATTGTTTTGCTTTGCATAAACATTGTGCTAAGGCTTGGAGGCTTTACAGTAATTGAAGGAGACATATTAACAGATTTTATTGAGATAGGCGACAATAATGAATTAAAAGGATTGAACAGCAGCTTTGTTAGTACCATACCAGTACAGCCCCAGGTTGCAGGCATAGACGCATCAACAACTGATTTCAGGATTGTTGATGCCTTGAAAACTGTATTTTCAATTTTTTTATTTTTGCTTAATATTATCCTGGCTCCATTAGCAATATTCACAGCTCCACAATTAAACCTGCCTATAGCCTTCCAATTTATGATCGGAATCCCTGTATTGATGGCCTGGATTTTTATGATTATAGCCTGGTGGCGGGGGAATGATTAGAATGAGCTTTACATCACTAGACTTAATTAAAGGCCTTTTGGAGGCAAATATATTCGGGAGCTCATTAATCCTGGCTTTGTTTGTGATCCTCTTTATAATTGCCTTATTATTGGTATCAAGGGCATTTCCTGAAGTTGTTTTTCTTATACCATTACCTTTGATTGTTACCCTTACAGAATCAGGCCTTGTTCCTCTTTATTGGAAGGCAATTATCTACATTATTGCAGGCCTGTACTTAGCTGTTGTTATATTGATATTGATCCAGGTTGTTAGAAGATAGGGCCTATTTCTTCAATAATCTGGATCAATCAATCAAAAAGAAGTCCTGGCCCCATTATGG
>Ga0114923_10002694_pt1 | contig 11986 bp, 10 predicted proteins | sample SumtaG_FD_89578 | JGI IMG/M metagenome (GOLD analysis project Ga0114923, IMG submission 89578) | Deep subsurface microbial communities from Indian Ocean to uncover new lineages of life (NeLLi) - Sumatra_00157 metaG | ecosystem: Environmental > Aquatic > Marine > Oceanic > Sediment | place: near... | reverse complement strand
TCTACGGCGCCATCGGTAAGTCGATCTCGACGGCGGCGGCCTCGGCTGGCACGCTCGCCGACAGTCTCCGCCTGCCCGGCGTTGTGACGCAGCCCGAGCCTGCGCTCGTCGTTCAGGCGATGATCGCGACCCGCACGATCCAGAACCGGACGGTAGACTACGTCCGGGAGCTGGTGTTCACCGACAACACGGCGACCGTAGCCGAGACGACAGACGATACCTCGCTGACGGCGAAACCAAAGGGAGACATCACCTTTGAGCTGATCACCGACACGATGAACACTATCGCGCAGTGGATCCCGGCCTCCCGGCAGTCGCTGCGCTACGCCACGCGGACGGACCTGCTCAACTACATCGACGGGCGCCTGCGCGACCGCGTGCTCTTGGAACTCGAAAACCAAGTGCTCACCGGCGACGGTACGGGCAGCAACTTCGACGGCATCATCCCGAACGCGACGGCCTACAACCGGGGCTTCGGCCAGATCCAGGGAGCCAACCCCACCGAGGTTGATACCCTTCGAAGGGCGATCACCCAGCTTCAACTGGCGAACTACTTCCCGACGGGCATCATCTTGCACCCGAGCGACTGGGAAGAGATCGACCTCAACAAAGACACGCAGCTCCGGTACATCCTGGCTGGCTCTCCGCAAGGCGTCAACAGCCGTACGCTCTGGGGCGTGCCGGTGATGGTGTCGAACCAAATGGTCTCGACCGAATTCCTGATCGGGGATTTCCGCGCGACCACGATGGAGCTCATGATCGGTAACGCGCTTAACGTGCGGATCGCCGAGCAGCACGGCGACTTCTTCACCGCGAACATGGTCGCCATACTCGCCGAACTCGACGGCCTCCTGGCGTTCTACCGTCCGGAAGCTGTGATTAATGGCGAGCTGGAACTGGCGTCCTAATCGACCTCGCCTTCGTCATACCGTGCTTCAATGGCGAGCGGTACCTGAGAGAGACCCTCGACTCTGTTACCCATGCACAGGGTCTCTCCAGGTGCCGCGCCGCCATCGTTCTTTGTGATGATGCGTCTACCGACAAGAGCGTCGAGGTCTTCCGCGCCTGGCAGTCCTCGTACGAAGGCCCGCTCGTGGTCCGCTTTGTTTCACGTGAAACCAACGGAGGCACGGCGGCTGCGCTCAACAGCGCGATAGAGGCCGTGCCGGAAGCCGAGTGGATCTGGCCTATCGCAGCGGATGACCTTCTGATGCCGTCCGCGATGGCCGAGTGGGAGCGCGTGCGCAAGGCGGGTGCCGACGCCATGCCGGCGGGCTACCAGGCGTTCGGCCACGACTCGAACGGCGTGCCGATCAACGAGGCGTCCACGAAGTCGCGCCGCCTCTACACCGCACCCAACATCACCGAAGGGTTCCGGCGGGGTAGTCATCTGTCGAGTGGGTGTAGCCCGTTCCGGCGTCGGTTCTGGGAGATGGTCGGCTTCGACGAGGATATGCGGACGGCCGAGGATACGCTCTTCTGGCTACGCATCCACCGGCGGGGCGCAATCTTCCGACCGTCAAGATGCCCGGTGGTCCGGGTCCGTTATCACGCTTTGCGCAAGAGTTTCACGCCCATCGCTCGCGACCGACGAACCAAGATACGCATGATCCGAGAGCGCAAAGAACAGCCGGTGTGCGACTTCCTCGCTTCCGAGCGGCACTTCGCCGAGCACCTCGCGCCGGTGTGGCGAGCGTTGGCGCCGTGGGCACGGGGGCGTTTCATGGTGCCGCGCGGCCTGCGGGATTACGCGTCGAAGGTGCTCGGCGTCCGGGCTGTCGGATACCATCAGGCAAAGCTCTTTGACCTCTTGAAATCAGATTCACCCTTGACAGCCACGGCCGCAGCGGGTGACCAGCAGGCCGCCGCCGTCGCCGGGCGCTGGACGGTATACTCCGAGCATGGCTCGGGTCAGTGCTACAACAAGAAGCACTCTTCCTACTGCAACTACGCCCACCGCCGGTCGGTCGCGCTCTTCCTGGCACCGGGCGCGCGGCCCGCTGCGCACTTTCGGGGCCTGTACCCGAGCATACCGACGGTCGAGGTCGGGGCACTCATGCTCGATGACTGGCAGAGCGGCGCACGGGAGCTGCCGGACGATGGCGTGGTCGCGATCTCGTTCCACTGGAACGCGCGCGTAGTTCCGGAGACGACCTCGGCCTGGCAGCACTACGAAAAGGTACTTCCGGAGTTGGCGAAGCGTTTCAACATGATCGGCCATGCTCACCCGCGCATTGCAACAAAGATGCGCCAGGTCTACGCGAAGGCGGGCATCGAATTCGTGGAGACGTTTGGTGAGGTGCTCGCCAGAGCCTCGGTCTACTGTGTGGACAATTCCTCGACGCTCTTCAGCTTCGCCGCCGCCGCGCCGCCCGGGCAGTCGCGCCCCGTCGTGGTGCTCAACTGCCCGGCCTACCGCCGGGGCGTCCGGCACGGCATGAGGTTCTGGGAGTTCGCCGACATCGGCCTGCAGGTGGATCATCCAAAGGAGTTGATCCCGGCAGTAGCTTTGACGCTCGAAGAGGCTGGCTTCACGCCATCAAAGAATGATAATCTTTTTCTCTCCAACCTGAGCCAGAGCCGACAGCGCGAAGCCATACTCGACCTCGTCTACACGGAGCGTTCGGGCGGGTCCGCCGCCTTGGCCGCACGCGCTATTGAACGCACCCTTGTTCAACCACTACCGAGCCAGGTGGGCCATCCCAAGAACCGTCGCCGCCTTGTAGCAATGCAGGGCAATGGCCGCCCCAGCCAAGTTGTTCGATTCACCCCGAAACTCAACAACCAGAACGGCGCCATGGCAGAGCCCCAGAACGTCCGCATGATCGCCAACGTGACCTTTACCAACCGTCAGCACGAAGGGCAGGTTCGACGAGGGAAAGCATTTTTCACGACCGAACGCCGGGCGAAGGAGTTGGAGAACCCGAAGCACAACTTGGCTCGCCGCGCGCCCGTGGTCTCCAGTGGGCCGTCCGTCACGAAGCCCGCCGGCCCGTCGCTGAAAAAGCCGGCTGCTCCGAAAAAAGCCAAGTGGCCAGATCCTGCTGGCGACGATGATGATTTCGATGGCGATATTGTAGAAGTGGACCCGCCACCGGAAGGGCCTTTGGCGAAGGGCTACTTCACCGTGTCAACACTCAAGGGAGAGCTTAAACGCCTGGGCGTCTTCTACAAAAGCGGAGAGCCGAAGTCAGTGCTTTATGATCGCTACGTCGAATCCTTTGCAGCCACGGCCTAATGCCAGTTTCCTACACAGCCCTCGTCACAGCGCAGGAGGTCAAGAAGGCGGCCTTCTTGACGCTCGGCACGGCGATCAATGACGAGATCGACGCCGCCTCGGGCGATCTCTATGACGGCGTGCTGGAGATCATCGAAGACGCCACGGGCATCGTCGAGCGGTTCCTAGACCGGGAGCTGATCATCAGGAGTCAGACGCTGCTTTTTCACAGCGGACGCGGTGGCAATCATTATTATCATGGTCATCACCACGCAGGTGCACAGGTGGATTTCGTTCAGCGCGAGGGCTACGAGAACGCCAACAAGGCCCTGCTCTTCGTCGCCTGGTCCCGTCAGTGGCCGGGCATCGAGGTCGTGTCTGTTGACGCCGACGTGCTCAAGGCCCCAGATATGCAGTTGGTATCCGCTTCGGGATCATCGGACGTCGAACGCCTGGCCTACGACCCCGACTCCACGCTCATCACCGAACGACCATTCGAGGTAGTGCTGTTTGCTGGCTACCGCCGGGCCGACGAGGGCGTAGGCACGCCCGGCAGCGGCGATAGCTGGACGGTTGATCTGCTCTTGGAGGCGGGCCTGTCCACGCTGACGGTTTCGACGTCGGACATTCCGCTGCTCCCGCGAGACATACGCCGAGCGGCACTCCGCATCGCCATCTTCGACATCGATCAACTGAAATACGGTCTTCTGGGTATGGAATCGTCAGTGAAGACCGTTGACCGGACGACGGTTGACATACAGAAAACGCGCCAGGACTTCATCGACGACGAGCTGGCGCAGATATTCAACCACCGATATATCCCGACGGGGGTGACACCATGAACGAAGAGGCTTTCCAGTTTGAGATCGCAACGCTTACGCTCAAGCCGGGCGATGTCCTAGTGGTGCGAACGCTCCGTGGAAGCCCAACTATGGAGCAAGCTGCCAGAATAAAAGCGTGGATTCAGGAATTGCTTGCCAGGGCGGGGCACCCTGAAACTGAAGTCCTTGTTCTCGGGAAAGACGTTGCACTTGAAATCCTCGAACACGCTGCCCCGGTCATCATCGACATCGACGAACCTGAACTCTTTTCAATAACGCCATGAAAGCAGACTCGAAACGCCTGCCTGGTGTAGTAACACAACCTGAACCTCCGAAGCCGAAACCATAATGGCCCAGGACGACCTCAAAGCGTTGCAACGCGACCTGGAAAACCTCAAGGCTTTCCGTTCGGTCCTGCTGGAGATCGCCCGGCAAGCGGACACCCGCATCGCCGCGCGGGCTATCGGCACCTACATGCGCCTGGGTCCTCGCACCGACGAGAAGAACCGGGGCGATACGCTCAGAGTCCAGTCGGGACGCCTGGCGCGTGCTGTCCGTGGCGGCATTGACCGAGAATCGACGGTCGAGGTCAATTTCGACGGCTCCTCGCTGAGTTACCGCCGCGTGATCGACGTGCCGTACGCTGCGATACATGAGTTCGGTGGGACGATCACCGTGCGCATCACGGACAAGATGCGAAGGTTCTTCTGGGCGAAGTTCCGGGAGACGCGCGACGAGAAGTACAAATGGATGGCGCTTGCCCGGCGTCAGACGTTCACCATCCGCATCCCGGCGCGTCCGTACATCGCGCCAGCGGTCGAACAGGAGACGCCCTTCATCGTCGGCCTGGCCGAGAAGCTGATGGGCAAATTCGTAGAGAAAACCCTGAAGGCATGAGCCTAGAAGGCAGATATCGACGAAGGAATCCGGTGGACGAAGATAACTTGGGTAGAGAAATCTTCGTCGTTGGCCGGGCACCTGATGACCACAACGGATCCGGTGTCAACTGGCACGCCGTGGGAGACACCACGGGTAACGGGTGGATGTCTCTTGGACATCTCGCGGATCAATACATAAAACTTGGGCCGAAAAGAGACACCTAAATGCCTTTCGTCCTCCCCTTTAGCGCCAAGATGACCGACAAGCGGGCTGCGCTTGCCTCGGAAATCACCGCCGTGCTGGCCGTCCACGAATCCGGCTGGACGGTGACGGAGCGCTATGTGTTGGGGGCAGAACGTCCGGGCGGCTCGAAGGCCCAGCGAGACAGCCTGATGGGCTCTCCCATCAAATACTGCCGGGTGGCACAAATTTCACGTGGGCCACGAGGGGAGGCCGACTCGGACCTCAAGGGAGCCGCCCGGCAGGTCGAGCATGTGTTCGCGGTCTACCTGTGGCGTCAGTTCGACGACACGTTAGCCAATCAGACCCTATGGGACGCCATCACCGAAGGGCACAGCCCCAACGGTGTGTTAGTCCACCTCAACGGCCTGGGCGGCCTGGAGGTCGGAACGCCTTCCTGTGTAACCTACGTGGGCCAGCCGACCGACGTGATCATACCCGACGAACCGCTCCACATGGGAGACGAAGACTACGCCTGGCTCTGCCAGTTCTTTATCATTCTCACTTAACGCAGCAGCACCATGGCAACGAAAATGAAGGGGATCGTCGATCTCCTGCAATACTCGACGGACTACGTCTTTCCTTCGGGAGATGGCGCGGCCACCTACGTCACGATCCCGGTCTCGCAGGTGATGCAGGATCAGGTGGATTTGCCAGGCGAGGAAGCTGTTACGCAGCTCAACCTGAACGGTCAGCCGCTCCAGTCGGGCGTGCAGAACCCGTTTGTATTCCCGGTCATCATCGACGACGACGACACCTGGCAAGATGCGCTCAAGACCGCCTCGTCGAACCACACGCCGGTATGGTTCAAGGTTCGGCAGTTCGGCCAGCAGGCCCGCGTGATCGGGGGGCGCTTCGGGTGCCAGGTGACCGTCGGCGAGATGAACGCGGCGCAGTTCGGCGACTTCGTTACCCGGCTGATCGGTGGCATGACCACGGGCGCAGACGTCGATGACACGTTCGAACTCGTGGCCGGGTCGTGATGAAAGAGGCGAAAAAACGTCGCCGGTTTCGCTGGAAGATCCGCAGAAAACGCGGCACCCGCTCGGTCGAGCTTCGCCCCGCGCCTGAGATGCGCGAGGTGACGTACGACCTGTTTGAACGGGTGTGTATCATGCTGGGCGTGGATCCAGACCAGATGTTTCGGGGTGCCGTTGGTATACTCGACATCGAGACGCCGGCGCTCTCCAAGGCGCAGCCGCTCTTGGAGATGCTGTGTACGAACGCTGCTCGGTTCGACGTTCGGCAGATGCCACCGGACCTGGTGGAGGCACTCTTGGGGGTGTTGGTCGCGGATTTTTTTTTGCGTGCCTTGCAGCGCGCGACTCCGAGCACCGATACCGGCTTTGGCTGACGGATCGTTACCCGCACCTTTTCAGGGGAAAGTCCGCCGGGGCCGAGCCGCCCTTCCGCGTGACGCTCTCGGCGCTGCCTGCGTTGGAGTATGATCTTGTCGTCCACCGCTGGCCACTTGCCCGGCTCTACGTCTGGATGCTGGCGAAGCACGCCGATAGTTTCAACCGCACGATACAGCAAGCCGTCCGCGAACACCGTCAATCGATGACTAAGAACTGATGGCCCGCAAAGTCCGCATCGAAATCGAGTTAGATGTCAAGGGTGGCGTTAAGGGCGTGCGCACTCTTGACGGCGAAATAAAGGATTTAAATGTAACGGCCAAAAAAACCGCGAAGACCTTCTCTACCTTCAAGAAGGTTCTCGGCGCGGCGTTTCTCGCGGCTGCGGCGCGCGGCGCGGCACGTTTTGCGAAACGTATGTTTGAACTTGGCTCGTCGGTGGAGGAGACCGGTTCAAAGTTCAACACTGTCTTTGGCGAGATGGCCGAAGAGGTGGACGCCTTCGGGGAGTCGTTCGCCAACATGGCGGGGCTCACCAAAAGAGAGTTTCAAGACATCGCCTCGGTCACAGGTTCGATCTTGCAGGGTCTGGGCGCGGACCTGGCCACGTCTGCCGAAGAGACACAGCGCGTCTTGACGTTAGCTGCCGACCTCGCCTCGTTCAACAACGTATCGATACAAGAAGCGTTCGGAGCCATCCGGAGCGGTTTGGTCGGCGAGTCGGAGCCGCTCAAGCGTTTCGGTATTGTGCTGACCGAAACCGAGACGAAGCTCCAGGCGCTCAACGCGACGGGCAAATCCTCGGAGAAGCAACTCACCAATTTAGAGAAGGCCCAGGCCCGTCTGAACATCATCACGAAGAACGCTGGCGTGGCCCTTGGAGACCTGGAACGGACGCAGTCGTCGGCGGCCAACGAATCGCGCAAGTTCAACGCTGTCATTCGGGAGCAGGAGGAGCTTCTTGCCACAGCCCTTCTGCCGGCCTTGAACGACGTTCGTAAGGCGTTCAGCGAGTTCGTCGTCGAAAATGAAAAAGGCGTTACGGATTCCATCGGTTTCATGGGCCAGCTTGCTTCCTCAACGATTAATGTTTTCTCCCGAGTTTTCGGGGCGTTTGATCAGTTTATGGATTCGGTACAGCGACGGATACAAGCAGGCAATATTATTCTACTTACAGGGCTTCAACTCATCGGCAGAGCCCAAGCCGCTGCCGTCGAGTTCTTCGGCGGCGATGCGCGAAAAATCAGAGATGAAATTCGTTTTCTCGATGCTGGCATCCAGCGTTCGGCTGAGATCATCGCAGGCACCTACGGCGTATCGTTCGACAAGGCCGCCGAGTCTGCCGACAATCTCACCGAAGCACTCGGCGGCACTCCCGGCGGTGACGGTGGTGGTGGCGGCGGTGGTGGTGGTGGTGGTGGCAAGAAAGGCGTTAAGGGTGTCGTCGAGACGCTGAATGAGGAGATTAAAAAACTAGCCTTCCAGGTGCGCGACCTCACGAAGGCTGACGCCGACGAGGTAAAGGTGTTACTCGAAAAAGTGAAGGCCCTGGAAACAGAGGTCTTCTTTCGTAAGCAACTGCTCGGGTTAATTGGCGGCCCAACACTAGACGAACAGGGAGCCATCACCCCACGCGGCCCCGACCTTCCTGCGGATGTAACTGAAGACAGGGCTGTTGAGCTTCTCGGCGAACGCTTGATTTTGCACGGGGAAATGGTCGATGCCCTGGAGGCTCAGGAAGCCGCTGAGCGATCTCTACACGAGGCGTCCATCGCGAACGCTGTAGCCCTCGGAGCATCCCAGGCCAACGTCTTACAAGGCGTGCTGGCCACCGTCCGGCAGATCATACAGGCCCGTCTTGCCGAGGCCATCGCCGGCGCGGTCGCTGCGGGAAGCATACTCGGCCCGATAGCCGGAGCCGCCGCCGGGGCGCTGATGGCTGTACTCTTCAACCAACTCATGCCGAGCGGTCACAAGTCGGGGAGTGGATCGACGGCTGCTGGTGCCGGGGCCGCCCGTGGCTCTTCGACCGGCGCGGCGCTCGCTGGCATACGCGTACAGGGCCAAGGCGTCACGACCGGAGCGCAGGGTGCCGCCGCCAGCGCGCGCGCCCAAACCGTCACGATACGCGTTATCGAGCCGGACCTTTTCAACCTTAGCACCGAACTCTCTAACGCCGACGGCGTCCGCGCCCAGGTCGGCTCCGTTTAAACAGGCGTACCCCATCGCCAAATGAGCCAAAACGCCATGAAAACCTTCTTTATGCTCGTTTGCTTGCTCTTTTTAGCGGGTTGCTCTTCGTCTGTCTGCGAGATGGAAGAGATATCCCAGGCCGAGCTTAGTAGCTCAGACTGGACCTGTGAAGCCCAGAACGCCTCCGGGGCCTGCTCCATGTATCGCTTTGTCGGGACTACGCCGGAGCGGGTGGCCTGCTCTGATAACGATTGTCCGACGGGCGATTGTGCCGAGCGTTCGATCTGTGTTGAATGGGAGGTATCCATATGCACGAAGTATAATAAAGGTTGCTATTGTAGCGATGAATCAGGGTGCCATAATTGAGTATCAACCCCACGCCCTACCCCACGCTCTACCCCTACCTACCCCATGTTTGACCACCGCTCCCGTAAACTCTTTGATGGGTACACACCCTATGGAGGCATTGAATTCCGAGCCGACTTCCTGCTCTCAACCGAGGGTGGTATTGCTGCTGCGGATGATCCGGTTACGCTCGCCACCGCGAACGCCATTGAGGCGAAGGAATATATCTTTCGCCCTGGCAAGGGTAGCTGGGTCTTCACGCGGATGTTAATCCTCATCCACCGGGAACCGTTCGTGGACATCGGCAAATATGGAGACAATGAACTCGTCGAGGGGGCTATCGTCTCTATCAAGAACAGCGCGAATGAGATCATACACCGTTTCAACCCCAAACCCATATGCCGCGTGGCTGATTGGTATCTCCTGGCAGGTGCCGATGTACCCGAAGTGGATCGTGCGTTTGTTCCGATCCGTTGGACGGGGGACAAGGCAGGGATAAAAACGATGCTTGATACCACCGCCGACGACTATCTCTCGGTAAACTTCCCGGAAGCCCCGGTGGGTCTTCTTGAACAATACTTTGCCATTCAAGGCAACCAAATCAAAGCCTGGATAGAGCCATAGCCACCGAATTCATAAATAGCACCATCCGAGGTCGTACCGGGGTATACCGCCTCCAGATCCTACGCGACCGCCTGGGATCCGGGGAGAGCCCGCCACTGACGGTAGAACGCGAGATCACCGACCTTTCCCCTTTGAGGTGGGGCCGCGCCCAGCTCGGATACAGCCCGTTCATCCTCCCATCGTTCATTGAAGTGGTGTTCTTTGATCCCGATGGCCTGGTTCGCGATACGTTCAATGCACCCTTCGACGAGCTGGACTATCCGGTCGTGATCACCGGCCCCAGTTTCATATGGCGCGGTGCCGTCCGCCGTGGTTTGGTCGGCCGCCCGGTGGCCGTGCGGGTCTACAAGCAACAAACGTCGGTCTATCTCTACGACCGTTTGCAGGCGCTTCAGGAATTGACGGGCATCTCGACCATTGATCAGGTGCTCACCGATATGCTTCGGGGCATCTTCATCGAACTCAACCCCGGCCCCGATATCCTTGGCCATCTGGATCTGAAGGTCACTAATGCGGTCCTTCAGCAATCGTTTTCCCAGCGCCGGTGGGATGATTCCGGGGAGCTTGTCGGCGCCGGGCGCGGCGACTACGGCACGGCCCAGGATCAGATCGAGGCGTTTTGTAGGAGTCACGGTCTGATGTGCTTCATGAACACGACGACGGGGCAGTACAACCTCGTCCACCGTGCCAGTCTTCCGCTCAACCGGACGACGGCCGTTTTGCTTGAGTTCGACGACGCGGGCCTGACGACCGAGACGCAGGACGAGACCCGGACGGCGGTGGTCGTCACGCCCGAGGTGATGGGCCGGCGTTCAGATAGGTTCACCACGAACCAGGGCACCGGAACCATCACGCTCGAAGACGTCGGCTCGATAGATTGGATCGTCGATGGCACGTTCGATGTCCACGACGACACCGGAACGATCTTCACCTACTGGGCTACGACCGGAAGCGTCACCAAAAACGCCGGAACCGACCGCATCATCACCGGGCCGGGCGGCGGCTCGACCGAACAGTTCGTCGGCTCTTTCAGTCCTGTGGCAGACGTTCGCCCGCGCTTCCGGTTCGACTTTGTAGGGTCGAACATCAGATGTGAGATCCGCCTGGTCGAGGCGGGCGGCACGGTGCATTACCTCGCCGACACCGGACTATGGACGACGGTGTCGAGCAACTGGACTTTCTCATCGGTCGTCGTCACGCAAGCAACCGTGATTGCGCTGAGTGGGGAGGATTTCCCGGCGGCCGGTGATCTCTTTATCCGTCTCTTCAACAACGGCAACAACGGACAATGGGGGGACGTGGAGATGTTCCTGGTGGACGCCGCCGGGGCAGTGATCGACGACTGGACTTTCAGTATCGGCACCGGCGAGGGGGCCAAGATCACGCTTCGTGCCGTACCGGGTCTGGAGGCCGGTCCTGGACCTGTGTTTGTGCCGGCGACGTTGGAGAGCGAACTCACAGGAATCGGTTTTCAGACGGTCAATGGCTATCTTGTCTCTGACCGGCTGGCCCAGGACATTCCGAACCTCGACAACCTGAAGGGCGGCGTGTTCGCTGTCGTGGGACCTGAGGCCGTGCTCTCGGTCACGGACGACGCGGGGGTCTTGAGGAACTACGTCGCTGTAGGAGGCGATATCGACTTTATCAAGGGCACCACGGAAGGCGTGTGGCTGGCCCTGGACGACCTGGAAGGAACGGTGGGATCTTAACAAAGGAGGTACAACATGAGCACGGATGTAATTACACGAAATGGAACGCTGCCTATTGAAAGGCGGATTCGAGATTTGATGCCGGTGCATCGTGCTTCGTGGTCAACAATGTATACCTTCAAAAAAGGCCATGCTGAATGTCAATTGGCCTTTCGTGCTTTTCATGAGGGTGCTCATTTCAACAAAGACGGCATCAAAACGATGCGTATCACGGGCGTCTATCCAGCGGAAGAGACCATCACGTTCCGCATGGAATGGAATGGGCACGTAGAAGCTGGAGAAATGAGCGGTAGCCGTCCTATGAGCCAACTAACCCTTGAAGAACTTTGGAAAGCGGTTAACGGATTAGAATAGATGGCCATAGCCCGCGAACTGACATACCGCATTGTCGTCTGGAACCAGATCGGTTTTGTCGCCGACCTGTCTGGTCAAGAACTCCTCTTCGGCTCGCTCCCGTCAGAGTCCACCGAACGCCTGCGCGTCTCGACGGGATCGGAGCGCGAAGTAGCCCGCCGGCACCTGGCCCGGATGTCCAACGTCGATATGCCGCTCCAGGCACACCTGGCCCTGATGTGCCGCCTCGACTGCCCGGTGCGCTTCGTG
>Ga0114923_10002692_pt1 | contig 11987 bp, 9 predicted proteins | sample SumtaG_FD_89578 | JGI IMG/M metagenome (GOLD analysis project Ga0114923, IMG submission 89578) | Deep subsurface microbial communities from Indian Ocean to uncover new lineages of life (NeLLi) - Sumatra_00157 metaG | ecosystem: Environmental > Aquatic > Marine > Oceanic > Sediment | place: near... | reverse complement strand
CCAGAAGATAATATAGAATGGTTTTCTCTAGAGGATAATGAAAAAGAAAAGATAAAAAAAATTATAAAAATACCTGGAGATTTTAACATTTCCAATGCTTTAGCAGTTTTAAAGGTTGCTAAAAAATTAAATATTTCAGATGATATTTCTCTCAAGATTTTATCAAAATATAATTCTTCTTGGAGGAGGTTTGAAATTATTGAAATGACTCAACCCAAACCCTATACTCTTATTAATGATTATGGTCATCATCCAACACAACTAAAAGAAACTCTGAAAGCGGCTAGAGAAAAATATCCTAATAAAAAAATATGGTGTTTTTTCCAGCCACATCAATATCAAAGAACTTATTATTTATTTGATAGTTTTGTTAATGCTTTAAAAGAATCACTGGTAGATAAAATTTTTATAGATGATATCTATGAGGTAAGTGGAAGAGAAACAGAGGAAATTAAAAACAAAGTAAATAGTCAAAAATTAGTAGAAGCGATTAATGAAGAATCTGTAAAATACTTACCTCAAGAGAAAATAGAAGAATATTTAAATAAAGAAATAGAAGGGGGTGAAGTAGTAATTATTATGGGAGCAGGTAATATTTATAATATCGCTCTTAAAATAATAAATAAGACAAAATCTTAATTTGTGATAGAATACAAATAATTTAAACTAAAAATATGAAAAGAACTTTAAGCTCACAAACAATAAAAAGTATTGAAAAAAAGGTAAAAGTCTCTGGCTGGATCCAGAGCGTAAGACTTCATGGAAAAATAGTCTTTGTAGACTTAAGAGATAGGGGAGGAATCATGCAAATAGTCTTTACTCCTAAAAACAAGGATGTTTATGATTTAGCTCAAACTTTAAAAAATGAATGGGTCATTTCTGTGGAGGGAATCGTTAAAAAAAGACCTGAAAAAATGATTAATCCAGAAATTAAGAGCGGAACGGTTGAATTAAGTGGAGAAAAAATAGAAATATTATCTAAATCTGAAACTCCTCCTTTTGAATTAAAGAGCTTAAACTTAAGCCTAACTAATCTTTTGGATCATCGCCCTTTAACTCTTCGAAATAAAACAATAAAGGCTATCTTTAAGATTAAAGAAGAAATGATTAATGGATTCAGAGAGTCATTAAAAGAAATGGATTTTTCTGAATTTCAATCACCAGTTATTGTTCCAACTTCAACTGAAGGAGGTGCTGAAATTTTCAACCTACAATATTTTGGCTACAATGCTTATCTTGCTCAGAGCCCTCAATTTTATAAGCAAATTATGGTTGGAGTAAATGAAAGAGCTTTTACTATATCTCATGTTTGTAGAGCTGAGCCTAGTATGACCACTCGTCATATGGCTGAATATATTAGCCTAGATGCAGAAATGGGTTTTATTGATTCTTGGGATGACATAATGGTTGTTTGCGAAAAAACAATACGTCATATTTTTAAAAAGATTGAAAAAGAATGTTCAGAAGAATTAAAATTGTTTGAAGAAAAGCTTCCAGAGTTTAATTCTGAATTTCCAAGAATAAAAATGAGGGAAGCGCAAGAGATAATTTTTAAAAGAACGGGGAGAGATAATAGAGAAAAGTCTGATTTAGAACCTCAAGATGAAAAAGATATTTGTGAGTGGGCAAAAGAAAAACATAATTCTGATTTTGTTTTCATTACACATTACCCAACATCAAAAAGACCGTTCTATTCCTATAAAGATCCTGAAGACCCTGAGTACACTTTAAGTTTTGATTTGCTTTATAAAGGGCTAGAAATAGTTACCGGAGGAAGAAGAATAAGTGACTACAAAGAATTGGTTGAAAGTATTAAAAAACAAGGAAACAATCCTAAAGATTTTAGTTTTTATCTTCAAACCTTTAAGTATGGAATGCCTCCAGGAGGAGGTTTTGCTATTGGATCTGAAAGACTGGTAAAGCAAACATTGGGATTATCAAGCGTAAAAGAAGCAAGTCTTTTCCCTAGAGATATGATAAGAATAGATCAAAGACTATCTGTTTTACATCCAAAAAAGAAAAAGAATAAAAAATGAAAATTGCAAAAATTATTATTTTTATTATATTCTTTATTTTTCTTGTTGCTTGGTTTTTTATTATTTCTCAAGACAAATTAGAAGACTTTTACTATGCTCAAGCATCTATGTCTCTTCAAAGAGCAGCTATTGTTATTCCCACAGAACAAAATAAACCTATAATAGAGATTGAATCGGAGGCTGTAATCTCCACAAGAATTAATAGTTTAGGAAAAGAAAAGATACTTTTCCAAAAGGAAATTTATAAAGGATTGCCAATCGCCTCGTTAACCAAGATAATGACTGCAATTATTGTATTGGAAAACTATTCTGAGAAAGAAAATAGCATGGTAAATATTTCAGAAAAAGCAGCTAATCAAGGTAATGCGTACACATTGGGCAATTTGGACACAAATGAAAAGTTTTCTATTAAAGAGCTTTTGGACTTGGCGTTGATTTATTCAAGTAATGATGCTGCTTTTGCTCTTTCCGAAATAATGGGAGAAGAGCTTTTTGTCCAGAAAATGAATGAAAAAGCATTAGAGATTGGACTAATAAATACTCATTTCGTTAATCCAACAGGATTAGACCCAGAAGATGAAAATGTTATACCAAACTACTCTACTATTAAAGATTTAGTAGTATTGGCTAAATATACCCTTGAAAAACATCCTACTATTTTTGAAACAACACTGGGAGGGGAGGGTTATGTGCTTCATAGCAACCTTCATAGTCTTTCTTTTTCTGATAGTCAAAGATTAATAGGGGGAAAAACAGGTTATACTTTTGATGCGGGAGGATGTTTATTAATTGTTTTTGAAAATGATAGAAATCACACTTTTATTAATATAATTTTAGGATCTCTGTCTTCAGAAAAACGCATTGAAGAAATGCAGAAATTAATTAATTGGAATATATAATGTCTTTACTTACCTTTAATTTAATTAGACTTTTAGTTTTATTTACATTAACTACTAGTTTTTCTTTATTTGGAGCTCCATATTTAATAAGAATATTAAGAAAGAAAGAGTTTTGGAAAAAGAAAGACCAGGTCAAGACTATTACAAATACGGAATCTACTATTTTAAATTCTTTAAGAAAAGAAAGGAAATCTTTTATTCCAAGATCTGGTGGAATTTTAATTTGGTTTTCTGTTTTATTTACTGTTATTGTTGCTTTTCTTATATCAAAAAATACTTCTGTTTGGTGGTTCGAAAAAATTAATTATTTATCAAGAAATGAAACTTGGTTACCATTATTTGCTTTAATAATTGGTTCTCTGATTGGATTTATTGATGATTTTTTAACTGTCAAAAATCTGGGGGGATACGTTAGGGGAGGGATGAGCTTTTACAAAAGAATGGTTGCTATTATTTCAATTGGATTGGTTGGAGGGTGGTGGGTTTATTTTAAATTAGGATGGGACACTATCCACATTCCATTTATTTATGACTTTCCTGGAGGAATGGATTTGTTTATTGGATACTGGTATATTCCTTTGTTCGTTATTGTTATGTTAGCCTCTTGGGCTAGTGGAGTAGTTGATGGTTTGGATGGTTTATCTGGAGGAGTTTTTGCTTCAATCTTTGGAGCTTTTACAATTATTGCTTTTGCTCAAGGAAAAGCTGATTTAGCTACTTTTTGTGCAACTATTAGTGGAAGTCTTTTAGCATTTTTGTGGTTTAATATTCCTCCCGCTAAATTTTATATGGGAGAAACTGGAGTAATGGGATTAACTTCAGCAATGACAGTTGTTGCCTTTTTAACTGATTCTATTGTTGTTTTGCCTATTATTGCTGGGGTTTTAGTTATTGAAGTAGGCTCAATTATAATACAGCTTTTATCTAAAAAATATTTAAATAAGAAAGTGTGGGCGTGCACACCAATCCATCACCACTTTGAAGCCAAGGGTTGGCCAAAACACAATATTACAATGAGGTTTTGGATTATAAGTATAGTATTTGCTGTTCTAGGAACAGCCATTAGACTTCTAGGATAAATGATCTCCAAATTAAGAAAAAAATACCTAAAATTTACTTACCAAGATTATACTTGGCACACTAAAAAAGATTACTTTCAAGCATCTTTTAGTTTTAAGATTGGACCAGATATCTCTTTTAATCCAAAAATTAAGATTTTAGGAATTAATGCTTTTAAAATAGAAAAAGAGGTTTTAGATAATTTGGTTTTTAATTTGGGATTAATTGAAATGTTGAGTTATTGGAAATCCACCTGCTCTCCTATTATTGAAATAGAAGCTGGAAGATTAAACAAAGAACAAATCAAATGGTGGAAAGAATTAATTATTGATGGAATGGGAGAGTTCTTTTATAAAAATAAAATTAATTGGAAAAAGAATTCTTTCTTAAAGATAGAAATAAATAAAGATAAAAAGCTATTTAAACCATTTTCAGGAAAACTTAAAAACAAAACATTAATACCAATTGGGGGAGGAAAAGATTCAATTGTAACTTTGGAAATTTTAAAGAATAAAAAAGATATTTCTTGTTTTTCTTTAAATCCAAACAAAGTAATTAAAAAGATTATTAAAATTGGAGAATGTAAAAACTTTATTACAGCAGAAAGAAAAATAGATCCAAAATTATTAGAATTGAATCGTAAAGGATTTTTAAATGGACACACTCCATTTTCAGCCTATCTTGCTTTCTTGAATGTTCTAATAGCTACAATATCAAATAAAAAATATATTGCTCTTTCTAATGAAAGAAGTTCAGATGAAGGAAATTTAAATTATTTAGGAAAAGAAATTAATCATCAATATTCAAAAAGTTTTGATTTTGAAGAGAAGTTTAGAAAATATTCAAAAAAGTATTTAACTAAAGATGTTGAATATTTTAGCTTCTTAAGGCCTTTGTATGAAATTCAGATTGGAAAATTGTTTTCTAAATATTTTGATAAATATGGAAATGTTTTTTTAAGCTGTAATGAAGCCTATAAAACCAAATCTTGTACAATAAAGAAAACGGGCAAGTGGTGCAACAAGTGTCCTAAATGTTTATTTGTTTTTACAATTTTATATCCATTTATTGAAACCAAGAAATTGATTAAAGCTTTTGGTGAAAATCTTTTTGAGAAAAAAGAATTAATTGGCCTAATGAAAGAATTAATAGGGGAGGGTAACTTTAAACCATTTGAGTGTGTTGGAACTACAAAAGAAAGTTTAATAGCTATATATCTTTGTTGGAAAAAAGAAAAACTTTATCTAATTACAAAGTATTTTGAAAAGAATATTTTATCTAAATATAAAGACTTAGAAAAACAGTCAATTAAAATGATGGGTTCTTGGAACAGCCAAAATAAATTATCTAATAGTTTCATTAAAATACTTAAGAATGAAAATAAAAGATTTAAAAAATAAAAAAATATTAATTTTAGGTTTGGGGATTGAAGGGGTAGATACCTTAAAGTTTTTAAGAAAGATTTTTCCTAAAAAGACTTTAGGAGTGGGGGATAGGTTAGAATTAAAAAGCTTAAACACTAAGACTCAAAAAATAATTCGAAAAGATAAGAAATTAAATCTTCATTTAGGAGAAAATTATATTAATTCTATTAAAAAATATGATGTTATTGTTAAGTCACCAGGAATTCCTTTAAAAGAAATTAAACCTTTCTTAAAAGGAAAATCTGTAACTTCTCAAACTAAAATATTCTTTAATAATTGTCTTGGAAAGATTATTGGAATTACTGGAACAAAAGGAAAAAGTACAACTTCGTCTTTAATTTATAAGATTTTAAAAGATAACAATATTAAAGCTTACTTAGTTGGAAATATAGGCAAACCCTCTTTATCTTCTCTGTCTTCAAATCCTAAAAATATTTATGTTTATGAGCTATCCTGTCATCAGCTTTCTGATCTAAAACAAAGTCCTTATATTTCTGTTTTATTAAATATTTATCCGGAACATTTAAATTATTACAAAACCTTCAAAAATTATATAAAAACCAAAGAAAGAATTAGTAAATATCAGAAAAAAGAAGATTTCTTAATTTATAATTCTGAGTCCAAAGAAGTTAAAAAAATAGCTGTAAAATCTAAAGCTAAAAAAATAAAAATTAATTCAGTAAAATTTAAAGATAATCTTAATAAAACGATTGATTCTTTAAGCGCTAAGACTGCTATTATCATAGGTAGAATATTTGAAATCCCTGAATTAAAAATATTAAAAAGCATTAAAGATTTTAAAGCACTACCTCACAGATTAGAGTATGTTGGAGATTATAAGAAAATATCTTTCTATAATGATTCTTTATCTACAGTACCAGAAGCAAGTATTATGGCCTTGGATAGATTAGGAAAACAAGTTGAAACAATATTTCTTGGAGGATTTGATAGAAAGCTTAATTTTAAAGAATTAGCTAAAAGAATAATTAAAAGCAATATTAAGAATATTATTTTTTTTCCAACAACAGGAAAAAAGATTTGGGAAGAATTAAGTGTTTTTAAAAAAATAGAGAATTATAATATGTTTTTTGTAGATAATATGAAGGATGCTGTTAAAATAGCTTTTGAATACACTCACAAAAATAAGATTTGTCTTTTATCAAACGCTTCACCTAGTTTTGGGCTTTTTAAAGATTATAAAGAAAGAGGGGGTTTGTTTAAAAAATACGTCAAAAAGTATGGCAAAGAAAAATAAAACAATAGATTATTGGTTATTACTAATAACAACAATATTGATTGTTCTTGGTATTGCTTTTTTAGCTAGTGCTTCAAGCTATTCTTCTAATAGAGATTTTGGTGATCCTTTTTATTTAATTAAACATCAATTGATTAGCTTGGGAATAGGAATTGTAGCTTTTTTTGTTTGTTTAAAGATAAATCTTAAGTTTTTTAAAAAATGGTTATTTTATATTTTTTTAATAAATCTTTTGCTTATGGTTCTTGTTTTTATTCCAGGAATAGGAGCAAGTTCAGGAAGTTCCACCAGATGGCTTTCAATAGGAGGAATATCTGTCCAGCCTTCTGAATTTTTAAAGCTTTCTTTCATTCTATACTTAGCTGCATGGTTAAGTAATCAGAAAAAAGATAAAGGAGCTGTTTTTAAGAAGAGCAAAAACGCAACATTGTTAGTTTTTCTGTGTATAATTTCTTTAATAACGGGCATATTGATCCTTCAGTCTGACTTAAGTACATCTCTTTTAATTATAGCAATTGGAGGATTGATGTATTTTGCTTCAAAATATCCTCTTTATCATACTGTTATAAATGTTATATGTATTGGTCTTGGAGGTTGGGTTTTTAGTAAAATTAGCCCTTATAGAATGAGTAGAATATTAGTTTTTTTAAATCCAGGAGATGATCCATTAGGAGCAGGTTATCAAATTGAACAAGCTAAAATTGCAGTAGGATCAGGAGGAATTACTGGGGTTGGTCTTGGGATGTCTCAACAAAGATTTGGATTGTTGCCACAACCAATTTCTGATTCAATTTTTGCTATCTTAGCTGAAGAAACAGGGTTTATAGGAGCAACAATTTTGGTTATTCTTTTTTTGCTATTTGCTTGGAGAGGGTTTAAAATAATAAAAGAGAGTTCTAATATCTTTTTTCAGCTAATTGGTGTCGGAATTGTATCTTGGATATTTATTCAATCATTATTAAATATTGGAGCTATTATTGGATTAATACCTCTAACTGGTATTCCTTTACCATTTATTAGTTATGGAGGTTCTGCTTTAATAGCAGAATTAGCTGGAGTAGGAATTTTACTTAATATTTCAAAAAATAAAAAATGAAAATATTATTTACAGGTGGTGGTAGTGGGGGGCACGTTCTACCAATTATCGCTATTGCTAGAGAGATAAGAAAATTCTCCATTAAAAAAGACTTGGAGTTTTTCTATATTGGACCAAAAGATGGTTTTGGTTCTTTATTGCTTTCTCAAGAAGATATTAAGATAAAAAACATTGTTGCTGGAAAGATAAGAAGATATGTAGATAAGAAAAGTCTTTTTGAGAACTTCATTGATGTAGCTTTTAAAATTCCTTTTGGAATTATGCAATCATTCTTTTATATTTTCTTTCTTACTCCTGAATTAATCTTTTCAAAAGGAGGATTTGGATCTGTTCCTGTTGTTCTGGCTGGATGGCTATTAAGAGTTCCTGTTTTTATTCACGAATCAGATAGTATTCCTGGGTTGGCTAATAAGTTTTTAGCTAAATTTTCTACAAAGATATTTACTTCTTTTCCTCGAACAACAGAATTTGATGAAAAGAAAATGACTTTAATTGGAAATCCAATTAGAAAAGAAGTTTTGGGTGGAACCAAGGAAAAAGCTATTGAAATCTTTAAACTTACTGAAAAGAAGCCTGTTATTTTAGTTCTTGGTGGCTCTCAAGGAGCTGAAAGAGTTAATGATTTGTTTTTAGAACTATTGCCAGAAATTATTCAAGAATTTGAAATAATTCATCAATGTGGAGAAAATAACTTTGAGAGAGTTAATAGTGAATCAAAGGTTTTATTAAAAGAATTCATGCAAAAATATTATCATCCATTTCCTTTCTTGAAAGAAAAAGAATTAAAAAATGCTTATGCTGCTTGTGATATTATTATTTCTAGAGCAGGGTCTGGTAGTATTTTTGAAATAGCAGCTGTAGGAAAACCATCAATATTAATTCCATTACCAGAATCAGCTCAAAATCATCAAGTTAATAATGCTTACATTTATGCTAAAAGTGGAGCGGCCATTGTAATGGAAACTGCAAACTTCACTCCTCATTTCTTTTTTGAACAATTAAAAATACTTTTTGAAAATCCAGAGAAATTAAAAGAAATGGGTGAGGCTACAAAGAAATTTGCTAAACCAGAAGCAGCTAAAGATATTGCCAGATATATATTAAGCTATTTAAATCTAATCTTTGTAAAATGAAAGAAGTAAGAGTACGTATTGCACCATCCCCAACAGGAAAATTACATATTGGAACAGCTAGAACTGCTTTATTCAACTATCTTTTTGCAAAACAAAGAAAGGGAACTTTTGTTTTAAGAATAGAAGATACAGATACTGAAAGAAGTAAAAAAGAATATGAGAAAAGCATTACCGATGGATTTGAATGGTTAGGAATAGAGTTAAATGAAATGCCAGGAAAGGGTAATTATGGTCCTTATAGGCAATCTGAAAGAAAAGACATTTATACTAAATACTTAAAAAAGCTTTTAGAAGAAGATAAGGCTTATTATTGTTTCTGTCCAAAAGAAAAATTAGAAGCTGAAAAAGAAAAACAAATAAAAGAAGGTAAAACTCCTTGTTACACAGGGGAATGTTCAAGTCTCACCAAAGAAGAAATTAATAAATATTTAGAGGAGGGGAGATCATCTACTATAAGACTTAGGAATCAATCTAAAATAATTAAATTTAAAGATTTAATTAGAGGTGAAATTGAATTTGATACTTCTTTAATGGGAGATTTTATTATTGCTAAAAATTTATCTGAAGTTTTATATAATTTCGCTTGTATTGTTGATGACTGTGAAATGAAAATATCTCATGTAATTAGAGGAGAAGATCATATTACTAATACTCCTAGACAAATGCTTCTTCAAGAAGCTTTAGGTTTTTATCATCCTCAATACGGACATTTACCATTAATACTTGGTTCTGATAAAAAGAAAATGTCTAAAAGGCATGGAGTAACCTCTATTTTAGAATATAAATTAGATGGCTATTTATCGGAAGCCCTTGTAAACTTTATGGCTTTCTTAGGGTGGAATCCAGGAACAGAAGAAGAGATTTATTCTATGAAAAATCTAATTAAAGATTTTGACATTGAAAAAATTCAAAAATCAGGAGCTGTTTTTAATATTCAAAAACTAGAATCTATAAATAGTTTTTATATCAAGCAAAAGCCAATTAATAAATTAACTGAGTTTTGCATTTTTTATTTAATTCAAACAGGATTAATTAAGCCAGAGTTCAAAGAAGGCCAGTTTCCACCAGCTTATGGAGGAAAAGAAATTATTCATACCTTTAAAGTATCGCAAACAAAGAAAGATATTTCATTTGATATGCTTTCAAAAATGGTTTCTCTTTATCAAAAAAGATTGACGAAGATATCTGAAATTTCAGAATTGATTAGTTTCTTCTTTGAAGACTTTGAATATGAAAAAGGGTTATTAAAATGGAAAGAAATGACCAATGAAGAAATAAAAGCTTCTCTTGATAGATCAAAAGAGATATTATTAAAGATAGATAAGGATAAATTCAATAAAAAGAATTTAACTGAAATATTATTAGAAAAGGCTAAAGACTTTGGAGAAGAAATTAAGAAAGAAGGGGACAGAGGCTACTTGTTGTGGCCATTAAGAGTAGCCTTAACAGGAAAAGAGAATTCTGCAGGACCTTTTGAGATAATGGATATCTTGGGAAAAGAAGAAACAATTAAAAGAATAAACAAAGCATTAAATAAATGAAAAAAATAATCTTTTTAGGAATTTTAATTGGACTTTTGTTCACTCAAAATGTCCAAGTTGTAAATGCTAAAATAATAACTGGAGATGTTGAAGTAGTATTAAATAGGGTAGTAGATTTTATTCTTTATGAACTTCCAGGGCTTATTAAAGAAATCTTTGAAGAAAAAGTTCTTCCAATATGGAAAGAAATGTATAAATGGTTTAAAGAAAGTATTTGGGAAAAGATAAAACCTCTAACAGAGGAAGAAATAGCAAGAAGAAAACAAATAGCGGAAGAAGAAGCTCAAAGAGAAAGAGAAGAATTATTAGAAGAAATAGAAGAAATTTCAATTAAGAATGATGTTTGGGATAAGATAAAAGAATTTTTGGTTGAGCTTTGGAATTAATCAATACAAATTAATTTTATTTTTATTGTATTGCCAGCGAAAGCTGGCTTTTTGTTATAAAGTCGAATAATACATGGATGAAAAACTAGGATTATTAATCGCCAAGGGAGATATTTTTTGGTAAGATAAAATAAAAGGTTCTGTAAAATACAATAAATATAAATTAAAATATGAAAAAAATATTTTTACTAATAACTTCGGTGTTTTTCTTATCTCTTGGATTAGGAATTTTAGCCCAGGAAATAGAATTGCCAAACCCAGGACTTACTCCTGATAGTCCATTTTACTTTCTGGAGATAATTACTGAAAAAATTGGTACTTTCTTTACTTTCGGTGACCTTAAAAAAGCTGAAAGACACGCTGCCTTAGCTGCCGAAAGATTAGCCGAGGCTCAAGCTATAGTAAAAATGGGAAAGCCAGAGCTGGTGGAAAAAACCTTGGAAAGATATAGAGAGCAATTACAAAATAGTATGACTAGGGCAGAAAAAGCACAAACCAAAGATCAAAATATTGAAAAAGTTATGGAAATCGTAACTAGGGCCGGGAAAGCAACCGCTGTTCATTTGGAAGTTTTAGCTGAAATTTATGAAGAAGTTTCTGAGGAGGTAAAACCTTTCATTGAAAATGCAATGAAGGCTTCAGTAAAAGGGCACGAAAAAGCAGTTGAGGTATTAAAAACACAAAATGCCTTGGGTGAAGTCCCAGAAGAAGCTCTTCTATCAGTAGAAGTTCCAGCGGAGGTAAGGGAGAGGATTCAAGTGGGAGCTCAACGAGAATTAGAGATAGAGGAAATGCTTGAGAGTATTGATACATCTAAACCGCTTAGAACTATCTGTTTGGAGAAAGGGGGAACGCCAGAGATGTGTGAACAATTTCCTCTTGAGAAGTTTGAATCATTTGAACAGATTGAATCTTTCTGCACAGAAATGGGAGCGCCATCAGAGATATGTTCATCGATTGAAACTATGTGTAGAGAATATGGAGTAACAACACCAAACGAGTGCTTTCTTCTTCTTTCAATTTCTTCAATAACAACTTATGGCACTCCTGAAATGTCAACATCTGTACTTCCGGAGAGAGATCCTGACTGTCCCCAAGGCTATGTTACTTACGACCAAACAAAATATTGTTGTGAAGATTCAGACTTAAATGCTTCTT
>Ga0114923_10002691_pt1 | contig 11990 bp, 10 predicted proteins | sample SumtaG_FD_89578 | JGI IMG/M metagenome (GOLD analysis project Ga0114923, IMG submission 89578) | Deep subsurface microbial communities from Indian Ocean to uncover new lineages of life (NeLLi) - Sumatra_00157 metaG | ecosystem: Environmental > Aquatic > Marine > Oceanic > Sediment | place: near... | reverse complement strand
GGGGCGCTCTTACCTAAAGCACATAAAGAGGCTTCAACAGCTGTTTCGGACAGCTCTTCCAAAAGCTCGATATCACCCTCTTTTCCCTCTCCCCGGGTGATATTCGTTAGAATTCTGTGCATCTGCCTTAAACCCTCACGGCACGGGACACATTTGCCGCACGATTCTTCTGTGAGGAAGTCAATGAAATACCTCGCCACATCAACCATACAGGTATCTTCATCCAGGACGATCATCCCTCCGGATCCCATCATGGAGCCAGCCTTTGTCAGTTCATCAAACCCGACTTCCAGATCTAATTGTTCTTCAGGGATACATCCTCCGGAGGGCCCACCGGTCTGAACGGCTTTGAATTTCTTGCCGCCGGGAATGCCCCCCCCGATATTGTAGATAATATCTCTTAAAGTCATGCCCATGGGGACTTCAACAAGACCCGTGTTGGTAATCTTACCGACCAGGGAGAAAATCTTGGTGCCCTTGCTTCCTTCGGTTCCAATTTTAACGAACCAGTCCGCACCGTTATTGATAATCAGCGGCACATTTGCCCAGGTTTCGACATTATTCAACACAGTGGGTTTATTCCAGAGGCCCTTGATGTTGGAGCGGATATACTTCGGTCTGGGCTCGCCTGCCCTGCCTTCCAACGCCGTCATCAAGGCAGTTGATTCACCGCAGACAAACGCACCCGCACCCTGGTGAACGATGACTTTGAAATCAAAGCCTGACCCCAGAATATTTTCCCCAATAAGACCATATGCTTCTGCCTGCTTAATTGCGAGGTTGATATTTTCTACTGCCAGGGGGTATTCCTGCCGAACATAGATATAGCCCTCTTGTGCGCCTATGGCATAAGCGCCGATGATCAACCCCTCAAGGATGGAGTGCGGATTTCCTTCAAGCAGGGCCCTGTCCATAAATGCGCCGGGGTCCCCTTCATCCGCATTAACGATCACATATTTAACGGGCTCCGGGGCGTTTCGGGAGCCTTCCCATTTTCTTCCTGCAGGAAATCCGGCACCGCCTCTACCTCTCAGGTTGGATTTCTTAACTTCCTCCAAGACATCTACATCGGTCATTTCGGAAAGCGCTTTTCTTAGAGCTGAATACCCGCCAATGGCCAGATAATCATCAATACTCTTGGAATCAATTTTGATGTTATTGCAGAGGACCGTTCTCACCTGGTTCTTATAGAAGGAGATATCAGATTCCCTGATTGCTTTTTCACCTGTGGCAGGGTCTTCAAAGAGCAGACGGTCGACAACCTTATTCTCCTTTATGGTCTGTTGGATAATCTCGGGAACGTCTTCTGCCTTTACCTGGAGATAGCATATCTCCTCAGGATAAATCACGACCACAGGTCCCCGCTCACAAAATCCCGGGCACCCCGTTCCTTTGATATCCACTTTCGCTGTCAGGCCTTCTTTTTCAATCTCAGTCTTAAACGCTGCAATAACTTCATCAGCACCAGAGGCAACACAACCGGCGCCGGCGCATATTGAAATGCAGGGTGAATTTGGATCTCTTTTGGATAATATATCTTTTCTGAGTTTTTCTAATGTTTCAGGCGAATCTATCCGCGACATAATTTTATCCTACTTGTAGTTTTTTAAAACATCTGCCGTCTGAACAGGAGACATCTTACCGTGAGTCTTTCCATCGACTTCCACCACAGGTCCTAAAGCACAGCAGCCAAGACAGTTAACGGTATCCAGGCTGAACTTCAAATCCAGGTCTGTTTCGCCGGGTTTAATTCCGGTCAGGTCCTGCACCGTGTCGAGCACACGAGTCGCACCGCGAACATGACAGGCTGTACCCATACAGACGTGAACTTCATGACGCCCTTTGGGGACAAGACTGAAGGCCTTATAAAAGGTAACGATATGCTGTATCCGGGTTAAAGGAACCCGTAATTTTTCGCTGACCCTGTCTAACGCTTCCTTAGGAAGCCAATGATTTTCGCTCTGAATCCCCAGTAATACCTGAATTAACGAACTGGCTTCCCCGTTATGTTTATCAATGATCTGATCAATTCTATCGTTATTCATAGCCTCTGTCCTGATATTTTTATTTCACCTGATCCATAGCGAGCCCTCAGGCGAGAGCAAAGCTCTTTTCGCTTTCATCGTACCTGACGAGTCCATGTTTTGATGAACTGTTCATGTGTCTTGATACTTCAGACGGGTTCAGGCCTAAATTCTCAGCGATCTCTCCAGTTGAAAAGGGTCTTTCCTGCAGGAGTGAGATAATTTGGCTTATTGCCAGTTTATCACCAATTAATTCATTAAATAACCTGTTGACCTCGTCACTATTGAAAAATTGATTATACGCTTCTTGGGATTTAGAAGGTACTCTCAGCCGCTCCCTTTCCACCAGTTTAATGTAGGGGGTTAATTTTATGGCTGCTTCAAGTTTGAGCTTCAATTTGCTTTCGTCTATTCCTTCGCCCTTGCCAAGTGGTCCCAACTCCGTAACCCTTTTGGCAAAATCATCAGTAACGTCGGCCAGAATATTACCATCAGCGCCGGACATAAATTCGAGCCTTAACCTTTCTTGGTTCAAGCCTATACGTTCCATTATTTTTCTACATATGTAAACGGTGGCTAATGCATCGTAATTTCCATGAGTAATATAATTACATTCACCTAAACGGCAGCCACCAACAAACACGCCGTCTTGCCCATTTGAGAAGGCTCTGAGTATAAATTCCAGGTCGACTCTACCGGAACACATGACGCGAATAAGCCTCATTTCATCTGTATATTGCAGTCTGGAAACTCCAGCCAGGTCAGCGGCGCCATATACTCACCAATGGCATACAAACCCTATAATTCTTGGTTTAAATCCAAGACCTGTGCCCATTCGGTTTACCTCCTAATATTGGTTTCTGGATACTTGATACTGGATGCTTGATGCTGGTCGACGATCCCGTTTTTAGGGGGGATAGAGACCTGGTATCCACATTGGCCCTAAACATCTCCAACGGCCGTATCAAATTGCTGGATGATTTCTTCCGCTGGAATCGCCGCACCAATTTGGCTCAAGAGTTCTTCATCGGTAAAATGCTTTAGGATAATAGCATTTGTCGGACATTTTGCGTTACAGAGCCCGTCACCTTTACAGAGAACAGGATTAACCCAGGCCTTTCTGCCCTGTGGTGTCTCACGGAACTCTATGGCGCCATAGGTACACGCTGTAATACATGCCCCACACGATACACAATCGTTATCATTTACTTCGCAAACAGAACCTGAGGCGATGACGGTATCTTTTGAGAGAAGCGTTAAGACCCTGCCGGCAGCACCATAAGCCTGATTAATCGTTTCCTTTATATGCTTGGGATAATGCGCCGTTCCACAAAGATAGACGCCATCTGCAGCAAACTCAACAGGCTTTAATTTCACATGAGCTTCTTTGAAGAAATCATCCGGGCTTAAAGTTACCTTGAAGTGTCCGGCGATCTCCTTGGTTGTTGCGGAGGGAATCACGGCGGCAGCCAGAGAGAGCACATCGGCATCTATGGCAAGCTTCTGATCCAAAATGGGATCGGTCACGGCAACCCTTATAACGGGCCTGCCTTCTGCGGTAGTTGCTTCCACCTCGGGCTTGTCATCCGGCTCATAACGGATGAACTTCACATCTTTCTCTGAAGCTTCCCGGTAATAATCTTCACTAAACCCATACGTTCTCATATCCCTGAAGAGGACGTATATATCCATCTCGGGGTTGATCTCTTTCAGCTTCAGGGCGTTCTTTATGGCATGGGTACAACAAACCCTGCTGCAGTAATTCCTGTCCTCATTTCTACAGCCTACGCATTGAATCATCACCAGAGTCCCGGCGTTAATTACCTTTTCTTCTCGGTTGGCTATCTGCTCCCCTAACTCAAGATGGGTGAACACCTTCTCATCTTGTCCATAAAGATACTCGTCAGGTGTATAGACATCAGCACCTATGGCAATGATGGATGCACCATGTTTTATCTCTTTGACCCTGCCTTCAGTTTCCACCCGGGTTATGAAATTCCCCACATAACCGGAGACGTCCGTGATGGTTGCGTCATGGGACACATGTATCAAGGGGTTATTATAAACGGTGCGGATCAGATCATTCAAATATGCTTGAACATCCATTCCTTCAAGGGTGGTATGAATTCTTCGTGCCATCCCCCCAAGGTCTTTATCCTTTTCCACCAAGTGAACTTCATGTCCCTGGTTTGCAATGGAGAGTGCGCAGGTCATACCGGCGATACCGCCGCCAACCACCAAGGCCGCCTTGTTTACGGGCAGATCAAATTCCTGTAATGGCGCCAGATAGCGCGCTCGTGCCACCGACATCCTGGTGATATCCTGTGCCTTTTCAGTGGCTTCTTCTTTTTGCTTGGAATGGACCCAGGAGCAATGTTCCCTGATATTCGCCATTTCACAATAATATTGATTAAGCCCAGCCTCTCGAAGAGTGTCCCGGAATAACGGTTCAAGGGTCCTGGGGGAACAGGCAGCGATAACCACTCGATTGAGCCCTTTTTCATTTGCCAGGTCTGTTATTTCTTTGGCAGAATTCGTTGCGCATGAAAACAGCTGTTCCTGAGCGTAGACAACATTGGGTAAGGTTGCGGCATATTCAACTGTGTCAGGAACATCTACGACACTTCCGATATTCGCCCCGCAATGGCACACAAAGACGCCTATCTTTGGCTCCTCTTGGGAGACATCCCTTTCCGGCGGATATATTCTTTCTTTGGCCAGCTTATCCCGTCTATAGTCGAGGAATTCACCACATTGAGCGCTGGCCCCGCTGGCCGTAAAAACCGACTCGGGAATATCCGTAGGTCCCTGGAAGGCCCCGCTTACAAAAATTCCGGACCTGGTGGTCGCCATAGGATTGGAATGATCTGCCTTACAGAATCCGTGTGAATCGAGTTCGATTCCGAACTTATCCGCCAGTCCCTCAGAATCCGAAGGAGGATTCAATCCAACGGACAATACCACCATATCGAATGCTTCCTCTTTTACGCCATCACCGGTTGTCGCATATCTTATAACCACATTCTTGTTTTCCGGGTCTTCTCTTACAATTGACGCGTAGCTTCTGATGAATTCAACCCCGGGAAGCTGTTCAGCTCTCTCGTAGTATCGTTCAAAATCCTTACCAAAAGAACGAATATCGTTATGGAATATGGTACAGGTTGTGTCTGTGTCATGATCTTTTGTCAGAATCACCTGTTTCTGGGTATAGGTGCAGCATACGCCTGAACAATAGCTGTTGTCGCCCGGGGTAACCCTCCTGGAACCGACACATTGAATCCAGGCTATTTTTTTGGGATGTTTCTTGTCGGAGGTACGCAGTACTTCACCTTCGTATGGCCCGGTGGAGGATAACAGCCGTTCATAGTCCATACTGGTGACCACATTCTGCATCTTTCCATAGCCATATTCATCCTTTACCTTAGGATCAAACGGCTCAATGCCCGAAGATAGAATGATGGCCCCCACATTTACTTCTACCTTCTCCGGTTTTTGTTCAAGATCGATGGCTTCATTCTGACAGACACCTTCGCAAATACGACATTTTTTCTCTTTGAGGTAGATACAGCTTTCATCAATATATGAGATAAGGGGAATTGCTTGAGAGAAGTATACATGAACGGCTTTATTCTGCGATATTTCCTGATTAAATTGATCCGGGTACTCCACCGGACAGTATTCGACACAGGTGGTGCAGCCCGTGCATTTGTCCTCTATAATGTATCTCGGCTTTTTGACAAGCGTTACCTGAAAGTCTCCGGCGTTCCCTTCCACACGCTCAACTTCAGTATACGTCAGGACTTCTATGTTTGGATGCCGGCCGACCTCGACCAGTTTAGGTGAAAGTATTCACATGGAGCAGTCATTGGTGGGAAAGGTTTTGTCAAGCTGGGCCATATGGCCCCCAATGCTCGGCGCTTCCTCAATCAGATAAACCTTGAAACCCGCAGTGGCAAGATCAAGAGAGGCCTGGATACCGCTGACCCCTCCACCGACAACCATCACATCGCCAAAGTTACTGTCCGTGAAACTTTTACATAGCTGTTCAATTTGTTCTTTTTCCACTTCCTTATGTCCTTATCAGAATTTCTAAGGTTCCTGAATAGTGTCTACTATGATCTCCGTAATATCCTTAATCTCTATCTTTTCATCCACACCCATGGTTACCCTGCTATCCTCAAACATGGTAATGCAGTATGGGCACGAAGTCACCAGCAACTCGGCCCCGACCTCGATCGCCTGATCAATTCTGAGGTCGCCGAATCTTTCACCCTTTTGCGTTTCCATCCAGACCCTGCCACCTCCCCCTCCACAGCAGAGACTGTCTATGCGTGAATCGGGCATCTCAACGAGCTCTAAACCGGATACCTTTTTCAGGGCCTCCCGGGGTTCATCAAATATGCCGTTATGTCGACCGAGGTAGCAGGGATCATGATAGGTTATTTTCTTTTCAATCTCTTTGGTGAGCTCAAGCCTTCCCGCATTCATCAGCTCCAATAAATATTCGGTGATATGAATCACTTCAAAATTCACCATAAATTCCGGATACTCGTTCTTGAATGTGTGGTAGCAATGAGGGGAAGAAACCAGGATCTTCTTCACGCCATTATCGATAAACGTTTTGATGTTTTCCCTGGCCAGACGTTTGAATAATTCCTCATCACCGGTCTTGCGGATGCTTTCTCCACAGCAAGTCTCTTTGGCACCCAGTATCCCGAAATCCACCCCTGCCGAGTTGAGAATTTTCGCTGTGGCAGTGGAGATCTTTTTCGACCTCGGGTCAAAACTGGGGTAGCAGCCGGGGAAATATAAAATTTCCATTTCCTCGGTGAATGTTTTTACCGATTGACCTTTTGCCCAGTCGCCCCTGTTTTTCCGGTCTTCACCAAGGGGGTTGCCTTCGCCAATGAGGCTTCCGACCGCGGTTCGGACAGGCTTCACGGAAGCAGGAAAGACCCCATATTCCGTGGCAACCCTGCGCAGGGCGACCCCGGATTCGATCTGCTGTACGTCCCTGGGACAATGCTGGGGGCATCTTCCGCAGGTTGTACAAAGCCACATTTCTTCGCTTTCTATCTCAGTAAAACCGAACGTCGCCTGTCGGACCAGCTTGCGCATGCTGAAGGATCTGACCCTGTTCCACGGGCAAACCGCATCACATAATCCGCATTGAAAGCATCTTTTAAAGGCGTCACCACCGCTCTCTTTGATGACATCTACGATCTCTTTATAGTCGGCTACAGTTTCCACTGTCTTTCTTAAACCTCTTGTTTCGTCTTAGGCCTTCTTTGACATGGACATCCGGGCAACGGTCTCCATTATCTTGTCCAGTCCATATTCGTTTGCCAATGCTTCCAACCCGACCTCCATCTCCTCGGGACCTTCTTCTTCCTCGACTTCCTCTTCCCTTTCTTCATAGGTGAGAGCATCGACCAGACACCACTTGACACATAAAGGCTCGTCTTCCCCTTCACACATATCGCATTTCAAAGGAAGACCGGAATCGGGTTCTTTGAAATCATCCCTGGATGGGCAGGAAGCCCTGCAAAAGGCGCACTCTTCGTATTCCTTTCCGTCAATTGTATATTTGTCTCTGCCCGCACATTCGGAGGCCGTATACTCACCTGCGTATACCGGAACATATATGTCCTTCAGTGGGTGGCGATTCACCCGAATACGGGATCTTGCCGGGTTATTGCTGCTGTATTTGGGCGCAGCGTGGAAAGCGGAGCAGATTACTTCGCAGGCCCTGCAACCATTGCACAAGTCCGCATCAACTTTTATTGTTTTAACGATTTTCTTTTTCTTCTCAGCCACGGCTACATCTCCTTGTCCTTGTCCACCGAGGTCTCTTCGGAAGGTGTATCACCATTATCTTTATAGACCCCCCTCTTTTCGAAGTCTTCAAATACGTAATCCAAACCCAATTCATGTAAAGACTCTTTAGTCGGAATGCCCTGGTCATTCCATCCCTTGTATTGGTAATAGGTATCTAAGAGTTCCTTTTCGAGCTCGGGAAACCTTTTCTTCCAATGATTTGCAGGCGGCGCGTCATCTTTCCTTCTCATGCCTCTTCTGATGTTGATGGCTCTCACCAGCGTCCGGTATCTCTTGGCAGCCTGGGTCAGTTTTTCTTCATCCATATCGATCCCGGCGCCTGCTGAAATAAATTTCGGGTAATTATGTATATGATACGGCGGTTTCAGGGGAAATGACGACAGTCCGGCACACATACCGAGGGCGTCATCGATGTAGTGCATTCTCTCCTGCCAGTCCACAATATCACAACACATTTCAGGTGTTGGATAAAAGGGGATTGAGTTATCACCGCGCAACTCCCAGTCCAGAAAATATTGTTTGAATTTATCATCGGGAACATGGAACCAATCCTCTACGAACTTTTCTCTATGCTCTCGTTTGGGAAAAGGTGCCTGGGGGAACTGCCCCTCAATTTGAGTGATATTGATCTTCTCACCGGTGGCATACATAAGGAAATATATGGGATTCAGCATTGATAGCTTGAGCGGCAGCTGCTCATGTTTCTTAATGGTATTATGGGCATATTCTTCTGCGCCGCTACCGATCTCTTTGGCCGCCCAATAGGTACCATTGGCCAAAACGTCTCCTATCCCTTCCCGCCGAACAATTTTTTCGAGTAAATAATAAAATCTCCCCTCGTTATCTGACGGCATTCCAGGGAAATCATCGTCAACCAAGATGCCGTCTTCATAAAGCTCAAGAGCGAAGGCCATAACCTGCGGGGCTGAGAATCCGTCCAACCCGTACTCCGTCGCACTTTGAGCGATACCCAGACCAAATTCCAGATCTGACATGGCCGCCATGGTGTATGTCAGTTTTGTAAAACACTTCATCATATAGGTTGGACGACCTGGAGGGGAAATTGTTGCCGCGCATGTCATGGGACAGTTAAAGCAGCTGATTAACCGTGTCCGCATGGTTTCCATGGTCTCCATCCACTCCTTTGCGATCTCCTCGTTCCAGAAATCCCTTCTGCGAGTGCGGGAGTTTCCCCACATGAAATTCTCGGTGTGCCACTTCTCATCGTGTACTTTCATCTCCTGGGGTGATCCAAGCCCGGCCAGAATGGGCATTACCCCCGGAATGGGGTTTTCATTTCGGAATTTTATATATTCCAGCACTTCGTTGCAAAGCTCAAAGAATTCAGGCGGTCTGGCAACATTGAGATCCTTCGTGCCACGGACAACAATCGCCTTTACCCCTTTGTCTCCCATAACAGCGCCGATACCGCCTCTACTGGCGCTGGACCTGCCCTGCTCGATGGAGGCAAAATAGACCCTGTTTTCACCGGCCAGACCGATGGCCGCCACCTGGGCTTTCGGCTCATTCAATTCCTCTTTAATAAGTTCTGCAGTTTCAACAGCGCCTTTACCCTGCAAATGAGAGGCATCACGTATTTCTACTTTGTCATCCTTTATCCACAGATAAACCAGATCGGGGGACTTGCCGCGAAGGATAACCTTGTCATAACCAGCATATTTCAATTCCGGCGCCCAAAATCCCCCCATCATTGAAAATGCCATTAACCTGGTCTGAGGCGAAATGGTAGAAACAATGGTACGGTTACAACCGGTAGCAGGAGTGCCGCATAAAAGACCGGCGCTGAATATGAGTAGATTATCGGGAGAAAAAGGCTCAACTTCAGGAGGAACCCTATCCCATAAAATCTTGGCGTTCGTCCCTAAACCCCCCAGATAAAGCTCGGTGTCTCTCGGGTCAGTTGCTACCCTCTCAATGTTTCCTCGGGATAGATCAACCTCTAAATTAAACCCTGTTTCTGCGTACCTCATTTTTTCCCCTTCTAAATTACCTGAATCCGTAGCATATTTTTTGAGTGAGCCCTTAACTCAAAAAGACCTTAACCGCTCAGGTGAAGGTCGAAATTACTTAAGTCGCTGAAGTTATGAGACCTCATGAAAAATGTTCAATTTCGAAGTCTGCGCTTATCTAGTCAAGATCAAGGAAGGCGAAAATTTCAACCACAGGAATCCCGCTTACAGCGGGATTAGATATTTCGAGGATTGAAATTTGAGCCTGACGTCCCGCCCCCGGCGGGAGCTAAAAGGGGGCATTTTGCAAAGGTCTCGTTATTTTTCATGCATTACGAAAGACCAGACGTCGTGACGAGAGCGGCAGTCAAGAATCCAGCTCTTTCCTAAGATTAATAAAATTGCTCCGGTCGAAACCCAATGTCTTAAAAAAAGACAGCAGGTCCACTGAATCCCAGCGAACAGAGGTGTAAATATCGTTTATACCCTTTTTGCGATAGACCTCCAATATCTCCTCTGCCAACCTCTTGCCGATGCCCTGGCCCATGAACTTGGGGTCTACCCCGAGAGTAGCGATCCAAGCGCCTTTTTCAAGACCGAAGCCACCGAAAACGATGTAGCTGATCATATAACCCACAACCCTGCCGTCAATCTCGGCCACAAAGCTGACATCCTCATCTTTTCGAACTTGATCTTCAATGATTTGCCTGAAATCGATGTTTGTAGGCGATTTGGTAATGGCTGCCTGGATACTCCCTATATCAGAAGCGTCCTCTGCCTTGATTTTTCTTATCTGTAAATTTTCCACCAGTTCATCCATAGGGCAACTTTGTTTAATCAACCCTTATAATTTTTACTCTACACCCCACCCAATCAGGTGGGAGATACACACGTCCACTATTACCGCTCAGCTTGACGACCTTTTCCACCATTTCTTCGCCATAGACCTCTATCTTGACCTTACCCCGGGTCTTTGCGGATACGCCTTTTTTCTCATTTTTTGATTTCTTTTTGTCGGGCATTTCTGCTAAGCTTCTTTCATTGCCCATATGGGGCTGAAATAAATAGTAACTATCTGATGTGAATGCTATTTCATAATTTATTATGATTGGCAGCAAGAAAAAATATGGTTACAATTTAGCTATAAAGTAACTACGTGTCAAGAAAAAAATTGTGTGTAAAAAATAGGACGGTGGTATACGCCTTTTACAAGAGCCCTTACGTTTACGCCGGATAAAATCAAGGAGCAGAATTAATGAGCAAAATTGACCAGAAATACCTGGACCCTACGACTATTATTGACAGCGAGCATCAATCGATAATTGATTTTGCCAGGGAGACCATGGGCGAAACCACAGATACTGTTCAACGGGCCATAAAACTATATTACGCTGTTCGCGATGGCATCTGGTATGACCCCTACTATCCCTTTTATCTACCCGAGCATTACCGGGCCAGCAATATCCTGAAAAGCGGCCGTGGCTACTGTGTTTGCAAGGCTTCACTTCTCTGTGCCCTCGGAAGGGCCTGCCAAATACCGTCCCGTGTGGGGTTTGCCGATGTCAGGAACCACTTGGCCACAAGACAACTTATTGAATTCTTGGGCTCAGATCTTTTTGTGTATCACGGTTTTGTTGAGTTTTATCTCGATGGCAGATGGGTCAAGTCAACCCCGGCATTTAACAGGACGCTGTGTGAAAGACATAATGTAGCCCCCTTGGAATTTAATGGCCGTGAAGATTCCATCTTTCATCCCTACAATTTGGAGAAAAAGCAGTTCATGGAATATGTCGCAGATCACGGGGTTTATGCGAATATCCCTGTGGATATCATCGTAAGTGCCTGGAAAGAGGCCTATGGAAATGCCCGGGTTGATTCCTGGATAGAAGGGTTTCAGAAATCCGGAGGGAGTTCCGGGCGCAATTTCTACGGGGAGGAGGTTTTGATAGAGTGATCTATGTTGCGGCTCAACTCAAATAGGTCTTTCAGGTCAGGGGTGGTATCTGTCTGTGCGCTCGGGTCCGGGCCGACCCTGAAAAAATATTTACTCCGCCAAAAGAGAATGAGTGAATTATCTGTCCACGCTGCACTGCCGATCCCTTCTACTCTGCGCCCGCTCCTTCGACTGTACGCGTCAAAAACCCCTCCGGCCCCATTG
>Ga0114923_10002690_pt1 | contig 11991 bp, 11 predicted proteins | sample SumtaG_FD_89578 | JGI IMG/M metagenome (GOLD analysis project Ga0114923, IMG submission 89578) | Deep subsurface microbial communities from Indian Ocean to uncover new lineages of life (NeLLi) - Sumatra_00157 metaG | ecosystem: Environmental > Aquatic > Marine > Oceanic > Sediment | place: near... | reverse complement strand
GTAAGATTTGACATTGCTTCAAATCTGTTAGGAAAGGTTAGGATTTTAAAAACAATACTAAGACCTATTAACATCTTAAGGCTTGTTAATATCTTATGTTAAAAAATTTAAAAAACGTTATGATAAAAATGTAACCCATAGTCGCAATAAGCCCGTGAGATTTTTATTGGTTTTTGCCCTTTAAGGGGCGGTCTGCCAAAAGCTAATCCTCACGGAGAAGCGACTGGGTTACCAGACCGTCCCTTTAAGTTTATGAAACAAGAAAATAATAAAATAAAATATCTCCTTTATGTAAGAAAGTCTACTGAATCCGAAGATAGACAAATTCTCTCTATTGAATCTCAAATAAATGAAATGAAAAAGATGGCACAAAAAGAACGATTAAAAATAATCGCTATTAAGATAGAAGCTAAGTCTGCAAAAGCGCCAGGTCGTCCTATTTTTAATGAAGCGCTAGACAATATTGAAAACGAAGAAGCTAATGGTCTTATAGTTTGGAATCCCGATCGTCTTTCCCGTAACTCTGTAGATACGGGTCGTTTAATTTATCTCTTTGATCTAGGAAAACTCTTAGAGGTTGTTACTCCCGCTCAAGTATTTCGCAATACTCCAAATGATAAATTCTTACTTAATCTTTTGTGTAGTCAAGCTAAACTTGAAAACGATAATAAGAGTCTTAATGTTAAGCGTGGATTAAAAACTAAAGCCGAAAAAGGTCTTTATCCTGGCCCTGCCCCAACTGGTTATATTAACGACAAATACGCAGAAAAAGGTAATAAGAAAATAAAAATAGACCCAGATAGATTTAATCTTATCCGAAAAATGTTTGACTTAATGCTTACAGGAAATTATACACCACCCAAAATTTTAAAAATAGCCAACGAAGAATGGGGCTTTAGAACTTCCAAAAACAAACCTTTAGCGAGAAGCACTATTTATTATATTTTCACTAGATCATTCTATTATGGAATGTTTGAGTATCCACGCGGGAGTGGTAACTGGTATAAAGGCACTCATAAAAAAATGATTTCAGAAGAAGAATATGACAAAATACAAATTTTGCTCGGAAGAAAAGGGAAACCTCGACCTAAAAAACATATCTTTGCGTTCACGGGCTTAATACGATGCGGTGAATGCGGGGCAATGATTACCGCAGAAGAGAAAATTAAATACCAGAAGAATGGTAATATACATCACTATGTTTATTATCACTGTACAAAGAAAAAAGATCCTAATTGTAGCCAAGGATCTATTCGTAAAGAAAATCTTGAAGCTCAAATCGTGAAAGTTCTTGATTCTATAATAATCCCACCGGAGATACACGATTTTGCTCTAAAATGGTTTAAAAACGAAAACCAAAAAGAAGTTAGCAGTAGAAATACGATCCTGAAATCGCGACAAAAGGCTTACAGGGCGATTCTGAAGCGGATAGATGGCTTAATAGATATGAGAGCCGATCAAGAAATTACAGACGTTGAATTTAAGCAAAAAAAGTCTGTATTGCTAAAAGAAAAAAATCGGCTCGAAAAAGCTTTGTTGGATACTGAGCGCAGAGTAGATAGATGGCTTGAAATAGTTGATGAAGCGTTTATCTTCGCAAGAGATGCAAAATATGAGTTTGAGAATGGTGGTTTTGAGAAAAAAAGAGAAATATTTTCTAAGTTAGGTTCGAACCTTATCTTAAAAGAAAAAAAACTAGAGATTGACTTAAAAAACACCCTTATGCCAATGAGAGCTGTTTCTGAAGAAGAAAAGAGGTTAGAACCTCTTAAAATTGGTAAAAATAAGTTAGAAATTGAGAAAATTTACTCTCAAAGTCCAAGACTGCTCCGGCGGTAGGACTCGAACCTACAACTAACGGCTTAACAGGCCGGCACTCTACCATTGAGTTACGCCGGAATAGTTTTCGTTTTTAGTATATAGTATGCTCAAGTATAATTCAATACTTAGTATCCTTTTAATTTCTTTAAGCTTCTATGCTCTCTAATTTTCTCTAATGCTTTAGCTTCAATCTGACGAATTCGCTCACGTGTTACCCCAAATACCTGCCCTACCTCTTCCAAGGTATGGGTAATACCATCTTCCAAACCAAACCTCATTGATAAAATCTTTTGTTCTCTTTCTGTTAAATCAACTAAAATCCCGCCCAATCTTTCTCTTAGCAGCGCTCTGGCTGCATCCAAAGACGGAGGCGTTCCTTTTTCATCTTTAATAAATTCAGCTAAAGTTGAATCATTTTCGTCGTCACCCACAGGAGTTTCCAGAGACACTGTCCGCTGAGAGATTTTTGCTAAATGACGCACTTTTGTAACTTCAATACCCATTTCAGCAGCAATTTCTTCAGGCAATGGGGGTCTACCTAAGCTTTTCAAAATCTTTCTTCTTACTTTATTGTACTTTGAAAGCGTTTCAACCATATGAACAGGAATTCTAATTGTTCTTGACTGGTCAGCTAAAGCACGGCTGATTGCCTGCCTTATCCACCAGGTAGCATAAGTTGAAAACTTATAACCTCTCCTCCAGTCAAACTTCTCCACTGCTCTAAAAAGCCCCAGATTCCCTTCTTGAATCAAATCTAAGATAGTTAAATTAGGAGACCTGCCAATATATTTTTTTGCAATTGAAACAACTAGTCTTAAATTTGCTCTGGCTAAGTGTTTTTTTGCTTCTTCATCACCTTTTTCAATTTTTTTTGCAAACTCTTTTTCTTGATCAGCAGTTAAGAAATCAACTCTTCCAATTTCTTTTAAGTACATCTGTACAGGATCTATCTTTCTTTTTTTGGTTCTAGGCTTGCCTTTTGGGGACGTTAAAAGTTCTTTCACTTCTTTTATTTCAATTCCTTTTTTTTCTAATCTATCATAGAGATCCTCTAATCCCCTGACGTCTTTTTCTAAATCAGGAAAAGTATAAAGAATTTCAGAGCTACTGACAAACTTTCTTTCTAGAGCTTTCTTAATTAATTTTTCAATTTTCTCTTCTGTAAAAACTTTTTTATAACGACCTCTTCTAACAGGTTTTTTCTTTTTTGTTTTTCTTGCCCTTATTTTCTTTTTTGTTTTTCTTGCCCTTATTTTCTTTTTTGTTTTCGTTCTCTGTCTTTTTTTTGCAACCTTCTTTCTTGCTCTTGGCTTAACTTTTTTCCTTTTGGGCTTTGTTTTTTTCCCCTTTCTTTTAATTGGAACTCGCTTTAAATGCTTTTTTGTCCTTGGCATAAAACTAATTAGTTATTATTTTTTTTGTTAACTGATTGAATTCTTGATTAAGATCTTCAATCTTTTTAATATCCTGCACTTGTTCAGCCTGTCTAATTTGAAGGGAAATATCATCAAGTTTTTTCTTAAGCTCAACGGTTTTTATTTCTTTTAAACAAAATTCGAGTTCAGGTAAAATCTCTTCTTCTTCAATTTGCTCCACTTCTGCTTTTAAAGAAAGCGTGCTAATAATATTAGAAAATTCAGTAGAAATTTTATCAAGATTTTCAAAGTTGTTTATAATTTCCTGGGTCTGGGAAGAAAAATAAGGAACTATTTCCTCGTCTACAGAACTTAAGTGTTGGGGAGATTTTAAAAGTAAAGTTAATAATCTTTCTTCAAGGACTTGTTTTTTTGTCTTTTTAGTAACTTGTTTTTGAAAATTATTGACTTCCGGACCAGAATCAGAAGCTTCTTCAATTTTTACTTTTTTAAGCTCGATTTCTATGTCTTTTTCCTTTACATTAAGTTGCGTTGCCAGTTCCTGAACCCAGGAGGCCTGTTCAATTTTGTTCAGAACTCCTTTAATTACAGGAAGAAGAATATTTGAAATTTTTCTTTTTCCTTCAGCAGTTTTTTTATCAAACTGGGAGAAAGCATTTTGAAAATGAAAATCCAAAATAGAAACAGCGTTATTTACCAAGGTTCCAAATTCTTTAGCATCTTTTGAAATTATATCAGCCGGATCTTTGCCTTCAGGCATTTTTACCACTTTTATATTAAAACCTCTAGCCCGAGCCAAATCTATTCCTCTTTTTGTTGCAACATCTCCTGCAAAATCCATATCAAAAGCCAGCATTAAATTACTGGAATATCTTTTTAAAATAGCTAATTGAAAAGGAGTTAAAGCAGTGCCAGCAGTTGCAACTACGTTTGCTTTTCCTTCCTGATGAGCCAAAATAACATCAATATAGCCCTCTACCAATATACAAAAATCATTTTTCCTTATTTCTATTTTTGATTTATTCAGCCCATAAAGAATCTTGCCTTTATCATATAAAAGAGTGTTGGGCGTATTCATATATTTAGCGAGTTCTTTTTCCTTTTTAAGTACTCTTCCTCCAAAACCAATTACCTGAGAATTTAAATCAAAAACAGGAAACATAATTCTGGACCTAAATCTGTCATAAGAACCTTTTTCTCCCTTTATTGATAGTCCTGCTTTCTGCGCTTCTTCCAAGGAATAGTTTTGTGAACCCAAGAATCCCGCTAAACTTCTCCAAGCATCTGGAGCCCAACCCAACCTCCATTTCTTAATTGACTCTTCACTTATTCCTCTTTTTAAAAGATACTCTTTGACTTCTTTTCCTTTTGAACTTTTTTCAAGCTGTTTCTCATAGAACTTAGTGGCTAATTCACAGATTTCGTAAAATCTTTGCCTTTTTGTCCGTAGTTCTGGTCTAATTGGTTTTAACTCTACTCCAGCTCTATGCGCTAAAATACGCAGAGCATCACCAAATTCTACACCCTCTATTTTCATTACAAAATCAAAGACGCTATGACCTTCACTGCAGCCAAAACAATGCCAGATTTGCCTCGAAGGAGAAACAAAAAGCGAAGGTGTTTTCTCACCGTGAAAAGGACAAAGCGCCTTATAATTCACACCTGCTTTTATTAACTTAATATAACTGCTAATAACCTCAACTATATCAAGCTTTGATTTTATTTCTTCAATTGAGGAAGAAAACATAAATTATTATTTTTTAGAAATTACTGTAACTTTACTATTAGGAATTGAATGGGTAGAACCATCGCTGGATTCAATAATTGTTTTCCTTAAAGTTATTTCTTTAACCTTACCCTCAACGCCAGCAACTTTTATTTCTTCACCAATACAGTATTGGTTTTCCAGTATAATGAACAATCCTGCAATAAAGTCAGAAATTATATCTTTTGCTGCCATACCAACTGCCAAACCCATTACTCCAACACTGGCTAAAATAGGAGCGATTTCTAATCCAAATTCAGGAAGAATCATTAAAAGAGCTACAGCCCAGATTATAAACTTAAGAGCCCCTTCAAAAACAACTATTAAAGTTTCGATACGCATTCTTTTTTCCTGTTCAGAAATGTTATTTTGAATCTGCTTTTCAATTGTTTTTTTAATAATATTTCTTAAAAAACGATTTATTAAATTCGCAACAATTAAAATGAAAACAATTCTTACTCCGTGAGCTAAGAACCAGGATGTTGAGTTTTCAATTAAGTTTTGGATATTCATATCTTTTAATTATTTATATTATTCTTTTTTAATACTTAATCCTTTATGATGTCTTGTCTTTCTCTAGCTGATATAACCACTCAAAAGGATTTGATTCCCTTATCTTTTTAGCTATCTTCTTCGCTGAATCTGTTGCAAGGCTTTTCTCTGTATGATCCTGCCACAGTTTACGATTTTTTTCATCTTTATAGAAATAGTCCTGTTGTAAAACCATCTGGTCAAGCAAGTCAGCATCTTTAACCACTATAGATTCTTTACTCTTACGCTGTTTGTATTCTTGTAAAATCTCTAGAATCTCACCAGCTATAGGCAACCCTTGCATTTGATCTTTTTGAGCTTCTTTTTCATGCAAATCAGTATATTGTTTATTAATAAAGTTTGCATCACCCGTGCGTGCTTCCGCAACATCGTGAAACAAACACATTTTTAAAACCCTATTTTCATTACAATCCTCAAGATTAGCTAAAATCATTCCAATGATGGCAACCCGAAAACTATGGTCAGAAATATTATCATTTACCCCTTGAATCATTTGACGATGAGACCTGGTTAATCTCCTTAACGTAGCAATCTCAAAGAGGAAATTAGTAATTCTATTGATATTCATCTTGTCTGTTAAATACGAAATATAAACTAATAATAATGCGGAGAGGACAGGATTCGAACCTGCAAACCCCAAAAGGGGTCCTTGCTTTCCAGACAAGTGCCTTAGCCGTTCGGCGCACCTCTCCCTATTTAGAAGCCTATCATTTTCTTTTAATTTTTCAAATCTTCATTCCTCTCAAAGCTTTTAACCTTTGTTCTATTGGAGGATGAGTTGAAAATAATCCTGTTAACCAGTTCTTTTTTTTAAAAGGACTAGAGATATATAAATGAGCAGTAGAATTATCAGCAACCCTTAAAGGTGTTCTGTCGCTGGATATTTTCTCTAAAGCCCTAGCTAATCCTTCCGGGTGTCTTGTTAAAAGCGCTCCAGATGCATCAGCTAAAAACTCTCTTTTTCTTGATATTGCCAGTTGTATTAAAGTGGCAACAATGGGTGCCAAAATAGCTCCAATCAATCCTAAAATCATCATTATGCCTGCTGAACCACCTTTTTCTTTTTTTCTTCTACCTCCTGAATAAAAACTGACTCTTAAAAACATTCTTGACAAAAGGGCTACAACTCCAACCAGAACAACAACCACTGTTCCTAAAAGCATGTCTTTATTTCCAATATGAGAAAATTCATGAGCAATAACTCCTTCAAGCTCAGCTCTTTCTAATTTTTGCAGCAACCCACGGGTTACAGCAACAACAGCATGTTTTTCATCTCTTCCTGTCGCAAAGGCATTGGGTTGGGCTGAATTAATTATAAAAAGCTTTGGCGTTGGTAGTCCTGCAGTAATAGCTAAATTCTCAACAATCCTGTAAAGTTCTGGATTGTCTTTTTTTTGAATTTCTTTAGCGCCGGTCATCGCTAAAACAATCTTGTCAGAAAACCAGAAACTGGCGATACTCTGAATAATACTCAAAATTACTGCAATAATTAAAAAGGCATTGTTTTCCAACAAATAGCTGAAAAACCAACCAAATCCAATAATTAAAATAAAAAATAAAGTTAATAAAATCCAAGTCTTGCGAATATTAGAATCCGCCTGAGTATATAATGTAGCCATGTGTTAATTAGAATTTTACTTGTGGAGCTTCTCTTTTTTTTGCCTCTGTTAGTTCAAAAAGATCCATTTTCTTAAATCCTAAAATGCCAACGATTAGATTCGCAGGAAAACTCTCTAGTTTAATGTTTAAATCCCTAACATTACCATTATAAAATCTTCTGGATGCCTGAACCTTGTCTTCAGTGTCACGAAGTTCTCTCTGAAGTTCTAAGAAATTAACTGATGCTTTTAACTCTGGGTAGTTCTCTGAAACAGCAAATAAGGTTTTTAAAGTTTCACTTAGCATGTTTTCTGCCTGGCCCCTTTCTTTTATATCCTTGGCTCCCATAGCCTTGGCTCTTGCTTCAGCAACTTTTTCAAAAATCTGCTTTTCATGAGCTGCATATCCTTTCACCGTTTCAACTAAATTAGGAATTAAGTTGTATCTCCTTTTCAATTGAACATCTATATCAGCCCAGGCCTCTTTGGCTCTGTTTTTAAACTTAACTAGACCGTTATAAGTAATAATCAACCAGAAAGCAACTAAAGCCAATACGCCTAATATAATACTTGTAATCATAGTTTTTTATTCAGTTTATCAATTTATTTCGACTAATTATAATTATAGCTTAGTTTTAACTCTAATTAAAGTTTGCCACCAGCCTTTTGGCTGGTGGCAAGAAACGAAACTCATAATGCTTAGTACATTCCTCCCATGCCTCCCATACCTCCTGGCATTCCAGGCATCTGCTTTTTCTCTTCAGGGAGTTCACTGACTACAACTTCAGTTGTTAAAAACATTGAAGCGGCTGAAGCTGCGTTTTCTAAAGCTAATCTTACAACTTTAGCAGGATCAATAATTCCTTCGTCAACCATGTTAACTAATCTACCAGTAGAAGCATTATATCCTGATACCCAATCAATTTGATTAGATTGTGCTTTTTCTTTTTTCTTGTCTTCAATATCTTTGAGTACCTTATAAAGCACGACCTCGTCAGTACCAGTATTTCTAATAATTTGTCTAAGTGGTGACTGACATGCACGTCTGACAATGTCATGCCCAGCCATATAACCTTCTTTTTCTAAAGCTGAAAGTTTTCCATCACCAGTAGAATCAGTTAAAGCAGCTGCTACTGCCAAGGCTACTCCTCCGCCAGGAACAACACCCTCTTCAATTGCTGCTTTAGCAGCATTTAAAGCATCTTCTATTTTGTGCTGTTTAGCTTTTTGTTCAACTTCAGTAGCTGCACCAACTTTAATTACTGCAACACCTCCTGATAGTTTAGCTAATCTTTCCTGGAATTTCTCTTTATCAAATTCAGAATCAGTAGTTTCAATCTGATTCTTGATATTAGAAATTCTTGCCTCAATAGCATCTTTCTTACCTTTTCCTTCAATAATAGTTGTTTTTTCTTTTGTTGAAATAATTTTTCTGGCTGAACCCAGCGCTGAGAGCTCAATGTTTTCTATCTTTAAACCAACATCTTCAGTAATAACTTGGGCTCCAGTTAAAACTGCGATATCGCTTAGCATTTCTTTTTTCCTATCTCCATAGCCAGGAGCTTTAAGAGCCAAGGTTTTAAATATTCCGCGAAGCTTGTTAACAACCAAGGTGGCTAAAGCATCTCCTTCAATCTCATCGGCAATAATAACTAATTCTTTTTTACCTGCCTGGCTTACTTTTTCTAAAATAGGAACAATTTCCTGTAAGCTTGAGATTTTCTTGTCAGTTACTAAAATATATGGATTTTCATAAACAGCTTCCATTCTTTCAGTATTAGTAATCATATAAGGAGAAATGTATCCTTTATCAAACTGCATTCCTTTAACAATTTCTTTCTCAAGGCCAAATGTTTTTGATTCTTCAACTGTAATTACCCCATCTTTACCAACCTCATCCATAATTTCAGCAATTAAGTTACCAATTTCTTCATTTTCAGCAGAAATTGTTGCCACTTGAGCAATTTCTTGTTTGCTTTGAATTTTAATTGAGCGTTCCTTTAAAAACTCAATGATTTTATCAACCCTGCTTTTTATTCCTTTATTAATATCAGCTGGAGTAAATCCTGCTTCAACAAGCTTTAATCCTTCTGAAATCATTGCCTGAGCTAAAACCACTGCAGTTGTGGTTCCATCACCAACAGCATCATTGGTTTTTTCAGAAACTTCTTTTACAATTTCAGCTCCTAGATTTTCTGTTCTATCTTTAAGCTCAATTTCTTTAGCAATAGTAACGCCATCGTTAGTAATGGTAGGTCCGCCAAATCCTTTGTCTAAAACAACATTTCTGCTTCCAGGGCCCAGGGTTACTTTAACTGCATCAGCTAACTGGTCTACACCAGACTTGAGTTTTTTACGAGCTTCTTCTTGATAAATAATTTGTTTAGCCATAATAATTTTTATTCTATAACTGCTAAAATCTCTTCTTGTTTAGCAATAAGATATTCTTTGCCATCGACTTTAATCTCACTTGGACCATATTTTGTAAACAAAATCTTTTGTCCAACTTTTACGTTCATAGGAATTATTTTATCAGCTGAAGTCCTTTTACCCGGACCAACAGCAATAACTTTGCCTTGCTCAGACTTTTCTCTATCAACTGTTTCTGGCAATAAAATACCAGATTTTGTCCTTTCCTCTTCTTTAATTGGTTCGATTAAAATATAATCTGACAATGGTTTTATATTCATAATTATTATAAATTTACATTAAACTTATATTGTTTATCTTTTAGCAACCTAGACCTTTGAGTGCTAATTGTTCTTTATCTTAATTGAGGCCCCTACTCTTGTCAAGAACCCCCTTTATACTTGAAATAAAGGTGATCACTTTTGAGGCATGAATCTTGTCTTGACTTAATTCTTGATTTACTAAAATTAAGATGTATAATAAAAACATATGGAAAAACTCTTTTGGCGCATAGCTGCCGGCATCCTATCAATATTTCTAGCAGCTAGATTTATTGCTGGTGTAAACTTAGAAATCCTTCCTGACAGCAGTTTTTTAGGATTTGCGCTTACTCAATATTGGCATGTTTTACTGCTCATAGGAGGAATATTAGGAATTGTTAATTTTTTCATTAAGCCAATTCTTGATGCAATAACGCTTCCTTTAAAGTTCTTGACTTTAGGGCTTTTTTCAATAGTATTAAATATGGTTATTATCTGGTTTTTAGACATTCTATTTTTAGAGCTCACAATTATTGGTCTTAGCTCATTATTTTTGACAACAGTAATTGTCTGGGCTGTTAATTTTTTCCTAGGACTAAAAAGATGAACCAATACTTACTTATTGCTCAAAGTATAGTAGCTGTGCTTTTAACTATATCAATTCTTTTACAGCAAAGAGGTGGTTCTTTGGGCTCTACTTTTGGAGGAGGCGGAGAATTTCATGTTTCAAGAAGGGGTGCAGAAAAAAAGATCTTTTGGGCAACAGTAGTTTTCGGAGCAATTTTTGTGGTTTTAGCCTTATTAAATCTTTTACTATAATAAACAATAATTAATCTCTAAAAAGGATAAAAAGATAAAAAATCAGTTATGAGTTATAAATGGCCCTCAAAAAACCAATGGCGCCAATTTTTTAAAACTTTAAGCGGTGGGGAGAGAAAGGTCTTTGTTTTTTTTAGTTCTTTATTTCTTTTTTCATTCATTTTTCTTTCAGTTGATTTTTATATTAATAATACAGAAGTTGTGCCAAGTCTCGGCGGTTCTTATAGCGAAGGAATAATGGGATTTCCAAGATTTATTAATCCTGTTTACGCATCACTCTCAGCTGCAGATAAAGATTTAACGGAACTCATTTTTTCTGGTTTAATGAAATACGATGAAAATGGTGAGTTGGCTGTAGATCTAGCAAATGACTACCAAATAATTGACAATGGAAGAATCTATGAGTTTTATCTAAAAGATAACTTGCTCTGGCAGGATGGACATAAATTGACTGCTAATGATATAGTTTTCACAGTTGAAACTATTCAAAACCCAGATATAAAAAGCCCTTTGCGCTCTATTTGGTTGGGCGTAACAGTAGAAAAAATATCTGAATTAGGGGTTCGGTTCACTTTAAAAAACAGCTCATCAATATTTTTGGAAAACTCTACTTTAAAAATAATACCGAAACACATCTGGGAAAATGTTTCTGCTAAAAACTTTTCCTTTAGTCCCAATAATCTTCAACCCATTGGTTCTGGACCATATAAACTACAAGGTTTATCGCAAGATAAAGAAGGAAAAATAATTTCAGTTAATTTAATTAAAAATGTGCTTTATTATAATGAAGGCCCGTATATATCAAAAATTTCCTTTAAATTCTTTGAACCTGAAGCTGAAGAAGAATTAATAACTGCTTACCAAAAAGGCCAAATTCAAGGATTTTCCGTTAACTCTCCTGAAAATATTTCCTTCTGCAACAGTTTTTCTAATGCTTTAAATAAGTGTAATGGCTCAAATCTTTATTCTCTGTATTTGCCAAGATATTTTGCAGTTTTCTTTAATCAAAAAAACTCAAAGGTTCTTTCTGATGAAAGTGTAAGAATGGCTTTAAATTATGGAACAGACAGAAAAGAAATTATTGAAACGCTTTTTTTAGGACAAGCCAAAGAGGTTTATTCCCCTATTCTCCCTGATATTTATGGGCTTCAAGAACCAACGAAGATTTACGAATTTGATATTGAAAAAGCAAAAAGCATTTTAGAAGAAGCTGGCTTTATAACCACAGAACAGGGTATAAGAGAAAAAATAGTTGAAAGAGAATCGTCTTTTGTGTTTAAAAGCACCTTAACTGTTGGCTCCCAAGGAGCTGAAGTAAAAGAGCTTCAAAAGTGTCTTTCTAAAGACCCAGAAATATATCCAGAAGGAAAAATAACAGGGTATTTTGGAAG
>Ga0114923_10002689_pt1 | contig 11995 bp, 17 predicted proteins | sample SumtaG_FD_89578 | JGI IMG/M metagenome (GOLD analysis project Ga0114923, IMG submission 89578) | Deep subsurface microbial communities from Indian Ocean to uncover new lineages of life (NeLLi) - Sumatra_00157 metaG | ecosystem: Environmental > Aquatic > Marine > Oceanic > Sediment | place: near... | reverse complement strand
CTTAATAATATATATTTTTTTGTCTTTTGCGCGAAGCAAGGCGCCGTCCTTGGTCGGTCCGTGGCTAATGCCCAACACTTTAATATCTTTGTCTTGACTTCCGGCAATTTCTTCCTTTTCTTTATCAGTATCATTTTGCTTCTGAGGATTCAAAAATATTATAGCCGACCCGCCTCCAGGCGAACCACTGCCTGACCCTGGGTCATCTGGCAATACTGGATCATCTGGCTCGCCTCCCGGCAGCTCATTCGGGTTAGTGCTAATCTGCCCGGTTAACTCTGAGGCGCTAACCGGGCAAGTAACAAATATTAGCAAGCTAAAAATTAGTATTACTTTTTTCATTTTATTCCGTTAATATCCCATAGCTTGAATTATAATTGCCAGCCAGAGTGTGAGCCGGGACTTTCATTTGCACCAGAACAGTAACTTGCCGGCCAGGGTCTGCACTCTCGTCTAATCCGCTAATATCAGCCCCTAGCACTGGGTAAGCGTCATTGTCAATAATTTCAAACCAGGCAGCGCCATTGTCCGCGCTAAAGCGCATGTTGCCCCCGGCGTCCAGCGCGGCCGAACCGCTCCAACTATCAAATTTCATTTTTAAGGTTGTTTCACCGGGGTTCCAAACCGTAATATCAAACTGCCATTCCCAGCCGTCAATATAAGTATCATTAGCCTTGGCCGCGCCCCGGGTCATTACCAAAGCGTCTAAGCTAATCCCGCAAGGTAGAGTTGTAAAAGAGGCGTCAGCACTTGTGTCGCTGTCATCCTCGGCAATATTTTCCGCTGTTACACGAAAATGATAAGCCGTATTACATTCCAAACCGCTTAAATTAACTATGGTGGTAGTGTTTTGGGTAACCGCGGCTGCGGCAGTGGTGCTTCCATAAGTATCGTCAAGGCCGTATTCAACCAAGGCGCTACCGTCCGAGTTTACCTGGAATACGATATTGGCGCTGTCCGAGCCAATATCCTGGACCGGTTCATTGTCCAAAGTTATGGTTACCAGCACCATACCGCCCACGTCCTGACCGGGCTGGGAAGAAGAGTTTTCCGGGCTGGGAACGTCCTGAAGTATAAAATCAATCCCATTCTCATCTGTATCTTCACCGTTTGGTACACGGCTAATGCTTTTTTCTTCACTCACGTTAGGGGCCGCGGCCGCGCCTTCATAATAATCCGCGCTACCAAAACCAACAAGATCTACAATATTGGAAGAGGTAGCCCCTGGTGTAACATTCTCTGTATCATTAACTAAATAAACAATATTATTCGCCGCCAAAGAAAAAGAGTTGCTGGCCAATAAATCGGCCATGTCTTTGAGGCTCTGCTGAGTGCTGGCTCCATCGCGAACTACGAGAAAATAAGATCCGGCCGGAATACTCCCTGTAAGTGCCTGGTTGTAAAGTGTGGATCCGCTTGAACTAAATTTTTGCAAAGACCAGCCGACCAGGCTTACCAACGAGGCGGTTGGATTATAAAGCTCAACCCAGTCATCATCCGTACCGCCCGCGCCGGACAGGCTATCAATATGAACTTCGTTGATTACCGCGTGATCCGCTAAAGCTGCCAACGCACTATTGGACATAAAGGCACAAATAGCGATGCTTAAAACCAAAAAAACACCGGCTACGATCACGGCCGGTATTTTGTTCATCCTCCTTGTTATCATTGTTTTTTGTTTTAAATGTCTAAATATGAATGTTCAGACAGTTAAAATTAATAATTAACATGCGGGAGTGAGGTATCTTTTATTATAACAAACAGAGGATGAAATTATTATAAAGAAAACATAAAGAACAGATAAAATTTTTATAAAGTATTATACATAAACAAAATAAAACACCGCCATATTCAGTTAATGGCGGTGTTTTATAATATCAATTATTTTGATAGCCACTTATTCAGCCAGCCGAACAAACTAAAGCCTTTTTTCTCCCCTGCCACTTCGCTTAGCAATTCTGTATCTATTTGTTCCATAATTTCTATCTGCTCGAGAAGAGTAACAGCATCTGCTTGGTTTGTGATTTGGGCCGCCAGATCTTTTAACTCCTCCAGTTTTTCCGTATGATTTGCCAACCTGTCTTCCGCCGAATTAAGATTCTTATAATCCGGGCCAAAGAAAAACTTCTTTAAGCGTCCGCGGTTCTTAACCTGTTTCATTGTCGCTTCAATCTGCTCTTGATTTTGGTTTTGGGCTTGAGCAATGGTTCTGATTTGCCGCCCAACCCCCTGGTCGAGTCCAGCCACTTTTAGCATTTCCTGAACAGCATTAGCCACTATACTTCTTCTTTGTATTGCCCTATCACTGGCTTGATTTTGACCCTTGCCGTTAGCCTGACCCGCTTCCATTAGCTCAGGCTCAGCAATGCCCGGTTCATTAGCTCCTCTTTGTTCCGCTTTAGCGGCAAAAGAAATAAAGGGTGTAAGCATTAACATTAAAATGATAACACTTACTGCGATTTTAAAATGTTTCATAGATTTTATTAAAATATTAATATACCTTAATTATACCACTTTTTTCATAGTTAGATATTAATTAGTTTAATTTTTTCTTTTTTGATATTGTCTCCGGTGGTAGCATAATTTTATTATAACAAAAACCGCCATCTCTGGCGATTTTATTATTATTTTTACCAATCTTCAATAATAATCCTTTTTCCGCTCTGTCTCACATTCATCTTCTGGCGTTCTCTCAATCTAAGCTCTTTCATCATTTCCTTGGGGATAGAAATATAATAAGTGCCAGCCCCATTTTTAATAATCTTCCTAATAAATTTCATCATATTTTTTTTTACCTGCCCGCCACGATATGGCATTTCGGGCGGGTTTATTTAGCATAACGTTACCCCAACGTTACCTATTAAAATTTCATTTTAAAAAAAAGTTCTTCTATAAAATCAATTCCTGCTAATGTATTTTTTTCTTTTACCACTTCTTTCGCCTTCTTTGCACTTAACCAATTTATTTCATAAAATTCTTCCATTACTTTGTCAATGTCAGGATTAAAGCTGTCTTTATCAACCCTGATAAAATACCAAATATCATAATGAAATCTGCAGGTTTGTTTGGCGGGATTATTTATCTCAGTCAAAGTTAAAAATGGCGGTTTGTTAATTTCAAACATACTAATATCCAGCCCCCACTCCTCGTCAATTTCACGCTTTAATGTAACATGCAAATTCTCTCCCTCGTCAATATGCCCACCATTAAATAACCATAGGCCAGATTTTTTATGATGACCAATAAATAACTCTTTATGTTTATTGTCATAAGCAGCGAAATAAACACAGAAATGACTTTTGGGATTTTCCTGAATTGTAAGCTTACCTTTTTTAATTCTTTCTATATGTTTTGATGCTATTGGGCCACGATCAAAGCCTGCTAATAGCTCTTTTAACTCTTGCAATAAATTTTTATTACCATTTGTCATATATTTTATTTCCAGTCCTCAATAACAATCTTCTCCCCGCGTAGCCGCACATTCATCTTCTGACGTTCTCTAAAGCCAAGCTCTTTCATCATTTCCTTGGGAATAGAGATATAATAAGTGCCAGCCCCATTTCTGCGTCCCTCGAAGCTTTATGCGAAGTGGGATTAATAATCTTCCTAATGAATTTCATAATAATTTTTTTATTTACGGTAACGTTACCCCAACGTTACCTTTTATATAATTCAATCATACCAAAAAACACTGGTTCAAGCCAGTATTTTTACGAATTATCTGCCAGCCGTAGCTAAAAGCGTAGACAGGAATGACCGGAGACCAAAACTCTATTATAAAAAATTTAACTTTTACTAATTATGGATTTAATATAATTTTTATTTTTTCTAATTCTTTAAATCTGTGTTCGCAAAAACCTCTATCGTTTTTATATATATTTGCAGAGTTTGGATAATATCTCATATCCTCACTTTTATCTTTTAAGGATTTGAAAGGCTTATATAAACCTGTGCCAGGAAAATTCTTAACAATTTCTTCCTCTAATGCGTGATGACTATTTTGCACATAACTTATTGGTAACTTTGAATATATATAATGTATTGAGGAGTAAAAACAAATAGTAATAATCCAATCACAGCAAGGTAATTCTAAATCAAATAAAGCACGAGCTAACTGTTCGTTTCGCTGTGCTTTATCTAAATGCTCTGATTGTTTGAAAGGATAAGACCTCGCTTTTTTAGTCGCCATTTATGCTACCGCCAATTTTTGATAACCCCTCGGAACAATTTTACTCACAGCAACTTTATGTTTGGGTGTTAATCTAAAATCAATGTCATTATCTTTATATTTAGAAATCACTCTTGATTGCAACCCATAAATTTTATCTTCAACTTTAGAATTATATTCATCCATAACCATATAAACCTCAACGTCATTACAATTTATAGGACGATAATAAATAGCCGGTCTTTCATGTTTACTTAATTTTTTTTCAATACTCCCAGAAATAGTAGTTAATATCTCTGCCTGTTCACCAGAAATTTTCCCTCTTGCCTCTAAATTACGAATTTTTTGCAATGATTTAATCATTTTATTATTAGAATTGTAGGTTTATAATAATTATTAAGGGCGTATTGATATTAGATGTTTTCATTATTTAATTTTTTCATCAAATTCTTCCTTGGTACATATTTCTGACGCGACTAATTTTTTCATCAAGTCCTTTACTATATGCTTGTTAACCTTGGGATGTTTATATGGTATCGGAAAACAATTATCCCAGAAACTGTATTTAATTTTTATTTGGTGTTTCGCCCCAGGTTCAACACTGATTGAATTATCTTTTTTTATAAGCCATCTTAGCAGTTTTGCAATATTTTTTCTTTTTACATTTGCATATTCACCCATACTACGCAATGGCTAATTCTTTTTCTCTAACTAAAAACATATCCGAATGTTTAATCGAAGAGTTATTTAACTTGTTAAGCTCATCCTGTTTTGGACGAAATCTCTTAATCTTGCTTAATATATTTACACAATTACTCGGAATATCGTAAACGGTATATAAAGTATCATTTACCATTTCAATAAATTCATCAGCTGATAAAGCTTGTGTTTTATATTCATGTCCATCAGCCCTAATAACACCAATTATATATTTTTTATCCCTAAACCACTTAACTTGAATTTTTGCCGGGAGTTTGTGAAAATTAGCTTCCAGTACTTCTCTGCAAGGTTTAGATTTAATAAGGCTATTAAATATATTTTTTATTTTATTTTTATAGTAAATTGAAAACATAATTATAGATATATTTTATTTATTTATATTATACTATCTAATATTATTTATTAAAAAATGTCAAATATAAAAAAATTAAACAATATAAATACAGCAAAAAAATTGCTGTTTTTCACATAATAAAGAATATTTAATATTTTTAAACATTATAAAAAGACTAATATTAGATATTTTTACATGTTTTACTCCCCACCATTTAGTATTATTATTATATCATATCTAGTATATTATACAATATACAGCTGTATAATAATACGTCTAATCATTAAAAATATTACACCAGTAATAAAACAAAAAGAGGAAACGAAACTTGGGAGGGCGAGCGTAAAATAATTTTTATTTTTATAATTTCGTTTTTGTTGATTTGCTTAGCATGGGTATTGGAATTAAATACCATCTTGAACCTGATTTTTTTATCAATTCATTTACTTTGTTAATTTTGTCATTGTATTGCGTGAGTTTATAATCGTAATTATCAAGATTATTCTTGTAGGTAGCTAGCAGCAAATTGTAGGCGCCGACATGGCTATTATAAGAATCGATAAAATTTTGTCTTTCAAAGTTGTCTAGTTCAACTTTTCTTTGATCAAGCTCAAATGATTGAGTTTCTATCTTTTTCTCAAGGGATTTAATTTCTATCTCTTCTAATTCAAGAAAATATTCTATACGGTTAATTTCTTTAGTGTCATCTCTGTAGTATAGTTCTTGTCCACCCCACAGAATTAGATTAAGCAATCCATAAATCAATAAAACCCCCAAGACAGACTTTGCCTTGTTCATAAAAGTATAAAAATAAAAATTATTTTAGCTCGCAAACCAGATATACGGTGTTAGCTGATATGTAACTTAAAAGACTAGTGTTTGAGAAGTTTCTTTTCGTCTATCTTTAATTTTTTATCTAACAAAAAAGCAAAAGTAAAATTTAATATTGATTGTGCTATTTTAGGAGTCACATCTTTGTCCTTTGGATGTGCTGAGTAAATTCTATATGTATTAAAAACTTCAATTAATGGAGTGTGTTCTTCGGGAAGAATATTTTTGATTGAATTGAATTTTTTATCGCTAAAATGTTTAACTTTTTTGTCAAATAAAGAAATTAATGTGCCAAGTGTAGCTTTTTCAAAATATTTTGAATATATTGTTTTATTTTTTGCTTTTATTAAATAATGCAGCCTAGCTTCAACTGCTGACACGGCCATTATCACTGAAGAAAAAAAACAATCATTTCGGAAATTTGTGATTGCCTCATCAAGACGAGTACACTCTTGGCACGTCATAATTTTTAATCTTTCCTTTATTTCCTCCTTGTAAATATCATCAATACTTTCAAAAACTGAATCTAAATGATTTTTAAATATTTTTGCTTCAGTGTTGAACGCAAAATTTGATAGACGCTCTAGTTTTCTTTTAAGTGTATCTAATGCGGGTTTGTGAATGTCTAGAAATTCTATTCTATCAACAAAATCATTTAGTTGAGAAAGTATAAAGCTAATTGACGGATAAGACTCATACAGTAAAGGAAAATGTTTATCGTCTGAGTTAGGATAATCAGATATAGCGTCTCTTCTTGCTTCCTTCAACATCTTAGTGAAATTATGACACTTAAGAAGGTGTAAAATATCTTGATGTTTTGTATTATTCATATATTTAATTTAAATTACATTTTATATAACAAGGTATATATAAACTAATTGAATTTTTATTTAAAATAAAAACCGCCAAAATGGCGGTTGGGGCTTAGTCTTGATTATAAAATTTTATCAAGGTTAATCGCATATAATTATTACTAAAGCCCCTATATTTTATAGGTTAAAACCACATTAGTCAATGAAAAAAGCAAATAAAATAAAATTTTTTCTGCCATGTTTCCCTGCCTACGTCAAACCCAAATCCCCACTTAAGCTTAAGATATAAAATCTTTACCCGCCCGAAATTTCATATCGTGGCGGGCAAGTAAAGAAAGTATAAAGAAAGTATAAAGAAATCATCCGCCCGGTTGCCTGTGGCAACGGTCGGACAGGTAAAATAATCATAATAAAAAAATCGTCATTTCTGACGTTTTCTGTTGACTTTTTGATATTATTAATATATACTAATAATATCAAGACTAAAAGGGTCCCTGCGATCGCAAGATCAATGGCCCCCTTTTTTTATTTAAATTCAATCCGGTGCTTTATATTAACAAGGTAATCAAAATAAACCCTTGTTATTTTTTTATACAATGAGGACGCGAACTGCTTATTTGGGAAAAGTATTTTTTTAAATCTGTTTTCCTCAATTAAAAAATCTACCAGTGTTCTATAATCACCATCGCCGGAAACAAGAACTATTTTATCAAATGGTTCTTTTTTGTATAGTTTTCTCATAATGGCAAAAATAATATCAGAATCAACATTCCCCTTTTTCTTGCCTAACATCGCTGAGCTGTGTTTACGAAATTTCAAAATAAATCCTGCTTCCTGAATTTTGTCATACAAGCTGTCATTTTCATCAATCACAAAACCTAAAAAATAATAAGCCTTAGAAACTTTATATTTTTTTCTTAAATATTCCCTTAATTGGGCAAAATCAACTTTCCAGGGAGGATCATCTGAATTAGTGCCCATATACAAATTCTGCCCATCAACAAAAGCTAAATTATTCTCTTCTTTATTATCAATTTTCATGTTGTTTATTCAAGCTTAACATAGACAACATTATGAAAAGATAAAGAAATTATAAAATTTTCATAAAGAAAGTATAAAGAAAAGATAAAAAAATCCCGCCCTTTTCCTTTTCGTAAGGTTAGTGCGGGATGTATTATTCTAAAATAACGAATTCGTGAACAGTGCTAGGGCCATAATTATTCATCCTCAAACATTTCTCCGATTTTCTCAAAAAATATATGGGAGCGATTTGCAAAACGAACCATTTCTGTTTCAAATTTTTCACGCTCCTCTCTCTTTAAGGTGCTTACAAATTTATCAAGGGCAGAAAATTTACATTCAATGGTTTCCTCGCAAAGATAATTCCCGGTTTTTATGGCACTTTTTTTAGATTTTTCAAATTCTTTCTTATCAAGAAATCCTCGACATGAAAAATCTTCTCCATCACTTTCTGCAAGATAATAAATTTTCATATTCACCCCTCTGTTTTCTGTTAAATTAAAGGCGGAATATCTACGAGTTTTACTTATTTTTACTAATATTTTATTTTTAAAAGGACTTCTGACTTTACTATTATTTCACTAAAGTGTCAAGCTTCCCGTAATGGTTCACTTGCTTGGAAACACTTAAGATATAAAATCTTTACCTTGTCCCTCCGTAGCTTTAGCGAAGGGGGATAAAGAAAGTATAAAGAAATCATAAAGAAAATATAAAATTTACCAATATAAAACAGATTCAAGTGAATCTGCTATTATAAATGCCCGGACTTGCTATAGATAGTATAAAAATTTAAGTAAAATATACAAATAATACAGCCCGGTAACCATAAAAACACCGGCCACCAGATACCTCATGACCCGCTCCACCTTTTGCACCGCCTTAAACGCCCGGCCAACTCTCTGTATTGAAAAAGCGATCAAAAAAGAAAAAACAATCACCGGTAGACCGGTGCCCAGGGCAAACAACGGAGGCAGTAATAATCCTTCGCCGGTGCTTAATACCAGCGGAATTAAAATGCCGAAAAATAACACTCCGCTATAAGGGCAAAAGGCCAAAGCAAACAACACACCCAGTAAAAGCGAGCCAATATATCCTTTTTGCGACAGCCATTCTTTTAGTTTTTCTATTCTTTCACTTTTAGCGCCGATATTAATATTTATTACCCCAAACATCACCAAGCTGATAATGATAAGCACAGGACCCAGTACCTTATCGCCCCAGCCCTCAAAAATGTTGGACACGGAAAAGGCCGATACCCCGAAATAGATCAAAACAGCCAATAGCGCATAGCTTAAGCCTCTGCCCAAAGTGTAAAACAAGCCATTTAACAAAGTATTTTTTACTGTTTTTATTTTCCTTGATATAAAAGCAATCGCCGTAATATTGGTCGCCAGCGGACAAGGGCTGATCGAGGTTAAAACACCCAAAAGAAAAGCAGTCAATATTGGAATATTAAAGCTGTAAATAATTGAATTAATAAATTCCATACTTATAATCCTAAAAGCGTATCTATTTTTTGCTTTAAAAAGTTTTTAAACCGGGCTTCATCGCCTGTCAGGCGCCAAACCTCCATAACATTTTCAATATTATCTTTTTCTCCCCAGACAGCATTGATAAACAGGGATGAACCGCTGGCCTGGAATTTGCGGGCCAGTTCTTTATTCTTTGCCAAATCAATATTAATATCCTGATAATCAATTTTTCCCTGTTTAATCTGCTTGGAATAATATTCGGACATAGTTTTACCGACATACTCGCCAATCGTAAGGCAGGAATAACATCTTTGGGTGCGGTAAAAATAATATACCTCCAGCTTGTCGGCAATCCGGCCGGCGCTTGATGTTTCGGGCGCTGTTTTACTTTCATTGCCACTCTGCATAGCCGTGGTCTGTTTATTGCATCCGGTCAAAACAAATACAAAAAAAAGCAGTAGAACGATTAAAACATTTTTCATAGTATTTGTTAGATTAAAAAATAATAAAATTAAAGAAATATCCGATTATCATAATCCCAATAGCGGTAACGACGATAAAAGCGGATAACAATTTCCAGTTCATGGCTTTTTTAAGAATCAAAAGCCCTGGGATTGATAATGTGACTGTAGCCGTCATAAACGCCAGCGATGTACCAAGCGGTATCCCCTTACCGGTCATAGCCTCAACTACCGGAATAACACTGACAGAATTGGCGTAAAACGGAGCTCCCATAATTACCGCCAAAGGAACCGTCCACCAATGCTGAGTGCTCAAATAAGTTTCTACAAAATCACGGGGCACAAAGCCGTGGATTAAGGCGCCCAGCCCTACCCCCAGGACCACGTACGGGAAAATAGTTTTGGAAATGGCAAGGCCGTCTTTCCACCAGATCGACAACCGCTTTTGCAAAAGAATAATTTCACCTTTATTTTCTTTTATTGCCTCGGCTCTGGTTTTGAATTTCAAAAACTCGGGGTTAACATGTCTGTCCATTTTGAGCCGGCCGATTATCATCCCGGCCAGCATGGCAATAGCGATGCCAAGGGCATTGTAGGTAAGGGTCAGTTTGAAGCCGAAAATGGTAGGGAAAATAAAAAGCGAGGCTTCATTTACCAAAGGCGAAGCGATCAAGAAGGCTATAGTTACCCCCAGCGGTATGCCCGCGCTGACAAAGCCAATAAAGAGCGGAATGGATGAGCAAGAGCAGAAAGGAGTAATTACTCCAAGCAAGGCGGCCAAAAAATAATCAAAGCCGTACCATTTACGGCTTGACAATATATCCCGCACTTTTTCCACCGGAAAATAATAGCGGGTGATCGCCATTATATAATTAATAACTATGAGCAGAAGGCCGATCTTTATGATGTCATAAATAAAAAAATTTATGGCATCCCCCAAATACTCATGAGTGATGTTTAACCAGTTATATGTAGCCGCATCAGAGAATATTTCAATTGGCTTAAATATATCCATATCTAAAAATTTTTAATTGGTCTTTTTCTTTATGGCTTGCACAAGCTTATCCCTGATCTCTTCCTCGCTCTTGCCGCCTCCGGCTAAAGCAAGCTTGCCGTCAATAGCAAGCGCCGGGCTGGTCATTACTCCCATTTCAATCATCTTGGACACATCGGTAATATATTCCACCTCTGCCTTAATGTTTAACTCTTTAGCGACCTTTTTTGTCAATTCAAATAGGCCTCTACAGCTCGGGCAGCCCGAACCCAATACCTGGATAGTCATATAATTTTATTTATCTTTTAATAATATAGGATTGCAGAGATTTTCCGCCTTATTGGCCAATCGTCCGCAACAGCGGCAAAAGTATTTCGGATCCTTGACCAGCGGCATGATCTTGCCTATGTCAAATTGATTATGCGGCTTGGTTAAGGTGCACAATTTGTTTTCCCGGCTTGAGCCGCAGCCGCACGCGCAGGCGTTTTCACAGCAGTTGTTTGTCATATAATTTTAACTAATAAATAATTCAATTAATTTTTAGTATATAAAGTTTTTGTAGTCCCTATATACTAATACAAGTGGGGAGTAAAAAAATTTCACTTTTTTAGAAATTGTTTATATTTATAATATTTTAATTATAGCGCCTTCAGGGCAGATAAGCAAAAATCGCCTGTAAAGGCGATTTTTCTTACATGCACGCAATCGTGAACGAAGTCAGGAACAGAATTCGGGACCATGGGGGGGGGGGCATATTTATATACCTGATTTAAGTGATAAATAAAAAATATCACATATTTTCCAAAAGAAAAAGGGAATAAACGTTTTTGAACGCTATTCCCTTTTTTTACTGCACCAATTTGTTGTAAAAGTTCAAATTGTTGTTTTCTAATCAGGGCGACGTCCTCCTTTTTGGGTTATCATATATGAAGATGACTTATTACTTTTTACCTTCCCATTCAGAGAAAAATTCCTCAAGGAAAAGCTCCATAAACTGGTGCCTCATCAGGGCTATTTGCTTTGCGGTTTCCGTATTCATGTTATCTTTCAATTTCAAAAGTTTGGTGTAGAAATGATGAATTTCAGAAACGTCGTGTTCGGATTCGTCCCAAACCTCTCGGTCAAATGGTTTTTCTGGCAACCAAAGAGGTATTTGATTCGCCCCGCTATAAGCAAATCCTCT
>Ga0114923_10002688_pt1 | contig 11997 bp, 16 predicted proteins | sample SumtaG_FD_89578 | JGI IMG/M metagenome (GOLD analysis project Ga0114923, IMG submission 89578) | Deep subsurface microbial communities from Indian Ocean to uncover new lineages of life (NeLLi) - Sumatra_00157 metaG | ecosystem: Environmental > Aquatic > Marine > Oceanic > Sediment | place: near... | reverse complement strand
GGTTTACCCCTGGGGTTTAATGGATACTTTTTTCGCCAATTCAACAAGTAGCCTCCGTTTTAGTTTTATCTGGCCCTTGCCGGACCCATTAACGCTTATACCTGTTGGCCTATGAACGAGCATCATCGCCGTCGTGCTCATGTTTGAAAGTGTGGTTATGGTTGCGTCTCTAAGGTCCATACTGTTCTTCATCTAAACAATCCTCGCAAAGCATTTTTCCTATACCGCCTTGAAGTATGTGTTTTGCGGCTATAGGTCCGGCGTTTTCCGGTAGGGCCTCGTTTTCCTCGTCGGTTAAAAGGACATCCCAGGCCTGCTCTGCGCAGGCGCCCTTTGTCGCGAGCTTACCTTCACAGGGAAACGGGCCGTACGCCTCGCTAAAACTAAAGGTTCTCACTTAACTATCGCCGGCTTCAAACCCTTAAAGAGCGGTTTTTGGTCGGGGTCCAGGGTCGTTTTAATGGAGTCTCTGATTTTGTCCTTCGTGAACGATATCCCGGTGATTAGGTCTACTTCGCCGGCGCCCTTGCTCGGCTGGATTTTGACAGACAACGAGATAGATATCTCGTTGTCACAGGTAATATACGCCTGTCCGATCGCTACGGCGTGGGTCTCGAGTAGTGTCCTGAGATCGTCCGCGGCTTTGTTAATGGTTTCTTGTGTGATTCTAATCTCGTTTTTCCGAGTCATAATTAAATCTCCTTTTGATAAATGATTTAATGTCCCGCCAGTAGTAGGCCACAACGACCACTACCACGTAGACGATCGTTACTATATAGATCGCTATTTCTAATTTTGTGATTTTCATCATAAAAGTTTAATAGACTTGTTCTCTTTTTGTTCCCAATCCCAACGCAGCGCCTTCGCCTGTATTGAGTGTTTCGGGTCTGCCCTTTCATCGTCTTCAATTTTTTTCACAAACTCCATTACGGTTGTTGTGAATTCGTGTAGATTTTTAAATGCGTCTATAGTCTTTTGAAATGGAATTTTCATAATTTTGTCACCTGGGCGCCCTTTAGTTGCTTTCTCAGTACGGTAAAAATCTCTTGCTTGGTTAGCGACTCCATAAGTTCGATCAACTCCTCAGAGAGGGGTTTGTCTGTGAAAAAGTGGAGTCCCTGGCCGTCTACCGTCTTAATGTCCGTCCGGATGGATTCGGAGAGGTCCCGCCCGGTTTTTCTCTCAATAGCTTTTAGATCCATTCAATTATCCCCGTACATTCCGGACAAATCATCTTATTGCCCTGGTCGGTTATAGTGAGGGTGATATTGTCGCCGTGTTTAAATTTTCCATTGCAGACAAAACAGCGCCGCTTTGACCAAATCTTTTCGGTTTTGCCGCCCGGTTTATATTCAATCCAGCATTTTTTCCATTGCTTTACTTTTACCATAACCGGGACCAGGCGCCGGCGATATTCTTTGCCTGCTAACTCCATGGTATACCCTCCTGAAACCCCGCCTCGTCGCCCGGCTCTCGTCTACAAAATTCTATATTCCCGCCCTTTGCGTTCATTGTTTTTATTCTACGCCACTTTTCGGCATACTCCGGGTTGCGCCTGCAAAACTCCGCAAAGGTTATATATTCTGTGCCGTCCGGATCGTCATACCACCGCAGTCGCCCGGTTACTTTATCCGGGACAAGTTTATCCTGAACTGCGGTTCGCTTGGATGGCCACAGGCACCATCCGGCATTAAACGCCTTGCCCATATTGCGAGGGATATTATCAAACTCTCGTTTTATCCATCCGGATATCCATTCCGCTGCCGCCACTGGGATATGGTTGGTCTCCTCGAACCACATAGCTACTTGCCCGTCAGTTGGTTTCTTCCTCATAAAATAGCTAAATAGGCCATATATCTCTATTTCGAACGTGACTGAATCCATTTGATAACCTCGCTTTCATTAAGATTATTTAGTTTGCAAAACTTCACAAAATGCTTTTCCCCTTTGGCCAGGTAGTCCTTGGCCTGGCTATACATTCGGCTCATCTCGTGCTCGGTCTCGTCCTCCCACCGCCGATCGTTTAGCCATGTAGACGGGTGGGGGATAAACTGACCGTCGTCTTTTATCCATTCATCGGATTGGTCTTGTTTTTTGATAGCCTTAATTATAGCCGGGAGAGTCTTAGGGGGGATCTTTTGTTTTTGCCAAGCTCTGAGTGCTCGTTGTTTTTTAACTTTCTTGGGATAGGCCTGCCAAAAAAGTTCGAAATTATTGTCCGGGCCAAAAGTGGACTTTTTGGCCTTAACTCTTTTCTTCTTTGTAGGTGTAGAAGGAGAGGGAGAAGGAGAAGGGGGCGTTACTTTTGCGTTACGCGGGTCGTTGTCCTGTTTGTCGCGATAGCGCTGTTGTCTGTCTTTGTTGGATTTCCGAGTATTTTCCTCTCTAAACATACGTCTGTTACATATTTGTAACGTGCCGTTACGCGTTACGCTAACGTTACAAAAGGCCAAGGTTTTGGCCTGGTCCAAAAAGAGGTCAAACTCAGGGCCATTTGCGCCCAATAATCGAGACAATTCCTCCTTAGACCCCTCGACCTTTCCACGGACCGGAGCACCCCACATATAACACAATAAATCGATCCAAATCCCCTTGGTCGAAAAACTGGCCATTCGCAGCTGAGGGTCACTAAGCCAATCTTTTATATAGAACTGGAAAGCTGGCGCTTTACCCATATCCGGATCCGTGGTAGTAGGGGTTAATAGAAATCGGAGAATTCCATATGGCCGTCGGTCGCTTCGATGATCTTCTTAATATTCTTAATGTGCATTGAGGCCTGTTTACCATTAAAGATCCTACTAAGCGCGGGCGCCGGCACCTTAATGCTTTGGGCCCAGGGTGTAGTCTTATGGTTGTTATCCTTTAGCCATTTCCGGAGTTTTGCTTTGCCTGCTGCTCTCATAAGACACCTCTTTCTGCCGTTGTTAATAATTTTAGCGCTCTCCCTGCGCTTTCTCGCCCTTTCCTTCTTATTTTAAGACATTCCTTTCTGTCAACTAAAATTACGATAAAACATTTTTACCTTGACAAATTACGGAAACATAATAGGCTACAGGAGGCTACAGCCAAGAAAGGGGGTGATTTTATGATCGATAAGTACGAAAATGCGTTCTACGATATTCCCACCGAGGACCGAAGTACCCTTCCCGGGATGTCCTACTCCGGAGCCAAGCAGTTTACAAAATCCCCGGATCACTATGTAACCTATAAAAACAAGATCCGGACCCCACCAACGCCGGCCATGATCTTTGGCAAGGCTGCCGATCTGGCAATTTTTGAACCCACCAAGTTTTATAAAAAGGTCTTTGCTAATCCGTATAAAAGCAAGACGACCGAAAAGTTCAAGGCGTGGCGCGAGAACCTCTCGCCCGGTGCGATCGTTATAACCAAGGACGAGATAGACAAGATTCAAGCCATGGTGGCCGTGCTGGCCAAAAAGCCCCGGGCAATGGAGCTCCTGCAGGCCGAGGGGGTGGCGCAGCCGTCCGGACTATTTAAGGATCCGATGTATGATTTTTACTGGAAGGTAAACCCGGACTTTATTGTTTTCGGTGACGCCGTGGTCGAGTACAAGACGGCCGCGTCCGCCGGCGAGGACGCTTTCAGTAAGCAGATCGGCAACCTGGGGTACGACATCCAGGCCGGGATCAATCAGTTAGGGACGGGCGTTATAACCGGGATAGACCATCGTTATTTGTGGATTGTCCAGGAGAAAGAACCTCCGTACGACGCAATGGTTTACCAGGCCGAGGAGGAGCTCCTGGAGGCGGCCAGGCATAGAATGAGGAAGATAGCGGCCTTTTATTCGTGGTGTTTGGAAAACGACGACTGGCCAGGCTATCCGGACGAGATTGTTTACATTGGACTCAAACCGTGGAGAAAGCACGAACTATTAAATTAAGGAGGTAAGACTTATGGCGGACGAGAACGATAACGATAAAAAAGAAACGACGGTAAAAGCTATAGTCCCGTTTGTAGAGGGTAAGGGCCTGGTGCCGAACGACCTCGACGGTATGTGGCGCCTGGCCTCGATCATGGCCAACTCCGGGCTTATGCCGGCGGGACTCGACAAACCGGAATCCGCTTTTATTGCCCTGCAGATGGGGTTCGAGCTCGGACTCTCTCCCATGCAGGCCGCGCAAAACATAGCGGTTATCAACAAGCGGCCGGTCCTGTGGGGCGACGCCCCGCTCGCGATCGTGAGGACCTCCGGCCACCTGGCCAAGATCGAGGAGAGGACCGAGGGCGAGGGGCTCGAGTTTAAGGCGACCTGTATCGCCCATAGGGTCGGCGTAGACGCACCGACGGCCCGTACGTTCGGTATGTCCAATGCAAAAAAGGCCGGGCTATTAACCAAGGACTCCTGGGCCAAGTACCCTGAGCGAATGTGTGCTATGAGAGCTCGCTCCTGGGCGCTGCGAGACCTGTTCGGCGACGTCTTGAAGGGTATCCGGAGCGCTGCCGACGTTGACATCGAGGCCGTTAGCGAGCCGACCGACGTTACGCCCGGGCCCGACGAGCCCGGGCCGAGCGGGGCCCCAGGGCCAGCGCCGGACATAAAAGAGGTCTATAAGCCGAAGCAGGCGCCGACCAGGGAGGCCTCGACCAAGAAAGAGGTTATTGATAAACTGGTCGGCAAGAAACCGGCGCCCGGGCAGACGACTCCGATCGACGGCACCGACCTGGTGCTCACGATAATGCGGACCATTGTGGTCCAGGGTCGCGAGTACCCCTGCAGAGAGTACGAGGACGTCAACCTGGTAGAGGCGGGAGAGACAGGGCAAACGGAGCAAATAGCGGCCGTGTGGAGGGAGGCCCTCGAAAGTTCCGACCTCACCGACTTTATGAAGGGTCAGTTTGGGCAGGCCGACGCTATTCTAAAGGTCAAGTCTACCCCGTCCGAGAAAACAGGCCTCTACAGGGTGGGCGCCGGTAGCGTGTGGCAGAAAGAGCCGACCTATGTGTATTGGCTGAGAAAGAATATTGCCGAGGGCGACAGGCAGACAATGGTCACGATCGAGCTCGTTGAGGCAATAGCCAAGCATGACAGCGTGGTTATAAAGAAGGTCCTTGCCGACTACAAAGCGCAGATCATCGGCGACCTAACGCTCGAGGACGCGAAGAATGTCCTCGCGGCCTGCCAGGAGATCGAGAAGGAGGAGCCCGAGGCGGATCCGGACGAACTCGCCAAGCTAAACAAAAAGCTCGGCGCGAAATACGCGGACTGTACCCTAGCCGAAAAGTATCGACTGGCTGAATTTCTTTTCATCCGGACGGGCAAGAGCCTAAAGGCCTGGACCAGCAAAAACCTGGACCAACTCAAAGGCCTGCAGCTCGACAGTCCGGTTCTTGTGGCCCATTGTGCGAAGTGGGAGAGTTTTCAGAGGGCCGAGAAGCTGCCCGGGCCCGACGGGTTTGATCCGCTGCCCTGGCCATTGACGCCGACGGCCGAGGGGGTCGAGGAGGCTAAATGCAATTGCGGCGCCGAAGACGGCGGTATGCACGTCACAGATTGTCCGTGCTGGATGGAAGACCTTGAGGAGAAAACCCTGCAGGACGAACTGGCCGCGGAGGGTCTGTACGAAAAGGACCAAAAGGTTATCCTGGGCGGCGAGCAGTTGGCCACGATCGAGAGTTACGATCCGGAGACGGGCCGCTATTCGGTAGTTGTCGACGAAACAGGCGAGGGGTTCCAGGTGAACCCGCAAGACCTGGCGCCGTTCGGGGCGGAGACCTCCAAAGAATACGAGGCGGCGGACCTGGGCGATCTGCTACCGCAAATGTGTAAGCGCTGTGGTCACGACAGGGCCGACGACCCGCCTCACCATAAGCATTGCCCGGACATAAACCGCGAGCCCGTTGTTAGGGACCTGTTTGAAACCATCCGGACGGGCGCCAAGTTTGCACAGGACGCGGTAGAGGCGATCGGATGGAAGATCGCCGGCGAGAAGGAGGATATCGACGAGGGCACGGCCACAAGTCGTATGTTGGGACTGATCCCCACGATGTCGGTCGGCGACCTTGAAAACTGGAGGAACGAGCTCAATAAAATGTGAAAGGGGCCGGAATGAGAACTGGAGCGAAAGCGTGCTGGTTAATTGCAGAGTATTGCAGGGGGCCATTTTATATGGGCTGGCACCTGTATTTAAAAGATAGTCAAGACCATCAAAAGCAAAACAAGGACGGTTATTCGGGATGGTTTCGCAGACCGATAGCCTCTTGTGCCATTGAATTTTTAGAAAGCTTGGGGTTTCCGATAACCGGAGACGGCACGACAGATACAGACGGCATTGCGAGGTTCGCGAGGGTATTTCCCGTAAGCGGAGAGGCAGGAGGTAGGCCCAGGGGTGGGGTCAAGGTCCTTTTTGATGGGCAGCACCTAAAGCCAAGGTGAACCGGGAAACATCCCAAAAAAAGCCGCGTTCGGATCCCGAGCGCGGCTTTTTGATTTTAAAAGAATCAATTTTGCAAGCAGCTGCTACCCCCGGAAATCGAAAACGGCCGAAAACCGGAGTGTTCGACCGCTATTGAGAGGGCCTCAAATTAAGCGGGAAAACAGGAAAAAACTTGTTTTAAATTGGCCAATCGAGCAAGGTTGATTAAGTGCCCGAAATCATTAAGAGCGGATTTTCCTGCAGGCGGTGATGAGGAGCTCAGGAGTCCGGCGCCGGCAGCTGGATCCGCAGCGCCGGCGCAAAAGACTGTTTCGCTGTAATCGATCCTAATCCAGAATAACCGCTATTTTCCGGTTTTTCGATCGCCCTGGGCGAAAACGGCTTCCAGAGAGGCGCCTGGTTGGACGATCTCGACCTTACGGAGAGTAAGGGCCATACCACAAAACAGGCACTTAGGTCTTTTTGCCGAAATACGCAGCAATTAAGGGCAGGACGTTTTTGACCGCTCGCTCGCCAAAAAGGAAGCCCAGGACCAGGATATTTATGGCCATTAGCATTTGGTCTTGCGTTTCGCTCAAATCCCAGGCGTTGCTAAAAACCTTATAGTCTGCCCACAGCGTAAAGAACCCCCATACCGGCCGCTGGATTCCTCGCATAAAAATAACGATATGGCCGACGATAGGTATCGTCTTTAGGTCGGCGGCCGTGCCCTCCATGTCTTTGATCCGCGAGTTGAACTCGGCGGCGGCCTGGTTGGCCGCGGTCATAACCGCCAGGTCCTTCTTGTTCTCGGCCTCGGATATCCGGAGGGCGAGCTCTCCCTTTTCCTGTTCGGTCATGCTCGGCGGAAAGTAGGCCTTTACGGTGTCGACTACGGTCCCGACAATACTACCCCCCAGGACATCGGCTATTTTTGCGGCAAAACTCATATCTCCCTCCTCCTTGTGTTCGGGTGTACTTGTACGTGGAAGTGGACGCCCTGGCCACTGTTGTGGATCCAGGCGCAGTTTTTCTCCGGGCGCCTATGGTCGTAACTCCATCGAGCGTTAATCGCCGCCTCGATCTCCTTGGCTACGTCCGGACGGTAAAACCAGGACCGCAGATCGACGGCTCGCAGCGGGTCCGTGTTGTGGACGTCGCCGGACCGCCCCAGGTCTCTCCAGCCCTCCGTGAAACAAAGGCCGTACTCCTGGGCGACCCAAAGGATGATCTCCAGCAGGCGCCCGTCAATCCTCCGGTTAAGCAGGGCCTTTAAAACATGAACGTCTTTAATCTGTATCTTTTTCGGCATCGAAGTCTACCTCCGTGTGAGTTTTTAAATCTTCGTGAATTTTAAACGCTACGCCTATGCGATCGTACAGGTCTTTGAGGTGCGCCGTCATTTTAGCCAGGACCTTTGACTGTTTTCCCACCAGGTCGTTATACTTTTCGAGCAAAGCCAGGTACCGCTCCTCGTTCGCCTTAAACAGCGCGGCCAGGCGCGGCCGCTCTTTGCCGATCCACCAGGAAACGATCAGGGCAATAACGCCGCCCTCGGTCATGGCTATGTATTTCCAAACCGCTGCGACCGTGTTCTCCATCCATTAGCCTTTCGATAGGTTTATTAGCAGTATCAAAATGATCCCCGCCGCGCTGATAATTGACGACGTTAACGTCGCTATCAGCCACTTTTTCATACCATTAATCTCCGTCCATTGCTGTTTGTCAGAGTCTTTAAGGTGTACCAGCTCTTTGTAGAATCCGCTATGGGCGAGACAGAATGGGTGTTCGGATTGGTCGTTCATGGTGTCCTCACAACATCTTTCAGCATTAGGCCCATGATGATAAGGGCTTCCTCCTTGCTGGCCGTAGACAGGCGCCTCGCATAGGCGTTCCCGTAGGCCCTGGCAATTAGCCTCATAACAACCTTCTTTTTTTGGGACGAGTCCTTTTGGATTATACGAACCGCGTCCTCTGGGGTGATTTTCTCTCCGTTAACCAGGGTTATAAAGGCTTTTTTGGTGTCGAGGGCTATCTGCGCCTTTTTCTGCCGATGTAGCTTAAGCGCGGCGTCGATCTTCTCGGATATCCCCCTGTCGCTAACCTTTACAAACGTGCCTATAATATTAAACGGGAACTTCCTAAAACGCTTTTCCCACTCGCCCTGTTTTATCTGCAACCCGTCCCAGGGAGGGTGGTATATCAAGGATCCGCCGAGCTCTTTCCATACAGCCCGGTTCACGGCCCGGCGAGCGTCTGGGCCGCCGGCCTCGAAGGTGGTGTCGGTCATAAGGCGCTTGCCGCGATACTCGTCCACCGGGTTTTGATGTTTGATATAGTAGGCCGTGAGCATACTGGCCGCGATAATAATCGGGTGCCATTGGTACGGCGTCGCCTCTTTAATTAGGTTCACTACGCCGTCGTGGCCTGTTATCTTCCCGTGCATTAGCTTGTGGAACAGGGCGCCCCAAAATTGGCCCTCGTAGTCCTCCGGGATCCGGACATAGACAGACTTCCCGTTTTCGGTGAGGTATAGCGGGATGATCGTATAATGCGCCTTGTCGTACTCGCCGATCCCGGCTATGACCCGCTCCATGTATTTCATGTATTTGTAGGTGGCGTCCTCGTCGTCCAGGCCGGATGCTCTCTTGACGATCTCCGCGGTTACGCCGGCGCCCAGGGCGGTAAGCATAATTTTGGGAAAGATGTTCATTATTAGCGTTTTCCATGCGTACCCGCCCGGGTCCTCCTGGATCGCCTGGATGCTGGCGTTTATTCCCTCCCGGCCGATATCGGAGAAGATAAACATATTGTTTGTAAACTGGCTGCCTGTGCCCTTAATCCTATAGTCCGGGGTTCCGATCAGCTTGCGGGTTGCGCTCGCTATTCCCCGGGGGCTGCGCTTTGAATAGTCCCGCAGATACTTAAACCCGGCGACCTTGCCCCAAATATCCGAGACCTGTCCCATTTTGTCGACGGCATTAACGACCCCCCGAAGTTTTCTCCAGGCCGTCGCTACTTCTCGCGGGCTCGATATCGACAGATCAAACTCCTCGCCCATGCGCTCCAGTTCGGTATCGAAGGTCTCGGCCCTGGCCGTCCAGATCCGGCCGGCCGGGATAGCCTTCTGTTCGAGCATGTACCGGATGGTATCAGAACGTTCGTTGCCCATAATCTCAGCCCATACCTCCGGAAAGGCGTCCTTGTAGTACTTGGCCAGTCTAAAAAGGTGGCGGACCTGGACCTCGGAAATGTTTTTCCCGGTTTGTCTGAAATCTCTAAACACGTTCCGGATCATCCAGATAGGATTGTATTGAATCAATATTTTCTTAATGGGGGTGCTTAGATAGCGCCACAGGATAGCCGTTTGTTGCGCCTCCACCGGCGCGACCTTAAAGGTATCGGCGATCTTTTTGGAAGCGTAGTAGTGCTCGGCCTGGCCGTTGTTGAGGATCGAAAAGAGGGCCTTCTTGGGGTCCGACGGTTCGACCGGGACTCGCCTCTTTATGTCCTGGTTGTAGCGCATCTTGGCGACTTCGAGGGCGCCGGAGTATTGGAGGTCGACCAGGAGTTCGCGCTTAACCATGTTGATCCTTGCGGCCCGTAGCAGGCTAATGTCTTTAAGGATCATAGAGACGACCGGGTTTTCGATTCCCCCCAGGGTGCCGATCTGTCGATAAAAGCCGGAACCGGGTCCGAGGCCGTGCTTTTTCCGGAACCATTCGACGTTGGAAAAGGTCACATAGTCGGCGGTATCCTCTATGTGTTTCATAAAATCCTCGCTGGCCAGGCCGGACTCCTTGATTGTGGGAAGGATAAAGTTCTCCCGAATAGACCGCAGTTTTTCGGCGTAGCGGTGTAGGTCCGCGGTTTTCTCCTTGCCCCAAACATGCTCCTCGATATTCTTCATATCGATACTGACGGTCGCCGGAGAGTGGCCAAGCGGATTGCCGATTTTGGACCGATCGCCCAGGATCCGGCGCTGAAACATGACCAGGCCGAGCTCTTTCAAGTCGTAGCCGTCAGCTTTTAGAGGGGTAAAAACGTGCTTAAAAAGGTCGTGGTAGTAGACCGAGGCCTCGCTGGCCAGGTAGTTGATCTCCTCGAGCATCCAGCGGGTGTTTTGGGCATGCTTCCCGACCAGGCCACCCATTTTCTCGAGCTTGCGAATGTGCTTTAGGACCTCATGGTTTTTATTAAACAGATAGGTAGCGATCCCGTCCCAGGCGCTAACCAAAGAGCTTTGGCGTTGCTCGACGTACGTCTCGATTCGGGCCTCGTCACCCTCTTTAAACATTTCGTAAATATTGTCCATGCGCTTGCGAGTGATCTCGACGGTGCCGGCGGTCATGCGGTCCTGAATAGCCCGGTAGGCCTTTAGGAATTCGGGCTTTCGGTGTAGCCAGGTAAACCAGGCGTCATAAAACTTAGGCGCCACAGAGCGCAGTAGCGGAGCGTTGACCAGGAGACCACTCATAGCGTCGGCGTAGAGCTCCACCCCGGAGTATCGATATTTCGTGTATTTGGGATCCAGCGTAACGTCAAACGGTTTCCACAGCCGCGTAAAGGTTTTGAGCTCGTCTATGATCTCGTCGCGGTTGTAGATGTTCCGCTTTTTCAATTCATCTAGGATCAAGTTTTTGTATTTGTCGAGGACCTCCTTATCTTTGGCCCGGACCTTAACCTTAATCTTCTTCCCGGTCTTTTCGGTAATGATCTGCTTAAGGTGTTTGAGTTCGTCCGGAACGAGTCCCTTCATGGCTGCCAGGACGATCGCTTTCTTTTCGGCCGTGCCGATCCCCATAATGTAGTCGAGGAGCTCCTGATTTAATGCCTCCCTGGGAAGCCCACTATTCCAAATGTCGAGAATGTCCTGGGGTTCCAGGCCGAGCTCGCGGGTGATCTCCTCGTCGATCCACTTGTCCCCGGCCATGAGGTTTTTAGCCTCTTGCCATAGGGCCTTTTTGTCGGCCTTGGTCAGCTTGCCGGGTCCGCCCAGGATGTCCTCGAGCCAGCGCTTTGAATTGGAGGTAAGGCTGGCTATCCGACCGAGGATGTTACCGCGCTTAACGCTCTTGTCCGGTAGCCAGTCGATCCAATGGCCGATCTCATGGGCCAAGACCTTCAAAGCCTCGGCGGGATCCTTAAAGATGTCGGCCTTTAGGTCTATCGTGCCGTCCAGCCTAAAAGAGCCCACTCCGACGGCGCGGAGTCGCTCCCGGATCCGTGGCAGGAGACCGGCCATGACGCCGCGGTATATCTCTAAGAGTTCCGGCATTTCGATAATGGCCGGGATGTCCTTTGAGTAGCCCCCGACGTCGGCCAGGGTTCCGCCCTTGAACCCTTCTTTCGCCTGCCTAAACAGCGCCCCCGGGTCGCCCTTCTCTCCAAACTTCCCGGTGAAGATGTCGCCCTGCTTTTGAGGTTTTCCACGTGAAACGAACTCGGCCTTGCCGCCTTGCTCCTGTCGTAGCTTTTTGAGGTCCTTTATGTGGTTCCGGAAAGTCTCCGCTGCGTGGTCGTCGCCGGCCTTGATCGCGCCCTCTAGGGCCTTTTCCGCGGCCTCGATGGTGTCGAGTGTGCCTTGTAGGTCAGCCGGGCGCTCCTGGGCCTTTTTGATTAG
>Ga0114923_10002686_pt1 | contig 11998 bp, 11 predicted proteins | sample SumtaG_FD_89578 | JGI IMG/M metagenome (GOLD analysis project Ga0114923, IMG submission 89578) | Deep subsurface microbial communities from Indian Ocean to uncover new lineages of life (NeLLi) - Sumatra_00157 metaG | ecosystem: Environmental > Aquatic > Marine > Oceanic > Sediment | place: near... | reverse complement strand
TAAATCAAAAGCCAGAGACATACTCTCGGCCAGTTCCTGTACGCTTGAGGGGGCAATAACGATGGTTCGGTAATCGCCGTGTCCGCCGCCGCGTGTGGCCTGGAAGTAATCGCCCTGTGATGGAGCGATATTACCGAGGCCGGGACCACCTCTCATTACATTGACAATGACAGCAGGAAGCTCGGCGCCTGCCAGATAACTTATCCCCTCCTGCATCAGACTTACGCCGGGGCTGGATGAGCTTGTCATGGTTCTTTTGCCTGTAGCTGAAGCGCCAAAGACCATATTGATAGCTGCAAGTTCACTTTCACTTTGTACGAAGACCCGGCCTTCCTCCGGCATTCTTCTGGACATATAGGCGGTGATTTCGTTTTGCGGAGTAATGGGGTAGCCAAAATAGGCGTCACAATCGGCAATGATAGCCGCTTCTGCAAGGGCTTCATTGCCACACATTAGAATCCTTTCGCTCACGTTTTTTCCCTGATTAAACTTGGCATGGTCTTTTTGCTGGGCTTATCAACGATAGTATTGTCACGATGCACCTCGATGGCTACATCTGGGCAAATAATGGCACACACAGCGCAGCCTGTACAGTCGGTGTTGTTTGCCTGGGCGGGGAAGTAACCGGTTTTGTTGGAGTGACTGGAGATGACGATGCCGTTCTTCGGGCATACGGTTACACACAGGCCGCAGCCTTTGCATCGTTCGGTATCAATTATTATTTTACCAGCCATTTAAGCTTTTAAAGATAGTTTTATTCCTTTGTTAATTGAATAACCAATTTTAATAGGGGGTAAGGCTTTTGTAAAGAAAAAAGCAATAGTCGGGGGTTTGTGTAAATGTAAAGAAACGCGTTTTGGCTGTTATATGGTGCTACTTTTATTGAATTTCGTTGAATAAAGAAAAGCAAGTCATAGAATAAGTCATCTAAAAGCCTTAGTGACAAAATATTCATGTATAAGCATAAGATAATTATATTGGTGATTGTTTTTGTCTTTTGCTGTTGCTCTTTGGTGGAAGGTGTTGGGACGTTTGCGCAGCCCTCTGATTTTTTATCTACGCTGGATAAAAGACATCCGCGCTTGATGCTTAAAGATGAAGATTTAAGGAGGCTCAAAGAGCTCTATGCGAGCGATGAAATTCTGCAAAGGTATTTGGCTGATGTTTTGAGTAAGGCCGATATATATTTGCAGAAGCCGGTGCTTACATACGAGAAAATCGGGCCGCGTCTTCTACGTGTCAGTAGAGAATGCCTGAGGCGAAATTATGCCCTTGGTCTGGCCTGGAGATGGACAGGACAAAAAAAGTATGCCGAAAAAGCTGTACAGAACTTATTGGCTGTCTGTGCTTTTGAGGATTGGAACCCATCACACTTCCTTGATACAGCTGAGATGTCACATGCAGTAGGCATAGGTTACGACTGGCTGTATCACTATCTTGACCCGCAGACGCGAGAGGCAATTAAAGCCGGCTTAATCGGGCATGGTTTGGAGGCTGGTCTTGAATCTTATAAGGGCCACTGGTGGCCGACATCTGAATTTAACTGGAATCAGGTCTGTAACGGCGGGATGATAATTGGTGCTTTAGCTATTGCCGATACGGACCCTTTGTACGCTGAACAAATCATTCCTGCTGCTGTCCAGTCGCTACCTTTGGCGTTGAAAAGCTATGGTCCGGATGGTGCCTGGATGGAAGGCCCCGCTTATTGGCATTATGCGACATCATATACTGCTTACGCCTTGACAGCTCTGAATACCGCCCTTGGTAGTGACTTTGGACTATCGAAAATCAAGGGGTTGTCTGAAACGGGATTATTTCCGATATATATGACCGGCCCAACAGGTCTGTTACTAAACTTCGCTGATAGCCGAGAAAAGAGTTCAAGGAGACCTATGCCGTGCCTGTTCTGGTTAGCACAGACTTACAACAAGCCGTTGTTTGCTGATGCCGAACACGCTGTGCTTGCAGGAAGTACCGCCGGACCGGAACATTTAATCTGGTACATGCCTGTTTCACAAGACAAGCCCTATCCAAAAGACCTTGACCATTTTTTCCGCGGCCCTGTGGAGGTTGCCGTATTCCGCAGCAGCTGGGAGGACCCTGAAGCGTTATTTGTTGGTGTCAAGGCGGGCTACAACCAGGTCAATCATGGCCATCTTGATTTGGGTAACTTTGAGTTAGATGCTTTGGGCGTTCGCTGGGCGCGTGACCTCGGCAGCGATAATTACAATCTACCCAGCTACTGGAAAAAGGAAAGAGGGGGCAAACGCTGGACATATTACCGTTTGCGTTCAGCCAGCCATAATGTCCCCATGCTGGGCGGTGTGGACCAGGATGAATTGGCCGAAGCAAAATTTATCAAATGCAGCGTGAATGTGCCCAATGCTTTTGTGCTTGTTGATTTGACGAGTGCTTATGAACGGTTCGCTAAGAAGGTAACGCGGGGTGTGGCAATGATACAGAATCGACGGGCGGTGTTCGTACAGGATGAGTTCGAGATAGGAACGCCTTGCGAGCTTCTTTGGGCTATGACGACAGATGCGGAAATTAGCATTGAGCAAAAAAAAGTTGCGACCCTTACGCTCAATGGCAAGCACCTTATCGCGCAGGTGCTTAGCCCTGCCGATGCCGAGTTTACGATTGAATCAGCCGAGCAAGAACCTCCAGAAAAGCCAAATAAAGGTGTCAAGCGACTTGTGGTGCGATTGCAGCAGGCAAAAGGTAATATCTGCGTTGCTGTTCTACTTTCACCGGTTTGGGAAAGCAACAACTTTGTTAAGACGTTGGAACTGAAGCCGATAACAGAATGGTAAAAAGATGCATCGCAGTTGATGTGCAAGAGCGTTTTTGTCAATCAGGTTTTTTGAGTTCCTCGTTTTTGGGCAGGTCTTTGAGAGAGTTTAGGCCGAAGACCTCAAGGAACTTTTTTGTTGTTCCGTAAAGCATCGGCCTGCCCAAGACTTCGGCTCGGCCGACAATCCTGACCAGCCCTTTATACATAAGGCCTCTGACTATCTCGCCGACAGTGACACCTCTGATGGCCTCGATATCTGCCCGGATAATAGGCTGTTTGTATGCGATTATCGCGAGTGTCTCAAGGGCCGCGGGGCTGAGTTTGCTCTGGTCGCGTGCACGGAGTAACTTTTTGAGCCAATGGTTGTAGGAGCTTAAGGTGAGCATTTGGTAGCCGCCGGCAATTTGCTCTATTCTAAAGGCGTTGTTGTTGGCCTGGTATTTGTCGTTGAGGTTGTCGATGTGCTGGCGGATTTGCTTTATTCCTGTTCCGGCGATATCAGCTAATCGGGTCACAGACAGGGATTCATCGCTGGCAAACAAAACTGCTTCCACCACCGACTCAACCGTCGGCTCAGCGCCTGTCTTTATTTCTTCGCGTTCTTCTGTCATAGTGTCTTCCATTTAAAAGGGTCTGCATCTTTTTTGCTTATGTTAATAGTTACTCCTTTAAGTTCTTTTTGCAACTGCTTGGCGAATTTTTTCAGTATGAAGCGCTCCGATACGGTATGGCTCAGGCAGATACAGGTCAGGCCAGCCTCTTGTGCGGCGAGGGCCTGATGGTGTTTCAATTCGCCAGTCAGGTACAAGTCGGCCTTTGCAGCGATAACCGAATTGATAATTTTACCACAGGAGCCGGCGCAAACCGCCGCCATTTTTACCACTTTTCGTTCTTCTCCGACAATGCCGACAGCCTTTGCTCCGGTATGTTTTTTTATTTTTTCTATAATCTTACTCAGCTGCGTCGGTTTGGCTAATTTGCCGATTCTACCTAAGCCGAATTTGGTCGGGCTGTCATAGAGTTTGTAGCAATCGAAGGCTGGCGTCTCATAGGGATGGGCTTCTTTCAAAGCTGCTATTGCATCATCCAATTTTTCCGCGGGCACAATTGTCTCGAATCTGAGCTCCGGGACCTTTTCAATTTTGCCTTTTTTGCCGATGGTGGGTCTGGCGCCGGTTAAGGGAAGGAAGCTTCCCTGTCCTTCAGTGGTAAAACCACAATGGCTGTAATTGCCTATTGCGCCTGCACCAGTGGCAAAAATAGCATTTGATACTTTTGCTGCCGACTTGACCGGTACAAAGACGATGAGTTTGTAATTGTCGCCGCTGGGGCTATCGACATAGTCGCCGATTGGCTTGCCATCGACTATGCCGATAATCTCCGCAAGACCGTCGTTTACTCCGCCTATGGCCGAATCCAAGGCGGTATGTATCGAAAATACGGCTGTCCCGGCGCGAACCAATTCGTATACGACACTGCTTTGACCGTCAGCGGTGATTTTCTTTAGGCCGTCCCAGATAACAGGATGGTAACTTATAATCAGGTCGGTCTTTGATTTTTTCGCCTCAGCGACGACATCGCTGGTTATATCGATAGTCAGCAAAATCCTTCTTACATTGCGCTGAGCATCACCGATAAGCAGTCCCACGTTGTCCCAGTCCTGCGCCAGTTTAAGCGGCACTATTTTTTCGATTTTCTCTGCAATTGCCTTTATTTTCATTTGCTCTGCTTGCACTCGTTTTTAATAAGTTCGTCGAAATACTTTTTCAATCTTTTAGCCATTGGCCCGGGCTTGCCGCTACCTACCGTGTGCCTCTCTACACTGCTTACGGGCATAATCTGCATAATTACATTTGTAAGGAAAATCTCATCGGCGTCAAGGACGTCTGAGATATAAAGTCCTTTTTCGACGAGTTTGATGGAGTTTCTTATGGCGATTTGGCAGACGGCCTTTCTCGCTACCCCTGCAAGGACCGGCGTTCCAATCGGAGGAGTGTACAGCGTAGAATCCTTGACCAAAAACACATTGCTTATGCACCCCTCGGCCAGGCGGTTATCTACGGTAAACCATATTGCCTCAGCGGCTCTTTTTTGGTGTGCAAATTGAAGCGCAATCATACGAGGCAGATAGCTTGTTGTTTTGTGGCCATAGGTTGGCTCAGCGGTATTTTGCCTGAAGGGGCACAGTATAACCAAAACTCCTTTTTTATAATATTCTGCGGGATAAGGCTGCAATTTTGTAGCAGCTATAAGCAGTGTGGGCTTACGCTGCTCCTCCGATTGGGACATCGACCCGGAGGTTATTGTCACTCGTAGCCGTACATCAGTTAATTTGTTTGTCTTGAGAACCTTGTAGATGGCGTCGGTGATATATTTTCTGTCGTAGGTTTTTATCGATAGTGAGTTGGCACTGAAAAATAATCTGTCCAGATGGTCTTTCAGGGAAAAGACAACGCCGTTGCAGCTTCGCATCGTCTCGAAAAGGCCTGCACCATACAGAAAGCCACTGTCGGTAACCGATATCCCGGCCTTATCAATATCAACTAATTTGTCGTTCAGGAAAACCTTTTCTGACATTTCGATTATCTCAGGAAGCTTATATCGTATTTTGCTTCACGCTATTTATTCCTGCCAGCAGTGCTCTTGCTTTTGTAATAGTTTCAGCCCATTCGGCTTGCGGGTCGGAGTCTGCGACTATTCCGCCGCCTGTTTGGGCAAAGGCTTTTTGGTCTTTGATAATAATTGTTCGTATGGCGATATTCAAGCACGCACTTGCGTCGATGCCGATAAAGCCGATACTGCCGGTATAAATGCCTCTTTCTGTGGGTTCGGTCTCATCGATAATTTCCATTGAGCGAATTTTCGGAGCTCCGGTAATCGAGCCGCCTGGGAACATTGCACGCAGGACATCGCAGAACGTAGTTTCCTCCTGAAGCTGACCTGCGACCGTTGCAACAGCGTGAAAAACTGTTGGGTAGCTTTCTATTGTACGCGGCTGAATGACATATCTGGTTCCGGGTTTGCAGATTTTTGCAACGTCGTTGCGTTCCAAATCGATTATCATATTCAGCTCTGCTTGCTCTTTTTCGCTCTTGACGAGTTGCTCAAAATTTTTTGCATTGATTTGTTTACATTGGCCAGTTTGGCTGACTCGCGGCCGGGTACCCTTAATCGGCTTGGTGCTGATAACGCCATCGGTTATTGTTATAAACATCTCAGGTGAAGCGCTGACGATGTAAAAATCCCCGCCGTCAATATATGCCGCATATGGACTTGGGTTGTAATAATTTTGCCAGTGGAACAGGTCTATTGAACGGGCTGTATAGTCACATTCAAAACGTTGAGAGAAATTGATTTGGTAAACCTCGCCATCGTAAATATAACGCTTTATTTTTTTGATTGTTTCAAGGTAGTAGTCCCTGTCCATATTACATCGAATTTGTGAAAAATCGATATTGTCAAGGTCGGCGGGGCAGGGGGGGGTGATAGTAATCTCTTGTGATTTGGCTAATAACTTTTCCAAAGTTGCTAATTTCTCTTGAGGTCTTTCGATATCGTCAGGTAAATCCAGAGCGATTAGCCAGGTGTCACCTTCAACATGGTCATAGCATATAACTTTATCGTAGAAGCACAGTCGAATCAAAGGTATCTTGAGGTCATCTATTGTTGTCTTTGGCAGTTTTTCGATGTATCTGCCAAGTTCATAGCTGAAATACCCTATCCATCCGCCTGGGAAGATTCCCTTCGGCAGGTCGGTTTCAAACTTTTCCTTGAGCTTGTATTTATCCAGCACTTGTGTTAGTTTATCAAAAGGGTTTTCCTGCCCGGCTTTGAATTCGAATACGTCTTTCGGATAAGCTGCCCAGTAGCTGAATCTACCTGCATCTTTTATGGATGAATTGCCACCGAGTATTGAAGGTGACTCTAGCAGCAAGAGCGTTTCACTTAAGGCCGGCAGGTTTATGGATGCGCAGATTTTTCTATAGTGTAGTTTGCAGGTAGTACCTTTACTTTTTACGGCGGCTGTCCCTGTTGTCATTATCGTTGTCCTGCCCTTAGTTCGTTTATAATCCTGACACCTGAAGAGGTGCCTATTCTTTCTGCTCCTGCATCAAGCATATCAATGGCCTGTTTTAAAGTTCTTATTCCACCTGCTGCTTTTATTTTACAGTTTGGAGCCGCTTCTTTCATTAGTTTCACATCTTCGATTGTTGCGCCACCGGCCGGGTTCATTCCGGTGCTTGTCTTTACAAAATCAACGCTGCATTTATCTGCGATTCGGCAGGTAAAGATTTTTTGCTCCCGGATAAGTGCTGCCGATTCGATGATTACCTTAAGTAAGACCTTCGGCCTCATCGAGTGGCAAACGCCCAACACCGCTTGAAGCTGTTTGGATAGGTATTTTGAATCACCCTCTATTATTGCAGCCAGGTCAGCAACCATATCAATCTCATCGGCGCCGGCAAAAATGGCCTCTTTTGCCTGAGTGACTTTCATTTTTGTAGAATCGGCGCCGAGCGGCAGACTTACCACAGCCCCAACTTTTACTTTCGAGCCGTGTAATAGCTCTGCCGCCAAAGGTATCCATCGAGGATTGATTGATACTGAGTGAAAGCCGTAATCTTTTGCCTCCTGACACAATTGTTTGATTTGCTCGCTTGTTGTAGTGGCACTCAGCAAGGTATGGTCAATGCAACCTGCAAGTCGTTTTTCTTCTGCGGCGGTCACTGCTTCACATATCCTTTCTTTTTGAAAAATGCTATTACATCAGCCAGGCTATCGAAAACTTTTGTTGCCGTTTGCGTAACAAATACTGAAGGTCTTTGTTTTGCCGTCCAGATGACATATACTTCTTTGGCTGCTTCGTGAGCGTGCTGGAGTTCCCTCTCGACTCCGCTTGATATTCCGGCTCGGCCGTCTGCTAATGTCGGGATAAAGCTGATTATCATATCCGACTGGTCAATTAACAGAAAATCACGGGCATATATTTGGCTGTTAATATCTCGTTCAATTTGCTGAACCTCGTTCAAATCCACTTGAATCATCTGTCCTAAAGCCGTCACTTCAACAAAATCCACCCCTTTTCGAACGGCCTGGTGAGCATAGTGCGGTAAATATGATTCTTCCAAATCACCGGGGTCAAAACAGGTAAAGAACTGTTTCATCAATTGCCTGAATTCATCAATTTCATCTTTAGCGTTTTCCATATCGTCAACGTGCGTCATAGGGAAGCTCAAATATGCTTTCTTGCTTACACTATCAAAGGCAAGTCTGTAGAATGTTTCGATAGTTTCCTCCTTGGCTCCGCGGGCAAGGCAGTAAAAGGGGATTTTTTCGTCAATACCTTTATATAGCATTTCTGTACCGATGATCTCCTCCTCTCGCCAGACAATTAAATCTTTCAGCGTGTGTTCTATGGAGTGTTCATCGATAAGACGTCTATGTAATGCAATAACGCCATCAATCAAACATATGTACATATCGGCGCCGAGCTGGCGCATTTGGTCGAAGTCCACAGCAGGAAACAAGCCGTGCCGCCAGCGAAAAGTGGCATGAGTGTTGACGATTAAATTAGGCACCTTTTTGGCTTTTGCAATGATATCTTTGAAGACGCTGCGGCGAAGCGAGCTTAGTCTCTTCATCGGTATGTCCAGGATTTTGCCGAGCGGGATATCAGGGGCTTCGGTGTACATCTGCTCGCCAACGTTGCATAAAAGGACTTCTTTTCCGTATTCGGCAGCAAATTGACATACTTTTTGAAGATAGCTTTTCTTGTCAACCCCGACCATTCCGGTAACAACGATGATCATCTTGTCTCTCGCATCCAGTGTCTCAAACCTGTTACGTTTCAAAGATTTTTCAGTCTTTGTTCTCTATCGTAGTTTTTTAGTGCGGCAATCAACTCGCCCATATCACCGTCCATTACCTTATCCAGACTATAAAGCGATAGTTTAATTCTATGGTCGGTCAGACGGTTTTGCGGAAAGTTATAAGTCCTGATTTTTTCAGACCTGTCGCCCGAGCCAATCATAGTCTTGCGTTGCGAGGCCCGCTCAGCCCTTTTTTTGCTCTGGTAATGTTCGTAAACCCTGCTTTTTAAAATCCGCCAGGCCTTGGCACGATTTTTATGTTGGCTCTGTTCCTCCTGCATACTAACGCTAATACCCGTTGGGGTATGGTCTAATTTTATAGCGCTGCTGACCTTGTTGACGTTTTGCCCGCCGGGTCCGCTTGACCTGCTGATGTGTTCGACGACGTCTGCCTGCTTTATCTGGATATCCACCTCTTCTGGCTCGGGCAAGACTGCCACTGTCGCGGCGGAAGTGTGAATCCTGCCCTGTGATTCGGTCTCCGGTACACGTTGGACACGGTGGCCGCCCGCTTCGTAGCCTAATTCAGACCATACGCCCTTACCTTTGATACCAAATATAACTTCGCGAAGACCGCCCATTTCTGCCGGACTAAAGCTCAGCGGTTCAACCTTCCATTTGCAGCCATCAGCGTATCTTATGTACATATTGTACAAATCGCGCGCGAACAAAGCCGCCTCTTCACCCCCTGTACCTGCTCGTATTTCCATTATGACTGAATCGATGTCCATCTCGTCAGCCATTACCAGGTTATTTTGAATTTTCTCGAGGAGGGTGTTCTTTTTAACTTCAAGCTCGGTTAGCTCTTCCTTCGCCAGGTTCCTGAAATCTTCGTCTATGGTATTGTCATCCAGAAGTTGTTCAGCATCTTTTATTTCGGCCAGCATCTTTTTATATTCGCGGTAATTTGCGACTGTTGTTCTTAACTTACCCTGCTCTTTAGATAGTGCTATCAGTCTGGTCGAGTCGCCGCTGGCAATTGCGGGGTCGGCAATCTGCTTTTCAATTTCGTTGTAGCGCTGCTCGAGCTCGTCCAATTTGCCTAAAAGAGCGCCTTTTACTTCAGCCATAATATGGCCTCCACAGAAGTAAAAAATAGCGAATAACATAGTGTATAGAAAGTGAAACCAAGTGCTGAACGCTAAACGCTATTATACTGGAAGGTAGCTATTTCTGCTGGTCTTTTTTGCCCTTGAAGTAATCTTTGCCGTACTTCTTTTGGAACCGCTCTATTCGGCCTGCAGTATCGACGTATTTCTGCTTGCCCGTATAGAACGGATGGCACATCGAGCATACTTCAGCGTGGATTTCCTTAGTGGTACTGCGGGTCTCAAATGTGTTGCCACAACCGCAGTGGACCAGAGCCTTATCATATTTTGGGTGTATATCCTTTTTCATATTGTAATGTTCCCTAAGTTAATTGCTGTATTTTACTAATATCGGCGAACATTTCAACAAAAATTTTATCTTGATCCATTGATTTAAACCGCATTGCCGACGGGGAATCCATATTTATTATTGGACGTAGAATAGATATGTGAAATCTCTCATACCTTAAAAACCAGCCTTGCCTGCTAAAAATACTGTGATTTTTAAGAAAGTTTGAAGCTTTGATGGTTTTCAATCGATAGTAGTAATTGCAGAAGTCCACACTTTATGAGATGGATTCGGAGTATGCATCATGCAGATTAGATATGTTATTTCTACAATGGTTTTCTGGTGGCGTGAGAACAACCTCTCTTTCGAGCAGGAGTGTTAATTCTTGAAGTCGCTCGGCTTTGGTGTGGAGTTATGGCCCAATATAAAAGGCCAGAACGAGTGCCGTTACGAGAGGCAAAATTGGCCCAGGCTCGTTGCCGCTACTGAAGATATGCTCGTTGCCATGCGTTCTCGCAACGATGAACCCACGATAGAGCAGTGGAATGAGCAAATAGAATGTGCCAGCCTGCTTGGTGCTAATATCGTGGCCGATTTACGAAGCCTCGGTATTCCTGAGGGCTCAGAGCTTGACAGCTATGATTTTGCTGCTGAAGTTGTTAAATTGGCCGAGGATAATCAGGTCAAATTGTGCTTGGAGACCGGCCGATTGTCTACACTTCAACAGGTTAGTGAGAGATTCGAGTCCCTTTGGTATTGCTTCGATACCGGATGCGCTAATCTGGATCCTGAATTTGACTTCAAACAGTACGTGGACGGTTTGGCCCCGAGAGTGGCCCATTTGCACCTGACGGACAATTACGGCCAAATGGACGACCATGAGCCGCCCGGTTTGCGAGGCGGAATATCCCGCAAAAATTGGGACTATCTGTTAAACGCTTTAGGCAAATACGATAATGATGTAGTTGGTTCGTTAGAGATGTGTCCGTGTATGCCTGCGGTAATGATACGCCAGGCCAGCGAGTTTTTGTTTGGTGATTTAAAGTGGCCTAATGAACCTCAAAGACAGCATGGCTATGCAGCCGTTGCATATAATCCAACATAATACTACACCGCCGTGCAGAAACCTCCTCCTGTTGCAGCGGCAAATTCCAAACCCGTTATCCAACTATGCTCTAAATAAAAAAGAACCACAAAGAGTATAGACTCTCCTCGCCGCTTTTATCATCTTGATACGGCTGGAACGGCAACACAATACGCGATACGTATTAAAGGCCGTATCCCGCCTGCCTCAGCTGTTCCGAGGTGGGCAGATTGCTGTAATACTCGCCTTTGGGGCCGATGTAACCGACACCTTGTTTTTTAAGCTTGACGGGCGTAATGGAGCCATTGGGATTGGTAATATTTACGGTAACGGTGTTTATTTCCTCGCGAAGTTGTTTCTTGTCCCGTTCATTGCCAATCATATAACCGGCGCCACCGCCGACTGCTGCCCCAATCAGCGTTGATTCCGTATCACCACCTGCCAGCTGACCGATACCCGCACCAGCCAGTGCGCCAAGACCTGCACCAGTTTGGGCATCGCTCTCACAACCGCAAACAAATACCAAACCCAAGCTTACAGCAACTGCCATCAGAATTGTCACAAAACCTTTAACCATTTTTTACCTCTCTAAATCATATTATCTCTCTTATAAATTATGAAAACCAAATTTCCTTTTTGTCAAGTTTTTGTGTTTATTTTACTATTTGTTTGAACGCAGTAGTCAAACAAGTAACCCCGTATACATTCAGGCGGCTATGTTTTTATCGGCTTATTTGTTGTAAGAACTTGAAACAGCCGAAATATAGCCTAAATAATAGGCGAAAGCTATTAAACTAAGGGTGTCTTGCCTGGAACCGCTACCGGTCTTACCGGCAAATCAATGTCAAAATCATAGCTTGGCGGCGACAGGTC
>Ga0114923_10002685_pt1 | contig 12002 bp, 26 predicted proteins | sample SumtaG_FD_89578 | JGI IMG/M metagenome (GOLD analysis project Ga0114923, IMG submission 89578) | Deep subsurface microbial communities from Indian Ocean to uncover new lineages of life (NeLLi) - Sumatra_00157 metaG | ecosystem: Environmental > Aquatic > Marine > Oceanic > Sediment | place: near... | reverse complement strand
TTATTTTCTGTATCTGGGTCTGTTTACTCTAATGTTTCTCGTATTTCTGTATTTTCTCAGATGATTGCATCTTAGTCTTGCGCAGTGTTTGTATTCTATGTAGTCGATTATGACGCCTGGGTGATGCTTGTAGCTGCAAACAGGTATAAAGAGACCTTTTTTGTCTCTAAAATCTAGAGGCAAAATGTTTTCTAGTTTTTTTGGCATTATTATAAAGCAGTTCTGGGTTTAGCATAATCTAAGTAGTCTTTATAAGCTCGAACGTCATTATGAAGAGCTTCAGCTTCAGTTTCTCCAGGGTCGACTCTTCTCAGAACTCTAAAACAATTTGATTTCTGATCTGTAAAGTAAGTCGCTACAGAATCAGCTTCTCCGTCCCCATTCTCGTCTTCCCAAGCTCTAAAAACTTTGTCGTCTCTGTTTTGTTGTCCGACTATTGTCCCTGTTCCAGTGCAATTATAGTCTGGGAACGATAGTGTTTCTCCCTTTGCATTATACCACAAACAAGTAGCTAGCACAACAGCGCCGCCAAGAGTCACCATTTTCTTTGTTAAGTTTTTCATTTTTTTTACCTCCCTTGTATTTTTCAATATTTCCCAATGAAACTCATCTAAGTCTGTTTGGTCTAATTGATTTAAAACATAAGCACTGTGATTTTGTAAAATGTCATCGTATGAAATTCCATATCTTTCTACTATTTTGTCCATATGTTTATTTAGATTCATCCCTACATCCTCGCCAACTAATCTGTCATAAGTTTTCATGTCGTTATGGAACTCAATTACTTTGCCTTGAGTTATTTGATATTGAACTATCTGACTTGGGTCTGTTTGAGTGCAATAAATAAAACCTTTTTTTCTGAATTTACTTTCGCATTTATTCTTAAAAGAACAAAGTATTTCTTGTAAAGGGTCTAACAGTCTTTGGACGCTTTTGTCTAGTTCTACTATCCTTTTTGCTCGATCTAAATATAGACATTCTCTTAGTTTTTTCATTCTGCTAGCTGTATGATCTCTTCTTTTAATTTTTTCAATTCTTTTCTAGCTTCATTTAAGCATCTAGTATATTCTTGTATCTTCATTTGAATACTCCACTCTTTTTGAGCTTTTGAAGTTTGTAAATGTTCAAAAGCAAATTCCGTTTTTACCCATTCTTTTCCGCAATATCTACATTTGTTCATTTTGCTTTGACTCATATTTTCTAGTCGATAATAAATTACTGTCTGCGTACAGTTGCATCGAGACTACCGCTGGGTAGCCAAGCCATTGAGTGTAAAATTCGTTGAAACCAGAAACAAAAGTCCCCGCCATCAGGGTCATGTTTAGATAGATTCCAGCTTTAATGAATCTAGGGTCTGTGGTCAGGACGTTTAGTTTGTTTAGAAGTCTGCTAGGTCTAAATTTGTTTTCTTTTCTTTGTTGTTCGTTTTTCATTTTCAGATGCTGATAAAACTGTTTTGAAGGCAAAGTTCTTTTTTTAATTCGAGCACTAGTTCGTATGGGATGTTCGCTTAAATAGATATTCGATTCATTTCTCTTGTCTCTTTTCATATATGCCTCAAATTCGTTAAGAGATTGTTCGTAGCTGATTTGCTCAATCTCATATCCTAAATTAAATGAAAAGTGTTGCCTCATTTTACAATGTTGTCAAGTCTTTAGAGTTTATAAATTTTGTTATTTTTATTATATATGTTGTTAATTGGTTTGGGGTTGAGAGTTGTTGGCACTAAAATAGATAGTTTTATAAAGTATATATTATTGGATATAATGTGAAAGAAATGAGGCTAGAGAGCTTAGGTAAGCATCAAGTTCGTGTTCAAAAAAACCTGTGTTGAGTCAGAACAGCTCAAGATATGGGTTTGGCGTTTGTGAAGTGTGGGTTCGAGTCCTGCCTCTCGCATTGGGGATTGATTCGTCCCAAACTAGAATTGAGATAGAAATATCTATTTTTTTAGGCAAGAATCATGGTAGGAACAAAGGGTAGGTTCTTTGAGAATCCCTCCCGTAATAATAGGTTGTGTATGCAACTGCCCAGCCCTTCGGGGCAATTATACTCCCAATGCCGACCATAACCAAAAGGGAGAGGTTAGTCGGCAATTCATAATCACAATGGAAACAGAAACAACGGAAGAGTTAATCGACAGATGCTTTAAGGAAATTGGATATTTAGAAGAAAAACATAAAGGCATTCTAAATTTTAAAGCATTTAGTCCTGGAGCATGGAAAGATGTAGATATGATAGAGAAATTATACAAAAAGATAATGGGAGAATTGTCCCAATGACCCCAGAACAAAAGAAAGGATGTGGGAAATGTATAAAGAAACCATTAGGAACTATTGTTCCTTGTGGGGGTATGTGGGGAGGAAAAACCCTTTTGTGCCCAGAATGTCAAAACACCAGGAATCCTGGTAAAACTCAAAGTCAGCCAGTCAAGTATGGATGTAAAGATTACCCTAATTGTAATAAAGAATGTGAGCAAACTGCTGACACTGATTTTAATTTGAAAAATAGTTTATTCTTTGCTCTGAAAGCATTGAGAATGGGTGAAATAACTATCGATGAATATATAGAAACAAGAGATAAACTAGATGCTGAATTTATCAGGCGATTGAAAGAGGGATTATGGATTAGTTCTGAAAAAGAAGGAATGATTAAATTCATTGACAAACTCTCAGGGGAAATTAAATGAAAGCCTATTTTAAAATAAACAGTTTTCACATAACACCAATGGAATTATGGTTTTGGAGAATAGTAATTCCTTTGTTAGTTTTAAAGGAGATATTCTTATGACTAAGTGTAAAGGTGTTGGGAATGGTTTATTTCAGATGATGGATAATGAAGGATGTATCCACAGAAATAGAGTTGATATGCAAATTGACGCTCTCTCAGGGGGAATTTCATGAGTGAATTTCTTTTCGGTTGGCTATGTGGAACAGGATTAACATGGCTAGGTATGATGATTTTCATAATAGTATTAAAAATTCGAGGAGAAATCAAATGACAAAATTAACTTATTTCAAAGAATCAAGAGACACGTTAGCCTATCTTTGGATATTTGCTATTGTCTATTATCTACCTCCAAGAACATCAGTTATCGGCTTAGTAATAGGGATAACGTCAGTAATCATAGCAATAAATATAATAATATTTATCTACAAAAAAATATCTAATAGAAAAAAATAAGACATCTAAATAAAGTCACAAAACTCTCTTCACCTTATCAATAGTCCTAAAACGGCCGCCTTGTTTGTAAGGGTATTTCTTCTTGTCACGTTTTTTGTCTTTACCTTTATTACGTTTTTCAGAATTAGGGCTTGGCATTCTTCTCTTAATTTCCCATTGTTGATGGCATAACAAATGTAATACAATCGTGTATTTAAATATACTTATTGTTGATTAGTAGTATTTGCTAGGACTCTTAGTCTAATAATACTTCTCAGGGTCAGCTTCTTCATCTTCACCCCTGATTCTCTTTGATTCGTTGATTGCTTCTTGTAGATTGTCGACTTCCTTAACTGTCTTAGGACCCAAGCCAGACCTGTACTTTATTTCGCCTTCCGGTGTTACCCACCATTTGCCAAAAGTCTTTTCTTCTTTGAATATTTCCCAGTCGGTTGCATCTAATACACCAATCCACATTCTTAATTCAGTACCACTACTATGCATGATAATATTATCCTCATTTAAAATCATATATCTATTATTATTCCACCGTTTTCGTCTAACCTTCTTTCCTTGTTTTAGTTGTTTGACTGCCCATTGGAAATCACTAACATTGTCATCGTCTAGAATTTCGAATTTGCCAGTGTATTGACGATGCCATGCGCTAATCCAACTATAATCAAAGTTATAATTAAATTGTAGATTTTTATTATATGTAGCAATCTTAAACGTCGAAATATGATTATTACCATTGTGTAAACCAAAATACAAAATAGTGTTAACTGGTATCGCATTATATTGAAGAGTAAGCTTACACTTAGTTACTCCATTCTCTTTAACATATTCTAACAATTCGTCTGCTGTAAGTATTTTTGTCATTGTGTTCACTCTTTTTTATGTAGATTAGATGCTTAAGGAGTTTATAAACTTTTCCTTAATTTACTTTTCTTCTCCTTATCAGCTTTAATCTCCGCCTGAACCTCTTTTAGTTGAGCCTCATACTGTTTAACAACTTTCGATTTGAACTTAAGTTCCTTAGCATCTTCGATTAATTCGATTAGTCGCTTTTCTCTTTGTTTTAGTGATATGTCTTTTTTTGTTCCCATTTTATCTAATAATATATATAGTCTATCTCGTTTATAAACATGTATATTAATTGAAAAGTAATTACACTTTTGTCATCACTGCCCAGTTACAACACTGTGATATGCTATTTTGCTGCATTATATATAGATAAATGCACACATGTTTATAAATATGTATTTTAACTGAAAAGTAATGACACACCTATAGAAACATTTATAAACTCTCAGATACCTACAAATAACCAGTGATATGGTCTAATTATATAAAGAATTGGGTCAGAGACCCATAATCCTATATTCGTAGCAACAATGTCAATAACTAATCATCAGAACCAAAATCGTTCACTGTGACCCATCTCTGACCCATTTTCCATTGGAGATAGGTTGGGGGAAAAGTTTATAAACTAAAAGATACCTACTCTAATATACCAAACACTAAGTAAAAATCACTCAGAAAATCCTTGTTCCTTCAAGCACCTACAAATTTCCTCACCAGAAGCTCCGTCAAACTCTTTTCTGAACCATCTGTCTGATCTGGTATAGTACTTGTAGACTTTGTACCCAATATAGCTCAGCAAACCTAATCCGCCAATACCAATTGCAAATTCTAACATCCTTATTTTCCTCCTCTTTGTTTAGTTTAATTAAAATAAAAAAAGATGAAGATTACTCAAACTTACCGTAGCTCAGGGTCTAGAGCACTTTCATACGGAGCATATCCGATTATATTGTAGTTCTCGTTGGCGCTTTTTTCTACGAACTTTCGTCTTCATCTCTAATTGATAACACTAATCAGAGAAAGTTTATAAATATGTTTATTGTCGACTATATGTATTTGCGGCAATAAAAGAAAAAATAAATAAAAAAATAATTTATTTTATTAGCTAAAATATTTCCACTTCTGCAACATTTTAGACATTTCACCGAACCAAGCAAGTTCTTCTGTATAATAAAAACTTCCGCTCGAGATATTTGCAAAATTATCACAACTTTCTATAATTTTTCCAATTCTTATTTCTCCAGATCTATTTATGCTAATAGCTAGACGAGTAGTTCCATATTGTTTCTTTATCTTCCACACTAAAAGACCGTCTTCAATATACTCTGCTCCATAAGTTCGACCAAAACGTTCGAGTTTAGTTTCTTCTTCTTTCTTATCAAAATATTTTCTCATGTTTTTTCTTCCTCCCTTTTCAATTGTATTATAATAATAAAAAAATAAAATTTATAAATGTTTCCATTGATACTGTACAAGCAATTAATCAGCTTGTTCCTTAATTCTCTTGTACTCATCAATAGCATCTTGAGCAATCTCCCTGACTAATTCTTTATCAGACCAGATGCCAGCATCCTTCATCTTATATTTAGAGTTTTGTAACGCTCTGTCTAGAGCTTTATTTTTGTCATATCCCATCTTTTATAATACCTCCTTTCATCTTTATGATTAGAGGAAGAAATTAAGGTTTATAAACTTTTCTATGCAACTTGTTGTAACTGAATAGTAATAACACTTCTCGAGGCAACTCGAGAGTCGATTGCACTATTTATTGGTAAAGTAATCCTGATGGCAGCTTGACCCAGGCAGCTGGGGCAAGTCTGCCCTGTCACCCTGTAGCTACCTATAGGTAGCAGATTCCTCCCAGGGTTAAGAATTCCTCCAGAAAGCACTAAGTACCAGGTGCTTCGTAAAAGCCGCTTGCGCATGCACTAATGTTGCATGTTAAAAGGGTAAGGTCTCAGATGGCTCGAAATAGTCACTTTTTACCTAGAAAAATAGATAGATTTATAAACAGAAACCACCCATTTTTGCTTCGAAAATAAAATTATTAATTTTAATTGATTTAATCTGAAGTGTAATTCGAGGATAAATCAGAACTCAAAAACCCATCTCGAGTTTATAAAGCTATCTATTTTTTGCTCAATTTATCGTCAATTTACAAAAAAAGAGGTACCTTTATTAACTGTCAGCGCACTTTTTGCGCGACCTTTATTCTATAATTAATTTTTAGATGTAAATAAGATCTAGGTTTTAAGTGTTCTAATAGTATTAGAATCTATACTATACTACTTCCATTTACAATTTACTGTAAAAACAGCTCTGAAATGAAAAAAAAGGGGGACACCCCCACAGTAAATTGTAAATGGAGGTCCCTTTTTGTAAATCAATGATAAATCAATGATAAACTAACGATAAATCACTCACATTTTTCACAACCTCAGATTAACACAATAATTAGGCCAAACAGACCATCTGACTTATACAAGATTATATATAATTCATAATAAGAATATTTATATAGTTATTATTTTTATATTCTACATGTTAGAATTTAAAAAAGATGTGTCCCTATCCGCAGACCAATTATTAGAACACATCAAAGAGCACGGAATTACGAAAGCGAAAATATGTTCTAAATTCAGAAAGATGCCAGCAAACACAATTTTATATTTCGGTAAGTCAGAACATTATGTGAGCTCAAGTGACTATTATACTGAAAACAAAAACAAAAAATTCAATTATGAATTTAGATATGACTGGCAAGCATACTGGCATTTAGAATATCATGACAGATTCGAACTCATCGAAGATGAAGAACCAAACTACAACTTCCAATGGGCCATTGACCAATTGAAAGAAGGAAAGAAAGTTAAACGTAATAGTAGCTGGTATGCTCAATATAAAAGTGATGTCTTTGATAATATTATAGTACTCAGATACACTTCTAATAATGACAAATGCGGGGTTCAGGAATTATTCCCTTGCGATTTCGAATCAACCGACTGGGAACTATTCGAAGAGCCCGAGCCAGATCCCAAATCAATAGAACAATTCAAAATCACTAAATTCGACAGTTCACCATTCACCGAAATAGAAGCTAATAACAATCTCGAAAACAGAGAAATAACATTCAAACTAAAATACTCTGAGATTGCATCTTTAAACGATGCATACGAGTCGCTAAGTAAATTCAAAAACGTAAATGACATAACTAACATTTACTAAATCAAAAAAGAACAATGATGAACAAAAAAGAACTAATCAAAAAGATGTCCGAATTAGGATATGAAGAAATGTCAGAAGAAGAGTTTTATGAATTAGACGATGATGACGGCGAAATCAACATTGTCGAATATATAAATGACGAATCTACAGATCTATATTTCAAACCAACTATCAAATTCCCAATCGTCTTCACCGGCGACAGTTTCATATTCAAAGTAACTCCAAGATTCAAAGATTTCACAATCACTTCAGAAACAAAAGCCGAATCCGAACACTCTAAATTCTATTATAGTGAAAACGATCTAGAAGCACTAGAAAATGCAGTCAAGAAAGTAAACGAATTGCGAAAGACTCAATAACTATGGCAGACTTTATACAGGCAATCAAGTGGTTGAAAGATGGGAAGAAGGTTAAAAAGAATGGTATGTCAAAAAATGTATATTTGTTTATGAAGGATGACGCAATAAAACACAGAGGATTTTTCGAGGAAGAATCTAACGCTGATAATTTTTCATTTTACGATGACTTAATAGAGGGAAATGACTGGGAAATATATGAAGAAATTAAAACTCTAAGCGACACGATACAACCCTACAATTTCATAGACTATTCAGAACCGAATGTAGTTACTGTTCCAGAACTAAAAAACTCTATTCAACAACTAATTAAAGACTATAGAACAAACACTAACGGCGATTTCATCAAAGCTCTTAGAGACATATTCGGTGAGAAATTGTTAAGGGATAATCAAAAATGGAAAAACTAGACGAAATATCAGAAACACTGAAAAGAATCGAAACACTATTATTTCACATAGCTGAAACAAATGATGGTTATACAAAAAGAGAATTTATAACTGAAAGACTCTACCCAATTAAAAAAGTACTAGATAGAAAATATAAAAGATAAAATGCCATCATTCAACCAAGCACTCAAGTGGCTGCTACAGGGCAAGTCAGTAAAACGAACATACTGGTCTGATCACTGTCCAAACATGATTCTTGACTGGAACAAGAGAGACATTGTCTGGGACGAGGACGGCAGTGAAGTTGACTTTATGACCGAATTCTCGACATCGAACGACTGGGTTGTTGTCGAAGACCCAGATAAAATAACAATGCCAATGTCTTTTGAAATAGAATTTACAGGTTTTTCATTGAGTCCAGGTGGCTTTGGCGAATTCTTAGGTTATGAAGGAAAACTCAAAACACTAAAAGACTTTCATAAATCATATTTAAGACATACATGTCCAATAATAGAAACTGTGTCAACAAAGACTCTGAAACAAGAAGCAATCAACTACATTAAAAAATTAGAGGAAAAAAGGAAAACAGACCCTGAAAGATTTGATTATAATTCTAAAGAAAAAGCAATGAACGATTTTGCAAAAGTTGCAACAATTCACTGGATCAAACACTTCTTCAACATCACCGAGGAAGATTTAGAATGAGTAGTCAAATCGCTATGATTGAAGTATATCCCGACTATGATGCAGAAGGACCAATGAATTTAAACTTACCGTTTTCATATAGTTGTGCAGCATTAGACTTATTTGGATATTCAAATACCAATGAACTAATAGAAGATATAAAAAATAAATTGATAGAAATACAAAATGAAAACAATTAAATACTCAGATATAAAGAAACAAGTAAAAAAGATATTACCAGTCTGTACTGAAATACATTTAGTTTATACCAGTAATAATACCTATCTTATTTCAGCATGCGAAACAGTAAAAAAAGAAAACTTCATAAAAAAACATTGTTGGCAAAATGAATATAAATATATTTATTATCATGGGCAATATCTACCAAAAGAAGACAAATTAATAATAGACGATGAAGGTAATGAATAAAAAAACAATTGAAAGGAGGTAAAGAAAAACAAAATGAAAAAAGAACAAATAAGAGAATTGATGGAAGATAACTTTGAAGAAATCACAGGCATAGACTATGAAGACATCTGTGATGATGTAGGAGAAAGTAAAGTTCACTGTGAAGATGGACGTATTTACTTCAAACCCAAACAACAGTTCCCATTAGTGTATGAATTATCTGACGATCACAGATTAGAAGTTGATGAATATGGAACAATAACTCTTTTCGATGATGACGATGATAGCATAGCATTAGCAGATGAAGACAGTGACCGTGACTTCGAACAATTACATGAAGCAATCAAAAAAGCAGAGGAGCTGAGAGATTAGAAAATGAACAAAAAACAAAAACTTTTAGAAATGTGGAAGACTAAAAAGATAGTCAGCTGTGTATCGACAATATTCAACATATCGTTCCTAGCGTTCCTTTGGTCAGTAGGCTGGACAATAGAGTTTTGGGTATATCTAGCATTTGCATTCCTCTATCTGACAAATAGCGCAAATAAACTTGACGCCATAGAACAAAAACTAGAAAAAACAGAAAAATGACAATGAATAAAATAATATTGGAATTACTCAAAGCAAAAGTCGAAACAGCAACAGATGAAGAGTTGCAACAAGCGCTTGAAATTATTGAAGCTAAATTATCTCAAAAAAAAAGTCTCTCAGCAGAACAAGTTGAAAGGTCATTTAAATCAATGAAGAAACAGTTAAGTGATAAGCCAAAATGCGTCCCTGAAGATAAATTACTTGCATCATACCCTGCAAAGTTGAAATGCAAATATTGCGGACAAATTTGGACTGCTGGGACAGAAAGACCTGATTGTAATAGACGAGAGTTAACAGAAAAAATAAAAAACGAATTATTAAATAAAGCTCTCGTAAACTTTAATGACGAAGACCAAGAAGAAGTAAACGAAGAAGACCCACACAACATAGAACATTTAACAAGCGAATTTGGCAAACTCTTCAATGAATTAGCACAAACACTAAGTCCTCTATTCAACATTCAAACAGTGCCGCAGCGTACTAATCCGGAGGGGCAAAGCGGGGAACGGTAAGCTCTAATCTTACTCCTGTTTGATTCATGTTAAAATGACAAAAGTTACCGGCGGAAAGCAATGCCAATGCGGAGCAACTAAAGATTTATTAGAAGCAAGATATGAAGTTAATGATAAGGATAAAGATGAAAATTTATTATCATTTTCAAGCTTCATTTGTAAAACTTGTTATTTAACAAAGAATAAATTCGCCCCATCATTAAGTATGGGAATTCAATGGCACAGTGATGAAGAATTAGAAAAATTCGATTGGGATTATAATAAAATAAAAGAATCAAAAAAAGAAAAATGAACAAAACAAAACTATACGACTTCCATACACACTCAACTTTCTCTGATGGTAGTGATACACCAGAAGAATTAGTTCTAAATGCAAAAAAAGCTGGAGTTGAAGCTCTTGCTCTGACAGACCATCATAATGGAAACGGAATACCGAGATTTAATGCAGCTTGTGAAAAGTATGATATGTTCGGCATTCCTTTTGGAATGGAAATAGCAATAGAGTTACCAGACAATATATTATTAAAAGGAGAAAATAAATCACCAGATATGGTCGTTTTAGGTAAAAGAGTAAACACTAAACCAATGAACGAATATCAAGAATTCTACATGAATTACATTAGAAATAAAAGTTTACCAGAAATCGTAAAGGGATTAGAAACCATTTTTACCATGCCTGACTTTGACATAAAAGAAGAATGTAGAAGTTTTAATGTTCCTCCTAAAATACTTCATAATTTTATATATCATAAAGACAATATGCAAAGACTAATAAACTTCGTTCAAAACGAAGAACCCGATGTTACTAGCGAAGAAATAAAATCAAAACCTGTTGGTTACATCAATAAGTTTTTGTATGCGGTTGATAGACCAGGACATTCAAATAGAATAGCTAACTTCACATTATCAGATGCCCTGAGTCTCGTCTCAGATATGAATTGTAAATTATTCATAGCACATCCGGGAGGAGGATGGGACTGTCCATCTCCTAAAGTATTAGATTATTACGCAAATAACGGAGTTCACGGAATAGAAAGTAGAAATTATTGGAATTCTCCTGAACAAAATGTTTACTTTGATAAATTAGCAAAGAAACATGATTTAATCAAATCTGGAGGCTCAGACTATCACGGAAGTCAGGGTTTAGCTAAATTAGGAATGGAAGATAAACCACAAAATATCATATATAAAGAAATATTTAAACGATTATGGAACAGTTTACCAGATTAAAATGTCTAAAACAAAAACAACAAACTACTACGGTGGCGGAATAGGACTGGGAACTCTTATAGCAGTTCTAATCTCTTACTTCAAATGGCACAGTCTCGGCTGGCTTATTCTTCACGGCTTCTTCGGATGGTTTTATGTAATCTACTATGCAATCCGTTACGGAGCAGGAATTTAAAATGACAAAAACACAAGACGATGAGAAATTTAGAGTATATGAATTTTCTGAGGATGAATTCACTTATAATTTAATTAATGGGTTTAGTCAAAATGTTGTTAAAGATTTTAAAAAATGTAAATATGTAATACAAAGGCATGTAAACACTAATGATAAATGGTATAAATTAAACAAGAAATATAATATATTATATTATGTTGTAATTTTCAAAGAACAAAAAATAAAATGCTAAAATGTCCAATTTGCAAACGAGTAACTGAAAAAGGCGAGCCCACTGCTAAGTGTAGACTAATCAAAGAAGAGAAGATTGAACAAAACAAAAGCCAAAGCAGCAGGTCCAGAAGCAGATTCAAGGACTACAACACTAACAAAAAAAGTCGAAGAATACTATCAGAAAAAATCGTCT
>Ga0114923_10002684_pt1 | contig 12006 bp, 9 predicted proteins | sample SumtaG_FD_89578 | JGI IMG/M metagenome (GOLD analysis project Ga0114923, IMG submission 89578) | Deep subsurface microbial communities from Indian Ocean to uncover new lineages of life (NeLLi) - Sumatra_00157 metaG | ecosystem: Environmental > Aquatic > Marine > Oceanic > Sediment | place: near... | reverse complement strand
TTATGGAGTAGGGGGATCACCAACAATGATTGTAAATGATCAGGTCGTTGATTTAGATTCTCGTTCACCAGAAGCATTTAAGAAGATTATTTGTAGTGCATTTTCTCAGATGCCAGAAGAGTGTTCTCAGACTCTTTCTAGTGTTAATTATTCTTCTGGATTTGGTTTGGAAGCAGGTGATGATTCTGATAATCAAGGCTGTGGTCAATGATAACTAAAATTAAGAATATATCATGCCAAAAATAAGAGTTTTTTCCACTAAAGTTTGTCCTCACTGCGTTGTTTTAAAGCAATTTTTGAATGATAATAAAATTGAGTTTGAAGACTTAGATGTTTCTGAAAATGAAGAAGCAAGAAAAGAAATGGTTGAAAAGACAAGGCAGATGGGAGTGCCTGTAATAGAAATTGACGGTCAGTTTGTAATTGGATTTGACAAGAAAAAAATCTCAGAACTTTTAGGAATTAAAGAATAATTTTTAAAAAATATTTATGATTAAAGTTGCTATCAATGGCTTAGGAAGAATTGGCAGGGCTGTTTTTAAAAAGATTTTAGAAAACCACTCTGATTTAGAGTTGGTGGCTGTGAATGATCTGACCGATGCCAAGACTTTAGCCCATCTTTTAAGATATGACAGTATTTACGGGATTTATAAGAAAACAATTAAAGCAGTTGACCATTCTATTTTAGTTGATGGAACAAGTAAAGGAATAAAGATAAAAGTTCTCAATGAAAAAGACCCTTCTAAACTTCCTTGGAAAGAATTAGGCGTTGACGTTGTTTTAGAGTGTACTGGTGCTTTTAGGGATTATGATGGAGCTAAAAAACACTTAAAAGCTGGTGCCAAAAAGGTTATTATTTCAGCTCCGTCAAAAGACAAGGAAAAAATACCTTGTTTTGTTTTGGGCGTGAATGAGAAAGAATTTGATCCTAAAAAACATGATGTTGTTGATATGGCATCTTGTACTACTAATTGCTTGGCCCCAATTGTTAAAGTTTTAAATGATAATTTCAAGATTATTAAGGGGTTTATGACTACAATTCATTCATATACAACGGACCAGAGGATTTTAGATCTGCCTCATAAAGACTTGAGAAGGGCAAGGGCAGCAGCTTTAAATATTGTTCCAACAACAACGGGAGCAACTAAAGTTATTGGCCAGGTTATTCCAGAGCTTAATGGAAAGCTTGATGGTTTGGCTTTCAGGGTTCCAGTGCCAATTGTCTCTTTATTGGATTTAGTTTGCGAGGTTAAGGAAAAAACAACTTCTCAGGATGTAAATTATATTTTTAAAAAAGCATCTCAAAATATGGAATTTAAGGGGATTTTAGGGGTTGAAGACGCTCTTTTAGTTTCAACAGACTATATTGGCAATTCTTTTTCAGCAATTGTTGATTCGCCTTTGACAAAAGCAAAAGACAATTTAGTTAAAATTACTGCCTGGTATGATAATGAATATGGTTATGCCTGCAGGTTGGCTGAATTCGCTGAATTTATTGGGAAGAAACTATAACAAATAAAAAGATTTATATTATTTTCCACAATAGTGAAGAAATAATTAAACTTATATTATTAGCATAAATAAGGAAACTATGAAAAAAATAATTTTGTTAATAATTCTACTTCTTTTATTTTCTTTTGGAGCTAAGACCTTGGCTCAAGACACTGCTTTACCTTCACCAGGGTTTACTCCTGACAGTCCATTTTACTTTTTTGATACCTTAGCTAAAAGAATAAACCTATTTTTTATTTTTAGCTCTGAGAAAAAAGCTGAGAAAGCCATAGAATACGCTGAAGAAAGGCTAGCAGAAGTTAAAGCAATGGCAGAAAAGAATAAAGTTGAGGCAACAGAAACAGCTAACCAGGGTTACCAAGACTTTTTAGGTTTGGCGAATCAAAAAACTCAAGAAGCGAAAGAAGAGGGTAAGGAAATAGGCAATTTAGCAATCCTAATCACTGAAAAAACTCTTAAACATCAGGAAATTTTAGTTGAAGTATTTGAGAGGGTTCCTGAAGAAGCAAAAACCGCAATTAAGAAAGCAATTGAGGTTTCTCAAAGAGGGTCAGAGCAAGCAGTCCAAGCAGTAACCGGAACAAACAAAGAGGAATTGGTTCAAAGAATAGAAGTAACAAAAACAATAGCTGAAGAAAGAATAAGAGCTTTGGAGGAGAAACTGGAAAGAGCCGAAGAGAGAATTAAGCAGTTAGAAGAACAATTAAAAGAAAAAGAAATTCCTGAAGTTGGAGCAGAAGAAGTTGAAGTAAAACCATCCATTACTATTCTTTCTCCTAATGGAGGGGAAAGATGGGAGATTGGGGAAACATACTCTATTCAATGGAGTACTGTTGGCTATAATTCAAATGCAACAGTTCAGATTAGATTAACTGACGCAAGATATCCTTATTATGATGCGAGAGAAGAAATCACTGTTGTTGTCGAAACACCAAATACTGGCAGTTACTCTTGGGTTATACCTTCTATAGTTGTACCAACCTCTGGAGGAGCAGGACCAACTCATAAGATGCAAATTTATATCAAACCTGCTAATGAAGGGTGGGGCGGGGATGATGCTATTGACGAAAGCGACAATTATTTCAGTGTTGTTGGGGAAGAAAAACCTATTGCAGAAAAGTTCGTTACTGTAATTTCTCCTAATGGAGGAGAAAAATGGGAAGCTGAGAATATTTACGACATAACTTGGACTTCGGCTGGAGTTAATAATGTCTATATTTACCTACATTTTCCTGATGGAGGTACTTGTTATTTAGGCAGCACCCTTGCGAAAGATGGGGAATACTCTTTTAAATTAGAAAATAATCAGAAATGCCCCAATATTCCGCAATATATTGCATCTGGGGAATACACAATATTAATATACTCTGAAGACCAAGCAATAAAAGACTCATCTGATAACTATTTTAGTATTGTTTCCACTATTCCTGCAGAAAAATCTATTACAGTGACTTCACCCAATGGAGGTGAGAAGTGGGTAGTTGGAGAAACCTATTATATTAGTTGGGATTCAAAAGGTGTAGAACGAGTAGCTATTGAGCTTCGTCAGGCAGGAGAAGTTGCCTCTGTGCAAATTGCCTATCTTGAAGATAATCCAGGTATTTATAGTTGGAAAGTTTCACATCCGCACGATGTTACTACAATGCTTAATCTGGAAAAACTCCGAGTTTTTATATTTGACAGAGATACTACCGGAATATCTGACACTAGTGATGCTGATTTCAGCATTATTTCCGCAGAAAAATCTATTACTGTAATTTCGCCTAATGTATTTGTCGTTCGGGATGTTGAATTACTTGAATCTACATCTGATTCTTGGACATATTCTACAGCTGTACTAAAGAAATTTTATCAATACGAAGATGATGTATATGATTTTGTCAGTATATACACACAATTCGATACTGAACAAACTCATCTAAGTCATTCAAGTGTACAAAATTCTGTGGAAAACATGGGTCGTTCTTTTGGATATGATTACTCTGAACAATTTGGCAGTGGAGGGAGATTACTCGGCATAAATTATATGAGAACAATTAATAGGTTTTTTGATGGACTGGATATGCAAGATAGAACACATAGAGCATTACTACATGAGACTAGTCATCAATGGGCGGCTTATGTCGGGAAAGATCTTGGGATATTGAATGAAGAAGGAATTCATTGGTTTCATTACTTAAATACTGATTGGGACCCGATAGGAGGGAAAAAGTTTATTGATTCAAATAACGATGGAAAATATGAAATTTCCGGCGTTCCTGAGATGTCTGAGTCGCCGTGGACGGGAAAATATTCTCCCCTTACTCAATATTTAATGGGACTTATTCCTCCAGAAGACGTTTCTCCAGTTGAAATTTTTGAAGAACACCGCCAAGATCAGTCGCTGTTTGACTACTATACAGTAAAAAAGGTGATACCTATAGAGAAAATAATAGAGTTGGAAGGAAAAAGGATTCCAACAAGTGAAGAAAGCCAAAAAAACTTCCGCATGGCATTTATCTTAGTTATAAAAAAGGGTAGTGAAGCTACTGAGGAGTCAAAGTATATGATAAAAAAAATTGCTGAGGGCTTTTCTGAAGTATGGTCATATGTCACGGACAATCGATCAACAATGAATATCAGTATTATTCAAGAATAATGTACGCTAGAAGGAGAGATTATGTGTACAGTTTTAGGATACATGCCTTGTTGCTCTGGATTAGTAAGCCGTTATGTTAAAACTTCAATGAAAAATCAAAGTAACGAAATAGTTTGCATCGAAGAGATGACAAAAATAAGATGTGTTAAGGCTGGAGATGGAATTTGCGGAACAGGAGAAGATTGGTGTGTTTCTCCTGAAGATTGCCCAAAACCAAGCCCTGAAAGCTTAGAACTGTATCCGCTTTAAATGCCTATCTATAAGAAGTAGTCTTGTGAATTGTTCGTCTTCTCTGAGCTCGCAAAAAAAATCGCCATCAAGGCGATTTTTTGATAGAATAGATATATATGATTAAAAAAGGCAAGCTGTATTATCCTGGCAAAGCTTTTAAAGAAAAGGCCTGGATTAATGATGAATCTATATACAAAAAGGCTGATAAAGATCCAATTAAATTCTGGGAGGATTTAGCAAAAGAAATGCATTGGTTTAAAAAGCCTAAAAAAACATTTTCTCATTATCCGCCGTATTTTAAGTGGTTTGAAAGAGGAAAGCTTAATATTACTTATAATGCCTTGGACAAAAACCTTGAAGAAAGGAAGAACAAGGTTGCTTTAATCTGGGAGCCAGAGCCAATAAAAGAGGAAACAAGATTTTTAACTTATTACGAGTTGTATAAAGAAGTTAATAAGTGCGCTAATGCTTTGAAAGGATTAGGGGTTAAAAAAGGAGATATAGTGGGAATATATCTTCCAATGATTCCTGAAGTTGTAATTGCAATGCTGGCATGCGCAAGAATTGGAGCAGTCCATGTTGTGGTATTTTCTGCTTTCTCTTCAACCGCTTTAAATATTAGATTACTAGATACTGAAGCCAAGGTTTTAATAACATCAGACGGGTATTTTAGAAGAGGAAAAATTATTGATTTAAAGAAAAATGCTGATAAAGCTTTAAAAAGAAGCAAGGTTAAAAAAGTTATTGTTGTTAAGCGGGCTGAGAACAAGGTTTTAATGAAAAAAAACAGAGATCTGTGGTGGCACGAATTAATTGAAAATGAAAAAGACGAGTGCGAGCCCGAAAAAATGAACAGCGAAGATACTCAGTTTATACTTTACACTTCAGGCTCAACTGGTCGTCCCAAAGGTTGCGTGCATGTTTGCGGTGGTTATACAGTCCAAGCCTATTTTACAGGTAAATGGATTTTTGATTTCCATGATAAAGATATTTTCTGGTCAACGGCTGACGTTGGCTGGATAACAGGCCATACTTATACTGTTTACTCTCCGCTTTTAAATGGCGCTACTTTTTTGATGTTTGAAGGGGCTCCTAATTGGCCAAAGCCTGACAGATGGGCAGACATTATTGAAGAGCATGGGGTAACAATATTTTATACTGCTCCAACTGCTGTAAGAATGTTTAAACAACAGTGCGATAAACTTTCTAGAACTAAATTTAAAACTTTAAGATTATTGGGTTCAGTGGGTGAGCCAATTGATGAACATTCCTGGAATTGGTTTTTTAGAAATGTAGGAAGGGGAAAGTGCCCTTTAGTTGATACCTGGTGGCAAACAGAAACAGGTGGAATTTTAATTACGTCTTTGCCTGGAATTGGTCCTTTCAAGCCAGCTTATACAGGCCTTCCTTTTCCAGGATTTAAGTTTGATATTTTGGATGATAAGGGAAAACCTGTTAAGGCAAACCAGAAGGGAAATTTAGTTCTTCTGCCTCCTTTTGCTCCAAGTCTATTGAGAATGGTTTATAAAAATCCCAAGAAATACAAGAAAACTTATTGGAATGATTATGGAGACAAGATTTATTTTACCTCAGACGCAGCGTACAAGGATAAAAATGGATTAATTAGAATTGTTGGAAGGGTTGACGATGTGATTAAAGTGGCAGGCCACAGGGTTACAACAGGAGAGCTTGAGAATGTTCTGTCAAAACATGTTCATGTAGCAGAGTGCGCTATTGTTGGTATACCTCATAAAATAAAAGGAGAAGTGCCAATTGCATTTATTGTTCCTAAAGGTAAAGTTTCTGAATCAAAATTAGAAAAAGAACTAATTTTAGAAATCAGGGAAAAGATTGGGCCAATTGCCCTGCCTAAAAAGATTTATTTGGTTGATGACCTGCCCAAAACAAGGTCAGGTAAAATAATGAGAAGGATTTTGAAAAGATTATTTACAAAAGAGCCATTGGGCGACCTTTCAACTTTAGCTAACGCAGAAAGCGTAAAGCAGATTAAACAAATTATCAAGAAATCATTATGAGTCCAAAAACAAAAAAATATATTGTTTGGTTTAAAAATATTTCAAAGAATCAAGGCAAATTGGTTGGAGGCAAAAACGCGTCTTTGGGCGAGATGTTTTCTAAACTAACAAAAAAAGGAATTAATATTCCAAATGGTTTTGCTACAACCTCAAATGCTTATTGGTATTTTTTAAAAAGCAATGCTGTTGATAAAGAGTTAAAAAAGATTTTTCAAAGTTTTAATCCTAAAAGCATAGACAGTTTGAAAAAAACAGGGAAATTAGCCAGAGAATTGATTTTAAAAGGTGAGTTTCCTGAAGATTTGCAAAAAGAAATTATTAGGAATTACAAAACATTATCAGAAAAATACAATGACGCTCAGACCGACGTTGCGGTGCGTTCGTCAGCCACTGCTGAAGATTTAAAAACAGCTAGTTTTGCTGGCCAGATGGAAACTTATTTAAATATTAGAGGCGAGAAAGAGCTTTTAGAAGCCATTAAAAAATCCATGGCCTCCTTATTCACTGACAGAGGCATTTCTTATAGGGAAGAGAAAGGATTTGACCATTTAAAAATAGCAATCTCAATTGGGGTTCAGAAAATGGTAAGGTCTGATTTGGGTTCATCTGGCGTAATGTTTACTATTGATACTGAAAGCGGATTTAAAAATGTGGTTCTGATTAATTCTATTTTTGGAATAGGCGAGATGATTGTTAAGGGGAAAATAGTTCCTGATGAGTTTTATGTTTTTAAGCCTACTTTTGAAAAAGGCTATAAATCAATAATTGTAAAAGACCTGGGAAGAAAAACTAAAAAGCATGTTTATAATGCAAAAGGCGGATTAAAAGAAAAAGCTGTTGACAAAGAACAGCAGCAGCAATTCTCTTTAAGTGAAAAAGAAGTTTTAATTTTGACTGAATGGGCTTTGAAAATTGAAAAGCACTATGATTTTCCTCAGGATATTGAATGGGCAAAAGACGGCAAATCAAATAAGTTATTCATTGTCCAGTCCAGGCCAGAAACAGTGCACAGCCCTAAAATTAAAAGCATTTATGAGGAATACAAAATTTCAACAAATAAAAAGCCTATTTTAACAGGCATTGGCATTGGCGATAAGGTTGGCCAAGGCAAGGCAAGGGTTATTTCTAATGTGGCAAAGATAAATCAATTTAAACAAGGCGAAGTATTAGTGACAAAAATGACTGATCCTGACTGGGTTCCAGTAATGCGATTGGCATCAGCTATTATTACTGACGAGGGAGGGAAAACTGCCCATGCTGCTATTATTTCAAGGGAATTGGGCATTCCTTGTATTGTTGGAACAAAAAAAGCAAGCAAGGTTTTAAAAACAGGGCAAGATATTACTGTTGATTGCACAAAAGCAAGAGTTTTTGAAGGAATAGTTCCTTTCAAAGTTAAGAAATATAATTTGAAAAAGATTCCTAAATTGCCAGTAAGTATTAGTTTGAATTTAGGGGCGCCTGAGATTGCTTTTAAATCATCATTTTTACCTGTTGATGGGGTTGGTTTGGCAAGGCAGGAATTCATAATTGCTGAGAAGATAAGGATTCATCCTTTAGCGCTTTATCATTTCAAGAATTTAAAAGATCAGAAGATAAAATCCCAGATTGAGAAAATAACTGTTGGCTATAAAGATAAGAAGGAGTATTTCATTGATGAATTGGCTGAAGGAATTTCCCAGATTGCAGCTGCATTTTATCCTAAGGACGTAATTGTCAGGCTTTCTGATTTTAAAACAAATGAATACGCAAGCTTAATCGGCGGTTCTTTATTCGAACCAGAAGAATCAAATCCAATGTTAGGTTTTAGAGGCGCTTCAAGATATTCTGACAAAGCTTTTGAGCCTGCTTTTAAAATGGAATGTTCGGCAATTAAAAAAGCAAGGGATGTGTTTGGATTAAAAAACATCTCGGTAATGGTTCCGTTCTGCAGAACTGTTAAGGAAGGTCAAACGGTATTAGATTTAATGGCTAAGAACAGTCTTAAAAAAGGGAAAGATGGTTTAAAAGTAATTGTGATGTGCGAGATTCCTTCAAATGTAATTTTAGCAGATCAGTTTTTAGATATTTTTGATGGTATGAGTATTGGTTCAAATGACCTGACGCAGCTGGTGCTGGGAATAGACAGAGATAATGCTAAAATAGCATATATATCTGATGAAAGAGACAGGGCAGTTAAGCGAATGATATCAGACGTGATAGGTATTTGCAGGAAAAGAAAGAAATATGTAGGGATCTGCGGAGAAGCTCCAAGTTATTTTGTGGATTTCGCAGATTTTTTAGTGAAAGAAAAAATTGGAGCAATATCTTTAAATCCTGACAGTGTTATTAAAACAATAATGAGTTTATCTAAAAAACAAAAATAATTATGTTTGATGTTGTAACTTTTGGCTCAGCCACATTAGACGTTTTTGTAAGCTATAAAAAGATAGGCGTTTCTTCAAAAAACAAAAGAAAAGGAATATTTTTGCCTTTTGGTGAAAAGCTTGAAGGCGAAAATATATTCTTTTACTCTGGGGGCGGGGGCACTAATTCAGCTGCTACTTTTGGAAATCAGGGATTGAAAACTGCTTTTTGTGGAATGATAGGCAATGATTTCGCAGGAAAAGTTGTTTTAGAAGACTTGAGTAGATTTAATGTTGATAAAAGGTTTGTTTTGAAAATAAATAAAGAATTAACAGGAATGTCAGTCATTTTCAGCGGCAGCAAAGGAAAAGTAATTTTACCTTACAGGGGAGCATCAAGGCTGTTGTCTGCCAGTAATATTCCTTTTAAAGAGTTAAAAACAAAATGGTTTTATTTAGCCCCTTTGTCAGGAAAATTAGTCAAAGATTATTTAAAAATTATTGATTTTGCTAAAAAAAATAGAATAAAAACTGCTTTAAATCCAAGCAGATATCAATTAAGATCTTCTCAAATTAAAAAAGCATTGAAAAAAGTAGATGTTTTGATTCTTAACCAGGAAGAAGCAAGCCTTCTTACCAAGACCTCTTTTAAAAAAGAAAAAGCTATTTTTAAAAAACTTGATAAGTTGGTAAATGGAATCTGTATTATGACAAAAGGAAGGCAGGGAGTAACAGTTTCTGATGGAAAGTTCCTGTACACTGCCCCTCGCTTAAAGGCAAAGCTTGTTGATGCGACTGGAGCAGGAGATTCATTTGGTTCTGGTTTTGTTGTGGAGTATATTAAGAACAATGATATTGTTTTAGCGATCCAGTTTGCCATGGCAAATTCAACTGCGAATATTAAAGAATGGGGAGCTAAGGATGGAATATTGAAAAAAGGCCAGAAGTGGAAAAAAGTTAAAGTGAGAATAGAAAAATTATGAAATTAAAAGAATATCTTTCAAAAGCCCAAAAAGAAAAATGGGCAATAGGGCAATTCAATTTTTCAACTCTGGAGCAGTTAAAAGCAATAATCCAGGCTTGCGAAAAATTAAACTCACCAGCAATAATAGGCACTTCAGAAGGAGAAAGTGGTTTTGTTGGTTTAGAACAGGCAGTTGCCCTTGTCGGCTCTTATAGGGAGAATAAAGGCCTTGCTATTTTTTTAAATCTTGACCACGCTCGATCATTTGATTATATTAAGAAAGCAATAGATACAGGGTATGATGCAGTGCACTTTGATGGTTCAGAATTGGATTTTGAAAAAAACATTGAAGTTTTAAAAAAGATTCAAGATTATGGCGAGAAGAAGAGCGTTTTAATTGAAGGAGAGTTTAATCCTACTTTAGGAGCTTCAAGAATGCTTGAGAAGGCACCAGAAACAGATCAGAGCTTAACAGACCCAGATCAGGCCTTAGAGTTTACAAAACAAGCTAAAATTGATAGTTTAGCAATTGGTATTGGTAACTTTCATGGAGTGTCGTCTTTAAAGAGCCCTGTAATTGATTTTGATCGGTTGAAAAGAATAAATGAAAGAATAAAAGAATTTCTTGTGCTTCATGGCGGTTCAGGCGTATCTGATGAAGATATTAAGCAGGCCATATCTTACGGCATTGTTAAAATAAATATTAATACTGAATTGAGGCTGGCTTATACAAATACTTTAAGACAAGCTTTAGAAAGCAAGCCTCAGGAAACCACGCCATATAAATTAATGTCAGAAGTTATTAGTGCAGTTCAAGAAATTGTTGAAAATAAAATAAAGCTTTTTGGTTCTGACAATAAAATATGATTAGTTTAAAAGCAGAAAAAAGAAAACAAGATGATTTAAAAGAAATCAGGGCAAAAGAAAAAGTGCCCGCTGTTTTGTATGGTTTCAAAATCAAGAATCTTAATTTAGAAGTTGATTCAAAAGAATTTGGCAAGGTTCACAAGGAAGCAGGGGAGAGTTCATTAATCTCTCTTGAAGTGAAAGATGAAAAAGAAAAGTTTCTGGTTTTAATACATGATATTCAATTTAATGTTGTTACTGGCGAGCCCATTCACATTGATTTTTATCAGCCTAACTTAAAAGAAGAGGTTGAAATAATGATCCCTTTGATTTTTAAAGGCGAAGCGCCAGTGATTAAAAGTTTAGGGGGCACTTTGGTTAAAAACATTTCTGAGATTGAAGTGAAAGCGCTTCCCCAAGATCTTCCAAGAGAAATTAAAATTGACATTTCAAAATTAAAAACATTTGATGATAATATTTTAGTTAAAGACTTGCAGGTTTCTTCTGACGTTAAGATTTCAAAAGGCCCTGATGAAATTATAATTACAGTCTCTGCGCCTGAGAAAGTTGAAGAAGAACTTGAAAAGCCAATTGAAGAAAAAGAAACTGAAGTTATCGCCAAAGAAGAAAAGCCAGAAGAAAAAGAAATTAAAAAAGAGTCTGAAAAAGCAGAGGAAAAGAAAGAATCAAAAGCTCCAGAAGAGCGGGGGAAAAAAGAAGAAAAATAGTTCAGCAATCATCAATTAGTAATGAATAATAAAAAAATTATTAAAATTGTTTTAAGTGTTGTTTTATTAGCAGGCTTTGTTTTGCCTGTTTTTAATTATTTTGATTCACAGGTTTTAGCACAAACTTCCCAGCAAGAAAGAGAGGCATTAGAGCGGGAATTGAGACAGCTTGAAGATCAGCTTGCAAATATTGAAAATGATATTGAAAAAACTGAAAAAGAAAAGAAAACTCTTCAAACTGAAATTTATCTTTTGAAAAGAAGAATTCAGAGCTTAAATGTTCAAATTCAGCAGTCTAATACAATGATTAAGGATTTGGGGTATCAGATCGAAGACACAGAAGGGTCTATTGAAACTACAACTTCAAAGATGGAAGAATCAAAAGACCATCTTTCAGCAATTTTAAGGAGTATTTATCAGGAAGATAAAAAGTCTTTAGTTGAGATTTTTCTTTCGGAAAATGATTTGTCTGATTTTTTTGAGAATATTATAGCTTTGGAAACTTTAAATGAAAGAAGCCATGAGCTCTTGGTTGATATTAAAAATCTTAAATTAGGTCTTGAAGATCAAAAAGAATTATTAGATGAAGAAAAAGTTGATTTAGAAAGAATTGTTAAAATCAGAATACTTCAGAGGCAGGAAAACAGCGTTCTGCAAAATCAGCAGGAAGGATATTTAGAGCTGACTGAAGAGCAGTATCAAAAAC
>Ga0114923_10002683_pt1 | contig 12006 bp, 11 predicted proteins | sample SumtaG_FD_89578 | JGI IMG/M metagenome (GOLD analysis project Ga0114923, IMG submission 89578) | Deep subsurface microbial communities from Indian Ocean to uncover new lineages of life (NeLLi) - Sumatra_00157 metaG | ecosystem: Environmental > Aquatic > Marine > Oceanic > Sediment | place: near... | reverse complement strand
TGGTCGGAAGCGTTATCCTGCGGATAAGAACAATCTACTCCGCATAGGTGTAGTTTTTTTTTAGCACCAGGGCAAAGCTAACGCCCGTAGTACTTACCTTTACCCTTTTTTCCGTTCACAGGAGAATAGAATTGACCCTCTGGAGAGTTTATTTTTCTCCTTCATTATGCGTAATGACCAGATAATCAAAGAGAAAAAAGCAGGAACAGTGCGTTATATAACCCAGCCTATGATAAGCTACCGGCAACGGCTGGAAAGAGCTTTAGCTGATAGAGGATTACAGCTCTTTCCCCCTGAGGCAAAAGGATTGCCCATTGAAATTAAACCAGTAGTAAAGCAGAGGAAACGAGATGTTATCGGGCGGATCTTTTCTGCGGGTGCACCCAATTGTGACTGGAAAAGCTTCCTTACTTCTTACCTCGCGGGTGTGAAAGGTTTACCCAAACCTGCTCAACCATTGGGAAATTACTTCCGTGGATTGAGCGACAGCCAGAGGACTCTCTGGATCACCCTCTATCCTGCAGCAGCGGCTTTAAAGAACCATTACTCCGACAAACCGATCTCGGGTGTTGAGCTGCTCGACCAGGTACGGGAATGGACTGATTCCCTTATCAGCCGCTACTTAGCGTAGATGATCCCCCCGTAACCGACAAAAGACTCTCCAGGCAGTACATCATAACTGGTGCTGTAATCGAGTAATATTCCCCTTTTTACACCATTCTTCCCGGCAAAGGCTGCAGCTGCCACAGCCCCTCCCGCGGAACAGGCCGATTTTTCAGCCAGAGCCCGCTTAATCGCCTCAGTATGGTTCAAGGTTAGTAGAGACTCAATAATTCTTTTATCATTGACCTCCCGGACCCAGCGTACCGCTTTTCTTCCCTGGGGTGCGAATCCATAGTTACTCCCGTAATGAGTAAGATCGGTAGAGCCTATAACCGCGATATTCCGCTTCAGCTGACAGCTAAGTCCGGCCAGTATTTCTCCAAGTTCAATTGCTTCGGCTGCCGGAGCTGCCCGCAGAGCAAGCGCCTTCGCCCGGGGAAAGAGGTATTTAATAAAGGGAAGCTGCACCTCTACGGTATTATCAGGGTATCGATCTGCATGCACCGGGATCAGCTCCTTCAAGGCTTTTAAAAGCTCCACATCAGCAGCTATATTTCCCAGGGGTGTCTCATACCCTGCTTCTGAAGCAGCCAGGATCCCTCCCCCGGCCGGTAGATGCCCCCCGATTACCACCACTGTTTCACTCTTCCGGTAAATATTCTGCAGAACCTCCAGAGCTATCCTGCCGGAGAATTCCCAGCCGGCATGGGGCACAATCCCGGCCAGAGCCTGGTGGCCGGGTTTGGCTAGATTTCTTAAGTATTCCTCAATCTGCTCTCTGGTTTTCTGCTCAGTTAAAGGATACCAGCCTGCCGGTAACTCTCTTTTACGTATTGCCATAGCCACCTCCCTATTATCTAACTATAGAAAAGAAAAAAAGTATTCACAATATCATTTTTATGGCTATAATAGTAGTATGAATAAAAAACTGCTCCTTGGCTACGCTGTTTTTTGTGTGATTTTTATTTTGGGAATCATTTGCTTTTCCCTCTATCAAATTAAGATCCATAGAGACAAAAACATTACTACCGCTGCTCAATTGTTTGAGGATATTAAAAGCACATCCAGAGCCCTCTATAAGATCGATCCCGCTCTTAATTCTGAACTCTTCAAAGGGACTATGCAAGAGGGCTTGAAGAGACAGAATGAACTGCTACTTTTATCGATCTATTCACCTAAAGAGGGTATTATCTATCTAATTTCCCGTGATGAAATTTATCTGGAAACATCGCTCCCGGATAAAGAAAGAGACGGCCAGCCGCCCGAGTATAACTTCAACTCTCTCACTTCAATCAAATTCTCTTCCATTTTTTTGAAAAGAGAGCGGGATGAACTTTATATCGATGGTCTTTTCACCGTACTGGGCAAGGCAGAGCTTTACACTATTCTGAAGAGTTCCATTTATCTGCTTTTTATCTTTATACTAATAACCGCTCTGCTGATCCTTTTCACCCTCTTAAGAAGAAAAAAGCCAAAAAAACTGGAAATTGAACCGCAAAACAGAGCAGTTCAAATTGTTCAGGAACCGGAGCCTTCATTGAATACCTGGATTACTGCCGGTGAAAAAAGTATGTTCTCAGCTCAAACCGGTCTGGTCCTGGCCGACTATCTGCCAGAGAGGCTGAAGTTTGAAATCGAAAGAGCGGCTTCCTTTGACCAGGATCTGGTTTTTGCTCTCATCGCTCCCGCAAATAAAGAAGAGAGTTTTTTTATTGAATTCAGCAAAGCTATTGCCGACCGCTTTCCCTTCCGCGATTTGATCTTCCAGCAGGATGACAACTCCTGCGCTATTATTCTTCCGGACAAATCTTTAGACCAGGCTATAAAGGAACTGGAGAACTTGAGAAATTTACTCGAAAAGAAGAGCTGGCATAAGCAAAGGACAACAATCTCAATTGGCCTCGGCGCCAGAAACGGCAGACTGATCACTCAAGAAATCCTGGTTCGGGAAGCCCGTGTATCGCTACAGAAGGCAATCAATGAAGGCGGCAACCGTCTGATTGCCTTCAGGGCTGATCCGGAAAAATTCCGCAAGGTTGTGACTTCAGTACCCACAGGGTAGGGAAATCTAATTCTTTAATTTGCCTGCTCAATATTCACCAAAGTTTCCAAAGGTACGAGGATCTTCTCAAGCCGCCAGGCTGCTGCCATATAACCATATGGCTGACCTGCAACTTTAATATAATACTGATTTTCTTCCTTCAAATGAGTCCCCACCTGCAGAGTGTAGGATGCATCATCGATAGTTGTGAATTCAATCTCAGCCACAGGAGCAGCAAGACCTGCCTGATCCTGTGCTAAATCGACAATAAACTCATTTCCTTCAAATGCTGCGAGAGTATTAGCCACGGAGTCAACCTTTTCCGGGGAAAGCGGATATAGAGAACTGTCCATTCCATGCACCTGCCAGGTTTCGACACCTGAAACATTCTCCAATACCAGTGTATAGTCAAGACCATTCAAATTCTCTTCATGTTCAGAAAAGCTTATACGGCTTCTGATGGTTATCCGGATAATGTCCTCACCGGTAAGATTACGGGCAAAGAGATGTAAATCGGACCAGAAACTTGCTTCACTATTGAGATAAAAGTCTAAAGAGCGGTCACTCTGAATAACCTCATTGCTGCTCTCCAGCCTGATATAATTACCCTTTGAACCAAGGCCGCTTTTACCAATATGCAGGTGGGCAATAACCTGTCCTGTTTTATCAAAAAGCTTCAACTGCTTTGAGTTTTTCCCGCTTACCTCGAAGTTCTGCCAGTTTTCCGGGTTTGCACTTACCACCTGGCTTTTTTTTAAAGCGATCACCAGATCTAAAAGAGAATCAACCCTGCTCTCCAAAGCCGGAAAAGCCATGCTGCTGATCATTACGACCCAGTCTTCGCCCCTTTTCTCCAGTTCTGTAGGCAAATCACCTTCTATAATTTCAATCCTGGCTACTGATTCTTTATTAAGAATTGAAAACACCGGTTCCCCGGCTTTTCTGTTTTGAACATTCTCAGGTGAAAAAGCTATTCCCAGCACATAGGTAATGGTAAGAAAAGCCAGAATCATGCTTAAGCTGATTACTTTTTTCTTTACAGTTAATTCAAAAGCCATTTAGCCCTCCAGCCCGGTAGTTAAACTTTTTTTTCTGCGCTTGAAAAAGCGGAACACTCCGAAGGCCACAACTATTACCGGTATCAATACAACATTGATAGCTTGAGCCATTAAAATGGCGCGGGCTTTTTCTTCCGGATCCTGTATCTTATTTAACCGGATATCCCTGGTCACCCGGGTTTTTATTTCCAGCAGATCATCATCATTTGCCAACCATTCAGCGCAGTTGCTTAAAAAACCCATATTGTAAACAGCATCGGTATACTGGTAGAAATCACTGGCAAAATCCAGGTCTCCTACAACCAGGATGCGATTCTCAGGACTGCTCTTTTTTATCTCCTGCCATTCCCGCAATTCTCCATCTCTTTCAGGGATTACTGAAAAAAAGGTATCAAAAGAGCCTGTCAGTACAGCTGCCAGGTTGTATTGTTTTCTTGCTTCCTTATCCATGAAAAAGAGCGCTGCTGAACGGTCGGGAAGAGTTTCAAATCTATCCTCCATTAACCATGCATCCGGGGTGGTTTTAATTATTGCTTCCGCGGTAATGCCGCTCTTTTCAATAAGCTCCAGTGGGCTTGACCAGTACAGATCAAGACCGCCGAAACGCGCGGTAATTGGATTATCATGGGAAACGAATTGATCCGCTACAGTTACCCAGTGGGGATATTTATCCATGAGCTGCCACATTATTTGACCGAAAACTACACGAGGCTGTCGGAAATTCTGGCAATACTCATCCAAAACCAACGCTCTTTTTACCCTAACTCCATAGCCTTCAAGCATATCCAACAGAGGTGAATTTTCCATTTTTACCGCCTCAAGGTTGCGGCGAAAATCAATATTCACTCCCTCAACAGCAAAGAGCGCCCTGCCGCCCCTCATAATATACTGGTCTATGGGGAAGAGATCGAACTCAGCCAGATCTTTGTTACCCAGTACAAAAAGAATAGAAATATCATCAGGAATATCTTCTCCCCTGTCGACTTCGGTTACACTGAAATCCAGGGAGAGCTCTGCCTGCAGAGCCTGAAGTTCTGCTGGAGTGAGCTATCAGCATTGCCTATGAGCATACCTACCACCCGTTTTTCGTTATTCACCACTTTCCTTACCCTTGAGGTGAGGTTATACTCCAGAGTGTCGATCCGGCCCACCACCTGAAGGGTTTCAGAGCGGTCCAGATATTGGATTACAATCCCGGTATAAACCCGGGCTATGCTACGTTCATCTTTCTCGATCACTTCTATCTGCTGAGGGTAAACGCCCAGAGACTCCGCTTTACCAGTATCCCCGGTTTTGGCGGGATCAAGAACGGAGACTATGATCTTACCCCTGGAATGGGCGGCATACTCCTGAAGTAAATCCTCAATTTGAGCAGGAAAGGTGTAGAGTGACTGCAAACGTTCGGAAATATAATAGGTAATATATACCTGGTCCGGTATTTCCTGAAAAAGCTTTTTAGAAACCTTTGAAATGGTAAAAGCCTTATTTGCGGTAAAATCCAGCCTGACGAAGTAGCGGTTGCTGTTCAGAGCAAATAAAAGTAAAACCGACAGGGTAAGAAGAAGTATTAATAACTCAGTACTCTTTTTTTGCATCAATTTATCCTCACTGTATCCTCAATGCCATTTCTGAAAAACAAGTGCTTTTGTATTCAGATAGAGGAAAAGAGATATTACCAACAAATAGTAGAAGAGATCGCGGCTGTCAATCAGGCCGCGGCCAAAGCTTTCAAAATGATATCCCAGAGAGAGATAATTAAAAAAACCGGCTGCCCACGGCGGCAGCTGAGTTACCTGATTTACCTGGGAAACCAGGGTTAGAAATAGTAGAACGATTACTCCGATTATAAAAGCTGAAAGTTGGTTGGTTGCCTGAGCAGAAATGAAGAGGCCCAGAGATATACCCGCAGCCCCAATTAGTAAAAGGCCAATGTACTGACTGAATATTTCTCCCCAATCAAATGTACCGAAGGGGCTCAAAAACAATGGTATGGGAAGGGTAAGCACCATCATAATAATGAGCATGCCCAATGCCGCCAGAAACTTACCGATTACCAGCTCTCCCTCTTTAAAGGGCAGGGTAAGCAGTATTTCTATGGTGCCCATTTTCTTTTCTTCCGCCCAGCTTCTCATAGTAATCGCAGGCATCAGAAAGATAAAGACAACCGGAATAATACCGAAGTAAATCCGCAGAGAAGCAACATCTCTGGCAAAAAACTGCTGTAAATAGAAGAGCCAGACAGATGAAAAAACTAAAAAAGCGACCAGCACAATATAGGCAATAGGAGAATTGAAATAAGACTTAAATTCTTTTTTTATGATAGGTAAAATGTTAATTGCCATTCTCTGATTCCTCTCCGGTTAGCTTGATAAAGATATCCTCTAAACTTAAACGCTGCGGCACCATGGCCAGAATTTTATATCCCTTTGCAATGGACCAGTCAAAGACTCCCTCTAAAGCCCCGCTGTCAGGTGCCAGGGAAAGATGCAGGTTGAAGGTCTCTGCAGATAATTCTCTACGCTCAATCAGCTTTTTAACCCCCGCTACCTGGAGAATTGAATCATCCGGCCCGGTACCGCCCTTTAAAGTAAGGTCAAGCATGGTCTCACCCTTCATCTCCCGCCAGATCTCCTCAGTGGTTCCCTGGGCAACGATCTCGCCTTCATTCAGAATTATGACCCGCTTACAGGTAGCTTCTACCTCTTGCAATATGTGTGTGGAAAGAATAACTGTTTTTTCACGGCCGAAACGCTTGATCAGCTCCCGGATCTCGATTATCTGATTCGGATCGAGCCCGGTTGTCGGTTCATCAAGAATTAATATTTCCGGATCATGGATTATTGCCTGGGCAAGGCCTGTTCGCTGCCTGTACCCCTTGGATATTTCATCTATATTGCGATAGATTACCTCTGCCAATCCGCACTCTTCCACTACCCAATCCATCCTCTGCTTTTTCTCTTCCCCCTGGAGACGCCGTGATTCAGCCACAAAATTAAGGTATTCCATTACATTCAGATCAGTATATAAGGGCGCATTTTCCGGCAGATAACCCACTGAACGCTTTATCTCCAAAGGCTCATTGAAAATATTATAACCATTTATTTCCGCCGATCCGTAGCTTGGGTAGATAAAGCCGGTCAGTATCTTCATAATGGTGGTTTTCCCGGCTCCATTGGGGCCTAACAGCCCGATTACTTCACCGGTAGGAATCTCAAAAGTGACACCCTTAACCGCCTCTAAAGAACCATATTTCTTACCCAGGTTGCTCACCGCAATCATAAACAGCTCCGTGCTAAAATCTTTTCAGGAAATTAATATTTCCCGGCTAAATGGTCAAGCCTAAATAGCTTATTTTTCTGTTTTTAATCAGTATAGGGAATTTTTAATACCTGCAGATCACGCGTTAAAAAAGTATTGTTAAATATCTCCCTGGCCTCATGTCGCAATTGTTTCAGCTCCCTCTCGCTGTACCGCGGGCTGTAATGGATCAGCCCCAATTTTTTGACACCAGCCCTGGAGGCTATAAGAGCTGCCTGTTTAGCGGTTAAATGTTTTTTCTCTCTTGCTGATTGGACCAACTCTTCGGTAAACATACCCTCACAGATCAGCAGGTCTGCATCTACGACAAAATCATCCAATCCCGGCTTAAAAACGGTATCGGTTATGAAGCTGAACTTCCTCCCCGAACGATACGGCCCCATAACTTCTCCAGGCTGGATTATCCGGCCGGATTCAAGCTCCACCTGCTCACCCCCCTGGAGCCTGGACCATAATGGTCCGCGGGGAATCCCCAGGGCCACAGCATTCTCAGGAGAAAAGACTCCCGGGCGCCTTTCTTCCTCCAGAGAGTAACCGAGACAGGGTTTAGAGTGCAGAAGGGGAAAGGCCCGCACCTGATAACCGCTGCCCTGGTAAATAATCCCGGGTTCCATGATCTCTTTGACTACTATCTTATAATTAATATACATATCTAAAATCCGGCGGCTCTCCGCCACATATTCGGCAATACGCGGTGGACCGAAGATATAGAGGGGATCATCTCTCTCTACCTGGGAAGTAAGCATTAAAATACCGGGAAGTCCGGTTACATGATCAGCATGGGTATGGGATATAAATATTACTGAGATCTTCTTCCATTTCAGATTGAGACGCCGCAAAGAAACCTGGGTGCCCTCCCCGCAATCAAAGAGAAAAAGCTCTCCCCCTCTGCGCAAGAGCACAGAGGTAAGACTCCGGCCTGGCAGGGGCATCATACCGCCCGTGCCGAGTATAAATATTTCCAATATTGAACCTCATATTTTAGTAGTAGCTCAAGAATTTAGCATAAAACCGGCGTTTGAAACAGAGCGGAGCAAAGATTTTTTCTATTTTATCTCACAGCCAGGAATAGAGCCGGACAGATTGAGATCCCCGGTTATAAACCGGGGACCATATAAAATCAAACTTAAAAAACATAAAGGGGGTGAGAATCAGGATTCTTACCGAAAAGGGTGGCATCGTCCACCGTCTTCACCTTTTTACCCTTTAACAGGGCGAAGAGACTGCGCTCTACACCCAGACCCCCGCCGAAGGTGGAGGGAAAGAGACATCTGCCGTCTGCAGCCTTCTGACTGGCGGCCATCAGAAAGGGGCCATAGCCTTCAAGCTCTTCAATATTGGTAATATTCCCTTCAGAAAACACAGGTTTGACTTTGATGATCTTATTGTCCAGCAGCCTCTCCACAATAGGCTCATAGAGCCACTCCCTTAGACCACCGGAGAGCACCTCATAAGAATCACCATACTCGCCATCAGCGCTGCAGCTTTGGGCGCAGAGATCATAATTATAGACTTCCTGCGAAGTAAATTCTTTCAGCGGGCGCCTGCTGCCGTCCTTTAATAGATAGGGATAGATAAGATCATAATTCTCTCTTATCAGCCCGGTGACCCAGAAAAAATGCCCCTGCACCTCTTTACCCAAATCCCGTTCATAAGTGGCGCCGCCATACTTTTTTACCGCTTCATCTTTCAGGAACCGGGGAAAGGGCAGCTTTGGCAGTTCCAGCCTGACACCCAATGCGGCCAGGTTGCGCTCATTCTTCTCCTTAAGGGCCGATACTACAGCCACGATCATGCCTTCAAAAAAGCTTAAAGCCTGATCCTGATCCTCTTTTATCAGCTTCTTGACTTCCTCCGGTTTGTTCAGGTAGTCATCAAGGCTTACTTTATTTCCACGCTTAACCTCTATATCCATTTGAGAAAAGTCAATCAGGTATTTGCCTCTCTGGCTGCCATCGGGACTTTCCAGTTCCAGCCTTATATTGGGCGAATCCACAAAGACTCCCTTTATCCGGTTATTGAAGCAGGCCATGAGCTTGGAATAGATCATGGAATGGGTAGTCATGTAGGGAAAACCTTTATAGCTGATAAAGGGCGAATGCTCGATGTCATGGGCCAAAGGATCGGTAACAGGTGAAATAGATACCCTCTCCATGTTTAAAAGGCCGTAATCGGTCAGATAGTTATGCATGGTATTAACAAATGTGGTTCGGATCGCCATAACATTATAGATATCATCACCGGTCCACCTGTCAATATAGCTCCTCCTGATGTACGCCTCCAGAGAATCCCCGCTCTGTTCCAGAGCTGCCTGAAAATTGGCCAGACTCTCGCCAATACTCTGTTCCTGATACATAATTTACTCCTTTCCCATGCTGGGACTTCGCCTTTTTTTGGTATGCTGCCCCCTGCGGGGACTGTGCCCTCTTCCAGGACTGTGCCCTGCCGGGCCCACAAAAAAAGGCCGATGCTAAAGCATCGGCCTCATATTTCCAAAGGTTTCTTTCAAAAGAAAGACCAATGCCTGCTGCATCTTTTAGAATTATTATTAGGGTTATTATTGATAATTATTGCGGCAGACAGGATATCTTTCAACATATTGACAAACTATAGCTCCTCAGCCAAAAAGCGTCAAGTCCCGCTAGGGATGATATTCCTCTTTTATCAGATTTCCTCCTCATCTTCCTGTTTTTTTTCGTAAATCTCTATTATAATTTCAACATCGAGGAGGAGCCCATGTTTATCAAGTGGATTGCTGCACTGATCATCGCTATTAATGCCAATACCAGGGCCGGAGAGATAGCAGCAGGAGCTGCCTGCGGTTTCTTATTGGCTCTGCTGCCGGCTGGAAACCTGCTCTGGATCGCACTTTTTCTGATATTTTTCTTTACTAAAATCAATCTGGGCGCCGAGTTTCTCTTTATAGCTCTTTTTAAATTCCCTGTATCCTTACTGGCTGGATTACTGCACGGTATCGGTTACTTTGTACTCACTCAACCAGTTCTGCAGGAAATCTTTACCGCCCTCTACAATATTCCACTTATTCCCTATACGCGTTTCAACAATACTGTTGTCATGGGCGGTTTTATTACCGGGATCGTCTTGTGGCTGCCCTTCTTCTTCCTCTTACGCCTGTTAGTCCTGCTTTACCGCAACAACCTCAGGGACAAAATAGCCGGGAGCAGGCTTGCCGTCAGGTTCCGCAGGCTCCCATTAGTAATAAGTATTGCCCGGGCTGCTCAAAAGATCTCCGGAATCTATGCCGGTTAAGTGTCAGTTGTAAGGGGGGGATTATATGGAAAGAAATTCGATTGGGAAAAAAGCACCGAGGGTCTTCAGAAAAGAGCTTTCTGATAAGAAATTCAATAAAACAGTGCTTAAGCGGCTCAATATAAAAGAGGATCAAACTTTCCTGCTCAGCGTATTTCAAAAAAAGGCCAATGGAAATTATCAACTGATAGACACCTTAAGCACAGATCAGCTCAAGAAGCTTAAGAGCCTGGCAAAGGCCATTAAAAAAAACAAAGGAGTAATGCAGCGGGGCAAACTATCTATCTTACTATTACTTATTGGCCTGATTATTATTTTCAATCTCTTTGTCAGGGATAAATTACTGGAAAGAGCCATGGAAAAGAGCCTCCAGAGTGTTTTCCAGGCCAGGGCGGAGATTGACCATCTTAACTTCGCTCTATTCAAAGGGCAAATTGCCTTCCAGCATCTGCAGGTCGCGGATAAAGATAGACCCTTTAAGAATCTCTTTGAGCTTGGCAGAACCGAGATCTCTCTGGACACCCTGCAACTGCTCAAATTGAAGGTTATCGCCAGGAATGTGGAATGTCAGGAGATCCGCTGGAATACAGATAGAAAAGTATCGGGCGCCCTGGAATTGTCAGAAAAAGGAGGCCCGGGTGAGGAGCAGGAACCAGGTGCAGCAGCGGCTGGTGAAAAGAAAGGGATTCCCACATTGCCCTTGATAGACATTTCCACGCTCCTGGATGAGCAGATAAATAACCTGCAAAGCATGACAGAGATAGCTGAAGTCAAGAGCCAGCTTGCAGACCTTAATGATAAATGGCCGCAGAGGCTAAAAGATTCAGAAGAGGATCTCAAAAAACTCATCGCAAGTGTGGAATCTATTAGTGAAATCAAGGTCAGCAGCTTGAATTCAATCAAGGATATCGAAAAAATTAAAACTGACATCACCCAGTTAGAACAGGCACTCAAAAGCGTTAAGGCTGAAGTAGCTGCAGCGAACCGCCTTCTCTCGTCCGATGTGAGCAGCATCGATAATAGGATTAACCGGATTCAAGAAAGTATAGACGCTGATCTTACCTACCTGGAATCTTTAATAGATCTATCGAGCGGTAATCTGAAATCACTTCTCTCTTCAATTGCCACCGGCTATTTACAGGAGAATCTTGGCAGGTACTACAGTTATGGAATCAAGGCAATGAGTTATGCAGCATCCCTATCGGAACCGCGGAAGAATAGAGAAAAAAAATCGGCGGTAAAGAGAGGTGGCCAGGATATCCCCTTCCCCACTACTCAATATCCGAAGTTCCTGCTTCAGAATATGGCGTTCTCTATCGGCAGCAGCCAAAGCTCCCGCTTCCTGGCAGCTTCACTGAAGAACCTGACCAGCAATCCGGACCTGATCAATAAACCCCTTACCTTCTCTTTGACGCAGAAAGAACAGGAGCGGCAGTTGTTAATAGAGGGGGAAATCGATTTGCGGAGCAATCGCCGCCATGATTTCTCTCTGATAATGGCGGCAGTTGATTATCCCCTGAAAATACGGGAGGGGCTGGAACTGCTGAACATCACTTCTCTGGAGGGATTTTACACTTTCAGCACTGATTTCACTCTGGATCGTGACGGCGCCGGCCGCGGCCAGGGAGTGCTTGAAGTCAACCGGGTGCGCCTGGACACTCCGGACAGCCGGAATATTATTGCTACGGCTGTGTACGATGCTGTTGCCTCTGCTCA
>Ga0114923_10002682_pt1 | contig 12011 bp, 10 predicted proteins | sample SumtaG_FD_89578 | JGI IMG/M metagenome (GOLD analysis project Ga0114923, IMG submission 89578) | Deep subsurface microbial communities from Indian Ocean to uncover new lineages of life (NeLLi) - Sumatra_00157 metaG | ecosystem: Environmental > Aquatic > Marine > Oceanic > Sediment | place: near... | reverse complement strand
AGCGGCGGTTGATCTGGGCTTTATCGACAGCGACCATCAGGTCGGCCAGACGGGGACAACGGTAAGGCCCTGCCTGTATATAGCAATCGGCATCAGTGGTGCAATTCAACACCAGGCAGGAATGTCACAGAGCCAGAAGATTATCGCAATCAATAACGACCCCGATGCGTCCATCTTTCAGGTTGCGCACTACAAGATACTCGGAGACCTCAACGTTGTTGTGCCGAAAATGATAAAGGCAGTTAAAAGCGTCGCTCGTGGCTCGTGACTCGATAGACGAGGGACGATAGATGAATGAGGATTAGTTATGGCGAATTTTTACAGGGACAATGAGGATATACAGTTTTTGTTCAGGCACACAGACCCTCGCAAATTAGCGACAATTTGTGAGGACGGCTTTAAGTTTGCAGGCCAATTCGACTATGCCCCGGCCGATGCCGAAGAAGCGATACAGAATTATCGTTTAGTTCTGGATTCGCTGGGGCAATTAAGCGGCGAATTCATTGCTCCGCGTGCTGAAGACGTTGACCGCCAGGGCAACACTCTTAACGAAGATGGTTCCGTAACCTATGCACAAGGGATACGTGAATCTCTTGAAAAGCTTGCCCATGCGGAGGTGATGGGCTTTACTCTGCCGCATAAATTCGGCGGGCTGAATTTCCCAAATACTATTTACTCGATGGCTATCGAGATTGTCTCGCGGGCGGACGCCTCGCTTATGAACATATTCGGTCTGCAGGGAATTGCCGAGACAATAAACGCATTTGCATCGGATGAAATCAAAGAAAAATACTTATACGATTTTGCCGCAGGAAAGGTAACCGGAGCGATGGTCTTAACCGAGCCGGACGCGGGCTCTGATTTGCAGGCGGTTAAACTGCGTGCATTTGCCGACGATGACGGCAGCTGGTTTCTGCACGGGGTAAAGCGGTTCATAACCAACGGCTGCGGCGACGTGCTGCTGGTGTTGGCCCACAGCGAGCCGGACAGAAGCGGCGGACTGGGGCTTAGCTTATTCGTCTGCGACAGAGGCCCGACGGTTCATATTCGTCGGCTGGAAGATAAACTCGGCATTCACGGCTCGCCGACCTGCGAGATATTCTTCGACAACACGCCGTGCCAACTAATCGGCGAACGTCAGCGGGGCCTTGTAACTTACGTTATGGCTTTAATGAACGGCGCACGCATCGGTATTGCGGCGCAATCGGTCGGTATTGCCGAAGCCGCTTTTCGTGTTGCCCGGGACTATGCCGCACACAGAGTCCAGTTTGGCGTGGCTATTGAGAAGCTGCCTGCCGTTCGCGATATGCTGATTGATATGAAGATTGCCATCGAGGCAGGCCGGGCACTTTTATACGAAACATCAATGGTGGTAGATATGGAAGTCGGCTTAGCCAGACGCCTCAAATCCAATCCGCCGGAAGATAAAACAGAGGCCAAACAGCTTAAGAACGATTCGCGAAAGTATAAAAGATATGCGGCGATGCTGACGCCGATGAGTAAATATTACTGCAGCGAGATGTGCAACAAAGTCGCTTACGATTCAATTCAGGTATTAGGCGGCTCTGGCTTCTGCAGGGACTATGCCTGCGAGCGGCACGCCCGCGATGCCAGAATTACGACCATTTACGAGGGCACAAGCCAGCTGCAGATTGTTGCTGCGGTTCGCGGCGTCTGCAGCGGCACAGCCGAGAAATTCATTATTGAGCTTGCGGGGCAAAGCTATGAACCGGCAGTAAAGAGTTTGCTCGAAGAACTTGCCGAAGCAACAGAACAATTAAAAAGGTCAATTGCCTTTTGTAAAGAAGCCGGCAACGAATATATGGATCTTTACGGCAGGGCGCTGGTCGATATTGCGATAGATTTAATTACAGGCTACTTATTCTGCGGTCAGGCCGGCACAAAAGTCGATATGGAAGTTGCAGCAGCCGCGGAAAACGGGCAGTCTGGTAACGGTGAAACAGTTTCTATGAAAGAGCGCAAGGGGATGACAGCCCGCCGATATATTACCAAAAACGCGCCTAAAATCACCGCTCTGACAGAGCTGATTTGCACCGGTGACAAATCAACCTTCACGGACTATGAGACGCTGGTCGGGCCGGTACCCGACGAGTGAGAACTAAGTTATGCTTGGCGCAGTTATTTTCGATTTTGATGGGGTGATAACGGACAGCGAGATTCTGCACCTTCGCAGCTTTAATCAGGTGTTAGCTCAATTCGGAGTCGAGATAACAACGAAGGATTATTACAAGGATTATCTTGGCCTGACTGATTTGAAGTGCTTTGAGTCGCTTGCAGACAGAGGCCGGCTCGGCCTCGACGAGGACGGAATCGAACATCTTATAAAACAAAAAAACCAGATATTCGAGAAACTGGCAAAAACTGAAGGCAGCATAATCGAAGGTGTGCGTGATTTTCTTGAGATGCTCAAGTACCACGGCCATCCTGGCCGTGGCCACGGGCTGGAAGCCCGTGGTACTATACCGATGGCTATATGCTCGGGGGCGTTGCTTGCAGAGATTGAGCTGATTTTAGAAGAGGCCCAGCTGCGTTCCTTCTTTGAGGTGATAGTTTCCGCCGAGCAGATAAAAAAAGGCAAGCCAAATCCTGAGGGTTTCCTGTTGACACTGGCGAAACTGAACCACGACCGCCGGGTTCCTATTGCGGCCGGTCAGTGCATTGTAATCGAAGATTCACACTGGGGACTCGAAGCCGCCAAAGCAGCCGGAATGCACACTGTTGCCGTAACAAATTCCTACGATGCTGAGCAGCTACAACCAGCTGAAAAAATCGTAACTCAACTGAGGGAACTGAGTATAGGCGACCTACAAGAGCTTTGTGCCTGAAAAACGATGGGACTGCCTACCTTTTCATCTGTAATGCACCGGGGCCGCTGATTTTAGTTTTGACTTTGCCGGTTCTCAAGTCATATTCAATCCCGTCAACAAGAGCCCCATTTAAGAGACACGGCTGAAGCTCGTTACCACGAACTGTTATTATAGAGTTAGCGTGGTCATAAAACAATTCGCTGCCTGCGAATTGCTTGTCCTGGTCTTCATAAGTGATGCCGTCCGTTGCACTGAGGGTGGCAATTTCAAGTTCACCGTCGGCGGTTTCGTGAAGCAGCGCATCTATGTGAGCGGCGGTGGCTGCAGCCTGCTGTCCGTATTGGCCCTCAACGACGGGAAAGTAATCGATAAAAATTCCCCCGCGCCCGGCGTCGGCGATAATTCGATTTGACTGTAAAAAATACTCCAAGGTATCAAAATCCCTGACGACCACATAACACGGTTCTTTCAGACTGAATCTACCTGCTTTTTCATTCGGTCCTGGGACGCCGGAATTATCTACTTTTATCACACCGGGCCCGGTCGCCAAAAACATCTGGCGAGCGGTGTCAAAATCAAACCTGCGGCATTTTAGCTCAATGCCGCCTAACAACTTTCCTTCCGCAGTTTTGACAGTTGCAAGCTTAACCGACCCGCCGTCGGCGGTCAGATGTTCAATGTCGGCGTCCGAGGCCGTATCTTTGGTTAAATCCACTGTAAGCACCGGCGCCGAAAGTGTGTACTTTTGCCGGATGCCCGAATCCTCACGAAGCATTGTACACAAGCAGTCGCCCTCGAAAATAGCCCGATTTAACGCCGGCAGAAACCTGGCTTTTTTCTGAGCAGTTATCTTTACAGGGACGGCGGTTTTAGCATCGGTGCCTATTACATCGTTTGCGTAAAATGTAAGCTCAGACGGCCCGGCAGCCACGGTATTACCCGTGGATGCATCATAGTCAATTCTCCGGGCAACAAATATGGTTCGCCCTGTGGTATCGTTCAGGCCTTTGGCACCCGGCTTCTCAGTAGCAACCGCCTCGGACCCGGCAAGACTTCTGTGCGCTATGGAAGAGTCCACAGGCACAACCACAATACCGCCGTCACAGGTTACAACGATATTGACAAACTGCTCACCCAATCCTTTCGGCTTTGTGTGGTTTGCAGCAGCGGCGCCGGGGCTCGGCGAGCTGTTCGCACCGGCGGTGTTAGTATCATCGGGTTCAGCATCCGGCGTTTTTCCTTTTTCATTTTCACTTTTTACTTTCTTAGTATCTATCCCGCCGACATCAGGTTCAGTGGGTTTCTCACTTGAGGTCTTTGACCAAAAGATTTTGTTAATGAAAAACTCATCAGCAAAAATCAGTTGCTCCGGGGTATCAATGACAACATTTCTTCTAAATAAACATTTGTAATATTGACCTTCTTCCCGCCGGGCTACAACTGGAGGTGACGTTGGCGCAGGTTTTCGAACTGCATCCCCCTGTAAGATGGGGTCTTCGACTGTCGGAGCGTGCTCGACCGGCTGCGCCTTTTTCGCTGACGATGGTTTTTCATTTTGAGCGATATCAGCTGCAGCAGGTTCGGGCGACAATAGTGCTTTGACCTTATTATCGGCGCCGGCGGGGCTTGTAACCGCCGTTTTGTCTGATGACAACGGAGATGTTTCCGAGGTCTTTAGGCGCAAACTCTCCAGATGAATTATTCTAAGGAATTCAAGACGGTCCAATTCGCCGTTATAGATAAGTTCCGCTCCGACCCCGAGCATCTCGGCATCGTGGGAGATGAATTTGACCGGCCCGGCAGTTGAAAATTGCGATTTTTCGCTGACAAAATCAACATTATCAAAATAAATAAAGCTTTCCTGGATATCGCTGGCTTCTGCGGGCAGGATATGGACAACCACATTTCCATCAAGCGTCGCATCCTTTGGGCCTGGCCTGCCGGCAACGGTTTCAACCTGAACTTTACCTTTATCAGCCGTGATGTAACATTTATAATTTCGCCGAAAAATATTCATAAACGGCTTTTCAACTTCCCATTCGTCTCCTTCCTCGTGCAGAAGTTTCTCGAACCCGAATTCTCGCTTGACTGTTTTATCCTCGTTATAATCCACAAATCTGGCAACACGGGCAGTGCCGACCCCGACGTCGCCAATCATCCCAATTTCATCGGTGAACTTCTCGGCATTGCTATCGGCAATAATGTCGGCGAATTCTGCCGGCCTATCAATCTCGATTTGAGGCGTTTCGCTCAGCTGGTTGTAGAGCAGGTATGCTGCAAGCACAGCCCCCAGTGAAATAAGCCCTATAAAGAACTTTCGCAGTTTAAGGTCCATAGCAAATGCATAGTAGCGTATAAGTTATAAGGGCACAAGTCACAAGTATTTTTTGCTCTTATGCTATTCGAATCTTACGGCAGATACCTTTTCATAAGCTCCTGCCATCTGCCGGTGTTTTTCAGGATGTATTCTATTACTTCGCGGACGGCGCCACTGCCGCCCTGACGAGTGGTTACATAATCAGCATATTGTTTCACTTCATCAACTGCATTGGCGACGGCTACTCCGAAGCCGGCGTATCGAATTGGAGGCAAATCCAGCAAATCATCACCAACGTAAGCGACCATGTTTGGTGAAAGAGACAGCTTCTCAAGAAGCTGCTTGAGTACCGCCAGTTTATCATGACGACCCTCGAACACATAGTCTATCCCAAGTTGCTCGGCTCTGTATTTTGTCGATTTTGATGCCCTGCCGCTCAAAAAAGCGACCTTTAGCCCGGCTTTTTGCCACATCCAAATCCCATGACCGTCAACCACGTTAAAAAACTTACTTTCGCTGCCATTGGAATCAATTAGTATGCTTCCGTCCGTCAAAACACCGTCAACATCGAGGACCAGCATTTTTATGTCCGCAAGATTTGATGATTTAATGGTTGGCTGTTTCACCGTTCACCCGACAACTTTTATTGTTACAATATCCTGGACATCGATTAAGCCGACGGGCTTGTCGTCGCCGTCAACAACTGGCAGGTCGTCAATCCTGTATTTGTGGAAGATGGCTGTCGCCTCAGCGGCAAGGGCGTCGGCTCTTATTTTTTTGCAGTCGGTCGTCATAACGTCACCGGCCCTGAGCTCAAAAACACGGTCTCTCTGCTTTGTCATCAAACGCCGAATGTCTGCATCGGTAATTATGCCGGCTAATTTACCGTTTTTGTCCACAACCATCACAGCTCCGTGTCGTTTCACATCGCCGGTTTTTTCGAGCACCTCTTTTATGGTATCAGTAACCTCTGTGACAGGCAATTTTTCGCCCGGCCTGAACATCATCGATTGTTCAACCGTCGTCAGTTTTGCGCCGAGAGAGCCGCCAGGATGGAATCTGACGTAATCCTCGACACTAAAATTACGTGCCTTCATAACGGTAAAGGCAAGGGCGTCCCCAATCGCCAGCATACAGGCGGTGGAAACACTCGGAGCAACGCCGAGCGGGCAGGCCTCGCGAATCTCGCCCATACAAAGCACCACGTCGCTGTGCCTGCTCAACGTCGAGTCGGTATCGCCGGTAATCGCTATCAGCTTAACCTCTAATTGCTTTACCAAATTTATCAACCGTCTAACTTCATCCGTTTCGCCGCCATAGCTTAGAACAATTACTATATCGTTTTTGCGTAATCTGCCCAGGTCGCCGTGGACGGCTTCAGCAGGATGAAGGAAATGGCTCGGCGTTCCGGTCGATGCCAGAGTTGCGCTTATCTTTTGCCCGATGATACCCGCTTTGCCGATGCCGCTTACGATTACCGAGCCGCAGCAGTTATAAATCATCTCTGCCGCCCTGGCGAAAGAGCCGTCAACAATTGGCGTAACGGACCTTATAGCATCAGCTTCCGCTTTAATTACCTTTCGTGCGTAATCAAGGTCGAATTCCACTTATTTTCACTCCCGGTTCTTCACAGCAAATTTAAGGGCTGATAACAGTATCATCGAAGCAATATACCTCGTCAAGTCCAAAATCGCATCTCGTGAACTGTGAATCGCGCTTGCGAGATGCGAGCTATAACTTTACTACGCTTCCCCGCTCGTTGTAGCAGACCAGATTATATTTTTCGCCGGTGTAAGACGGCGCAGAATGAATAATCACGCGCTTGTCGCTGAGCTGCTCTATTTGTGCAATCGCTGCTCTTTTGTCGTTCTGCAGGTAGTCGGCGACTTCCGGCGAGACAAACAGCTCAATGCGTTTTATCTGATTTTCCCACGCCGACAGGTTCAACAATCTGACGATTTCGATAGACAATGATTCGTGGCTTTTAATAAAACCAATACCGCCGCAGTGCGGACATACCAGATGGGTGCTTGATTGCAGCGAAGGGCGAATTCTCTGGCGGGTCATTTCCACGACGCCGAACCTGCTCATCCTCAGAATTCTCGAACGAGCACGGTCGGCTTTGGCAGCATTGCGAAAGGTCTTCTCCACATCCCTGCGGTGTTTCTCACTGAGCATATCGATGAAATCGCATATTATCAATCCGCCGAGGTCTCGCAGCCGCAGCTGGCGGGCAATCTCGGTTGCCGCCTCCATATTGATATTATATGCCGTCTGCTCGGCACTCTGGCTCCTGCGGTATCGGCCACTGTTGACATCTATTGAGACCAACGCCTCGGTCTGCTCTATTACGATTGAGCCGCCGCCTTTAAGTTCTACCGTGCGGGACTGAACTTTGGCGATTTCGTCCTCTATTTTGTATTTGTGAAACAGCGGAACCTTGTCATCATAATACGCTACCCTTTGTTTCAACCGCGGGTGAGCTTGCGAAAGAAAATCCTTGATTTTGCGAACCACTTTTTCCGAATCACATATTATCTTCGTTATCTTGCTGTTAAAAACATCCCTCAGTGTCCTGATGACCAAGTCCGATTCCTGATAAAGCTCGGCGGGTGCCTTTTCCTTTTCTATTCGCTTTTCAATGGCCCTCCACAATCGCTTCAGATACCTCAAATCGTTTTGAATATCCCTTTTTGAGCATCCCTGACCTGCTGTTCTGATAATAAAGCCCAGCCCTTTGGGCGGCTTGCTTTCTTGAAGAATTCGCTGCAGCCGCTTGCGCTCATCATCATCTTCAATCTTGTGCGAAATGCCGTGCCTTTGCATCCGGGGCATCATAACCAGGAATTTGCCCGGCAGCGCAAGATATGTGCTGAGTGTCGGCCCCTTGGTATTTATCCCTTCTTTTGTTACCTGAACCACAAGCTCATCGCCTTTATGAAGACAATTCTGGATAGGCAGCCGCTCCTTTAGCGATTTTCTACGACCAACACTTTCGATATGGTCGGCATCGGCCCCGAAAAAATACCGGGGGTGCAGGTCGCTGATGTGAAGAAAACCATTCCTTCCTGTGCCAAAGTCTATAAATGCCGCCTGTATTCCGGCTTCAATATTTACTACCTTTCCCTTGTAAATATTGCCGACCCGTCTGCTCAGACTCGCCCTTTCTACATACAGCTCTTCGAGCGAGCCATCTTCGACCACCGCCACCCTGCATTCTTCTCTCTCGGCCACATTTATAAGCATCTCTCTTGCCATTTTTCGTATCCCTTATTCCGTTGCTCGTGTCTCGTGTCCCGTGACCCGCATACCGAACGAGCGACGAGCGACGAATTTTACGTTCGTGCGTCTAATCGGTGCCGCTAACATTTCTACATCCAGTTCCAGCAGCTTCAAAATCTCGCAAGGGCGTATCGAACCAGCCGAACTGATTTCGCATTCAACGACTATACCTTTATCACCCAATTTAATCGATTTCAAGAAGGGCCTGACATTGACGTTTTTCAATTTCGGACTTTTAGGCCCCCACCGCCGTTCCAGATTAAGACCTGTCTCTGCCAACAAGCGCTTAATCCTGCCCTTTAACTTTTCGTTAAGATATTCCGGCCGCACCGGCAACAGGTATGTGGCCTGACGAGGCCGCGGTGTCATATCTGCTTCAGCTACACTTACGGAAAGCACCTCACAGCCGACGGGCAGTTGGGTGGAGAGCCCGGCCTTAAATCCGTCAATATCAAGAGGGGAAAATGAGGACCCAGATTGGCCATCGGTTTTCACGCGAAGACACAGTAATTCATCATCTGACTCGACCCCCACACTCCTCGGCAAGGGTAAGGACAGTTTCGGACGAGGGTTAAAACCCTGACTATAGGCGGTTTTTATACCCGCTCGAATGCATGCCCGTTGAAAAAGCCGAACCGTTTCAGCGTGGGACAGAAATCTCAGATTGCCGCCGACCCTGAACTTAATCAGCACCGTCCCGCAGTTTTTAGTTTCGAGTTTTGAGCTTTTAGTTTCCTTTATGTGCCCATCTCCCTTTCTTTTCTCTGCCTGGATAACCTGCCGGAACAAAATTATTAAAGACCTCGACCGACTGCGAATTTGTGTAAATCTGTGTTAAGTTTTTAAAAAGCTTCGGGCAAAATCTTCCTCGTAGCATCGCGCAAGAAACTGGAAATCTGCCTTTCGGAGTTCATACCGAGTATTCTTCTGACCACGTTGTTACAATCTTCTATCGTAACGGAGCGAATAATCTGCTTTATCTCCGGTATCATCGGCGGAGCAAGCGAAATTGTTCTGACCCCCATTCCCAGCAGCAACATAATATACTCGGGCTCAGAGGCCATTTCACCACAAACGTTAAGGTCTATTTGAGCTTTGTGTGCATCTTGAATAACGGTCCTTATAAGCCGCAACACTGCCGGGTCCACCGACGAATACAGTGTGGAAACCAATTCGTTGCCTCTGTCAACAGCCAGAGCATATTGAGTAAGGTCGTTTGTTCCGATACTGAAAAAATCGATGTCCCTTGCCAGCGTAGATGCCATCAAGGCCGCCGATGGTGTTTCAATCATAATCCCAACCGCAATGTTCTTATTGTATGTTATAGATTCTTCATCAAGGTCGTCCATAACATCGCGCAAAATCATTTTGGCTTGCATAAGTTCCTGAAGATTTGTTATCAGCGGAAACATTACCTTAACCTCACCGAGCACCGATGCCCGCATGATTGCGTGCAGTTGCGTTTTGAACATTGTAAGGTTCTGCAGGCAAAATCTGATAGACCGAAGTCCCAAAAACGGATTCGGCTCAGGTGCAAACCGCTTGCTCTGGGTATATTTATCCGCCCCAAGGTCCACAGTTCTTATTATGACGGGACGATGTCTAAAGACACTGACCGTCTCAGAATAAGCCTGATAGTGCTCGGCTTCCGTGGGTTCGCTTTCCCTGTTAAGATACAAAAACTCCGTCCGGTATAATCCTATACCCTCGCCGCCTTTTTGCAGAACTATCTCCGCTTCGTCCGGAAACTCAATATTTCCCAACAGCGTTATCCGGGTCCCATCCCTCGTTACGGCCGGCTTTTCTCTTATTCGCTCAAGCGAATGCTCAAGCTCTATAAATTCCTTCGCATATTTTTCATACTGCCGGACCGTCTCAGCATCCGGATTTACAATGACAATGCCACGATTGCCGTCAATAATAACGGTGTCTCCTCCGCTGACACTTTCGGTAAGATCCTCCAGCGCCACCACTGCGGGAATCCCCAATGAGCGGGCAACAATAGCAGCGTGGCTCGTTCGCCCGCCCGCATCGGCGGCAAGGCCCTTAACAAATTCCTTGTTAAACCCTGCTGTCTGGGTGGGGCTCAATTCCCGGGCAACAATCGCAACCTCCTCGGTCAGATGCTCAACATCCTCCCGCTTGCCGCCAAGAAGCTGCCTGAGCAAACGCTTTTCAATATCGTAAATATCCGCTGCACGTTCGCTGATATAGGCGTCCTTGACCCTGGTAAAATGCGAAGCGATTTCCCGCAATGTCGTGGAAACAGCATACTCCGCTGTTACCGATTCTAAATGAATCAAGTCGGTTATTTTCTTTCGCAGACTCCTGTCGTGGAGAAAACGCAAATGAACGGCAAAGATATCTTTTATTTTGCGTTGTTCAATTGTCTCCTGTCCCGCTTGAAGTTCGGTTAATTCGCCGGCTGCATTCTTAAAGGCACTTCTGGCGCGTTGAATCTCCTTCATTCGCTGGGAAGGCCCTATTGAACGCCGAGGAATTCGGTAATCCTCGGAATCAATAATCAGCGACTTGGCAATAGAAATGCCCGGCGAGACAGCTATTCCCTTTTTTATTTCCATCGCACAGCTCTACCAGTTCAGCTATTTTTTTGTTCACCAGGTGTCGGCTCATCGAAATGTTTTTCTTGCACAAGCTCTCGCAAAACATCGATTGCCCTCTTGGCATCTGCACCTTCGGCTTTAATTTTTAGCCTGGTGCCGCAGGTCGCCGCAAGCATACTCATCTGCATAATACTCTTTCCGTCCACACTATTTTCGTCCTTGCTGACGGTAATATCGCACTCAAAGCGGTTCGCAACATCAACAAACTGCATCGCAGGACGCATATGCAGCCCCTCTGCATTTTTTATCTGAACTTCCATTTCGCAAATAACTCTCTCCAATGTATCTTCTCCTGCCTGCACCATCAAAGCTCTTCGTCTTTAGCACCGTCATATACACTATAAAAGTGGATTCTCATCTGCCTCTCGCAGGAGGTCATCAATCTCTTTAGCCATCTGTGATTGCCTGAGGAACTTGCGAAATTTCTCCTGCTGCAAATGCTTAAAAACGGTCTCCATTGCTTGCAAATGTTTGTCGGGATTATCCACGGGGCTGATTAAAAGTATCGCCGAATAAACCGGCTGCTCGTCGAGAGCAGAAAAATCGATACCGGCACTGCTTTGTCCCACCACCGCAACTACATCTTTAACCGCCTTGTGTTTTACATGGGGCACGGCAACGCCTTTACCCATCCCTGTGCTTGCCTCATTTTCTCTTTTAATCACCGCCTCGATAATTTCCTCACAGTTTCCTTTGCCGAGCCGGCCGGCCTTACCAAGCGCCAGAACAAGCTCTGCTATCACACCATCACGGTCTCCGGCCTCCAGTTCGGGAATTATCGCCTCAAAACAGACAAAATCTGCAAATTTCATCCTGTCCTTTCAAAATCATCCCATACGGCCCACCAGGCCAAATCACAACCAGGGACACAAGTCATTTCCAGTACACAGGTGCGTAAGCGTAAATACGAAATTCGGAATTCGTGCTTCGGATTTCGATATTGGATATTCGTTATTCATT
>Ga0114923_10002680_pt1 | contig 12015 bp, 10 predicted proteins | sample SumtaG_FD_89578 | JGI IMG/M metagenome (GOLD analysis project Ga0114923, IMG submission 89578) | Deep subsurface microbial communities from Indian Ocean to uncover new lineages of life (NeLLi) - Sumatra_00157 metaG | ecosystem: Environmental > Aquatic > Marine > Oceanic > Sediment | place: near... | reverse complement strand
GCGTTATGCCAATGAAGTAAAATGAAAACACAAAAAGACATGCCGATAGACCCAAAAAAATTATCAAAGGAACCAGCTTTTAATGACACAGGCCTTGATAGCCCTATTACTGAATTTGCTTTAGCAATAAAAGCCCATAGAGATGATAAATATTATGCCTCTGGTTCAGCAATAATTATTGGTCAAAATCTAGCAATTACAGCGCAACACGTTATTGATGATTTCTTTCGTGAATTTGAAGGAAACTATATATCTGCTCCTCCGAATAGTGAGGTAGCTGGCTCCTTTCATCTACAATTATTTCAAATCTTAAACAATGGGAAATCTGGCCTAATATGGAACGTAACACGTTTATGGGCGTGTAATTTCAGCGATATAGCAGTCCTAAGGCTTTCCCCCACTACCCAGGAAGCATTGGAATACAAATGGTGGTTGCCAAAAATCGACTTAATTCCTCCAAGGGTTGGTGAAAGGATATCGTGTTTTGGGTACCGAAATCCCAAAATTACTAAAATCAGTAACAAAATTGAATGGCAAGTTGATTCAAAGACTTCAATTGGAGAAGTTACGGAGGTTCATGATCAAAAACGGGACAGTTGCAGGCTTTCCTTTCCTTGTTTTCAAACTAATGCCAGATACGATGGAGCAATGAGCGGTGGGCCAGTATTTAAAGACACAGGGAAACTTTGCGGGATCATTTGTTCCAATTTACCGCCTTCTGCAGATGGAGAAGATCACGTTTCTTATGTAACTAGCTTATGGCCATTAATGGGCATGAAAATTGATATCGACAGGAGAGGTCACCCCAAAAGCATTAAATATCCAATGTTAGAACTTGCACGTGACAAATTTATTCACGCAGACGGTTGGGAGAGAATTATTCTTGTACCTGACCAAGACGGTAACATTATACAGGTTGTTTTAGAACCGGCATAACAAGGCTAATTCAGCCGACGCAAAAAGCCGCGTGGCTGATTAGCAGCATTATGTTTCAAAAATAAATTGGTGGGATAGTTGAACTGCAAATGTTGTGGCGAAAATAAAAAGTTAATAAAGGCACACATCATACCTGAATCTTTTTGGGTTGGCTTGCGTGACGGCAACACCCCTCCAACGCTAATGACTGACAAAGAAGGAGAATACCCAAGAAGATTACCGATTGGTGTCTACGATAAAAACATTCTTTGCAGGAGGGGGTATTGGGGACGGGTATTGATATATTGATATCCTGTCCTTTATCAATATATCAATACCCGTCCCATAGTCTACCCTTGGATTATTCTTTTCCCACGACTCTTTTGGCTCGCTCCGAACAACTTTCGGGTGATAGCTGTGCCATTAAAGAAGTGGGCAGTCTACTTATTGTCAGCATATGAAAATGACACAAAGAGGTCAATCATAAAGAATCACCATCAGGTGCCTGGGGCCGGGCAAAGTCCCGAGGGTATATCGCCACACTCAGGTCGTGAGAATAATCGTCTTTTTTCCTTGACAACGCAGCCGGCGTCTTTTACGGTAGCTATCAACGAGAGTTGAGGTGCGGTTCTCATGAGTAACCGTAAGACAGGGGGCAGGCCCCGTATCTTGCGGTGAAAGGGTGGACCGCCGAAGCCTGCTATTGCCCTGTTGCATATGCGGGTTGGGCCTGTGGATAAGATCTCCAGGACTGTCACGACTTTTTCGTGGAGCGCTCTCTCGGCTAAGGTGCAGCTGGAGTGTTCTCCAGCTGTTTTTTTTTGGGGCAAAAGGTAGATTATCTTGTAAAAAGTCATCAAATGAACGGCAAAGTAAAAAGCTCCAGATGCAAGGCGCGCAAATCTTGAGGAATGAGGCGTACCTAATCGTATGCCGCAACGCCGCAGATGGACTTTTTACGAAGCCGTCAAGACAAAAGGAGGTGCTATCATGTTTAACGGATGTTACACGGCGCTGGTGACGCCATTCAAGGACGACTATGAAGTCGATTATGAAGGCCTGGGTAAACTCGCCGAGTTTCAGATTGCAGGAGGTGTGAGCGGAATCCTGGCTGTCGGTACCACGGGTGAGAGCCCCACGTTGAACTGGGGAGAACACAACGAAGTAATCCGGGTAGTCGCGGAGAAGTGCAAGGAAAAGTGCCAGTGCATCGCAGGTACGGGCAGCAATAATACACGTGAAACCGTGGAAAGCACCGAGCACGCGGTTCATGTAGGAGCTGATGCAGCATTGCTGGTAGATCCGTATTACAACGGTCCCAGTTCCCTTGAGATCCGAAGGGAGTACGTGGCGCCTGTTGCTGAAAAATTTCCCCAGATGCAGATCATCCCGTATGTTATCCCCGGGCGAACCGGGGCCCAGCTTTTGCCCGAAGACCTGGCGATACTCCATAATCAATTTGCCAATGTGAGCACGGTCAAGGAAGCCACGGGAAACATCGAAAACATGAAGCGCACGCGCGAGTGCTGCGGGGACGACTTCACGATCCTGTCCGGCGATGATGACAAGACCTTCACCATGATGACCGACCCCGCCATCAAGGCAAGCGGCGTCATCTCGGTTGCTTCCAATATAGCGCCCAGGGCGGTTCATGAGATGACCGCACTCATCGGCCAGGGCAACCACGCTGAGGCGGAAAAGTTCATGCTTGCACTAAAGCCGCTTTTTGGGATTGTAACCGTAAAGACCCAGGAGGAGACCTCTTACGGGAGTGTGTCTTGCCGGGCAAGAAATCCGCTGGGCACAAAGACCCTTATGGCGATTCTCGGCATGCCGGCCGGGCCGTGTCGCCGGCCACTTGGCAAGATGACCAAAAAAGGGGTCGAGGTAGTATTGGAGGCGGGCCGTACGGTCTGGAAGAATAATCCGGAGATCCTGAAACCTGTGGCCGATTTCTTTGGCGTAGATATTGAAGCCAGGCTCTACGAGGAATCGAGCAGGGCAGGGTTGACATACGACGAATACTAGACAGGCATAGCGCATAGTGCGCGGGGCATAGGAAACGCTTTACTAATTAGAACGTTTTGTACCCAACATTGGTTTGGGGTCATGATGTTTTTTCTTTCGTTCCAAGTCTCCCGGGCTGGTGTTTTTCGTAACTTATCTGCGGGGGAGCTTTACCCCCTCCGCATTCTCCCGCAAGCGGGAGCTACGGTTTCCCCCACAGATAAGTCACAAAAACACGGCGCCCTCCCGCCGGTCACTCCAGAAAAGACATCATGACCCCCGTGTATGATGTCGGGTAATTAATGTACTTCTTAGTAACTATGCCCTATGCTCCATGCGCTATGCCGTCACATTCTTTTCCTTAGCCGTAGTGCATAGCCGCCCATATTGAGACCCGCCAATATTTTTCGCCTTGCAACCTGGTAGCATCTGCATTAGATAATCAGGATAATGAAATGGGGAGATATACGGCGAACTATTCTATTTTGTTCCGCTTTTTTGGCTGTTTTATTTCTTTGCAGCATACCTGTATGCGCAGGATCGCCTATTGACGGCAGGGACAAAATCAAGGTTTTTGTCAGTATCCTCCCCCAGGCATACTTTGTAGAACGGGTTGGGGGTGATCGGGTCGATATCTCGGTCATGGTCGGCCCAGGGCATAGCCCGGCCACCTATGAGCCCATACCCAAGCATATGACCGAACTCGACAAAGCCAGGCTCTATTTTCGTATTGGCGTGCCGTTTGAAGATGTCTGGATGATGCGAATAAGCAGGGCAAATCCACGTATGAAGGTAATCGACACACGTCGCGGCATTGAGCTTCGCCCCATAAGGGCCCATTATCACAATGAGGGTGGACAACACCACCATGACTCAACAGGTATGAAAGATCCCCATATCTGGTTAAGCTTAAGGCTGGTCAAGGTCCAGGCTCAAAACATCTGCAATGCCCTGATCTCGGAAGACCCCGCTTACAGGACCTATTATGAAAATAATTTGAGCGCCTTCGAACACGATCTCGATAGACTGGATGGAGAGATCAGAAGCGTTTTTAAAAACTCCAGGACGCGCAAGTTTATGGTATTTCACCCCGCGTGGGGCTACTTTGCTCACGACTACGGGCTGGAGCAAATACCGGTTGAGGTCGAGGGAAAAGAGCCGAGTGCGAGGGCGCTGGCCGATTTGATCAAGGTTGCGAAGAAAGAAGGGATTAGTGTGGTGTTCGTGCAGTCGCAATTCAGTACAAGAAACGCCGAGGCTGTAGCTCGAGCCATTGGGGGACGGGTTGTCGGGATCGATCCCCTTGCCAGGGATTATCTGAAAAACATGAGAAAGATCGCTGAAACCTTTAGAAGGGTCATCCAATGAGCCGGAAAGCTGTTATCGAAATCGATATGGTCGATTTTGCCTATGATGGTGATCTCATTCTCGAGGATATCTCTCTGACCGTCAAAGAGGGTGACTTCTTAGGTGTGGTGGGGCCTAACGGCAGCGGGAAAAGCACACTCCTTAAAATCATACTCGGCCTGATCCATCCCTTGAGCGGCACGGTTAGGGTCTTTGGTCAACCGCCGGAAGGTGCGCGCCATCTTACCGGTTATGTCCCGCAACACGCAGACCTCGACTCCAGTTTTCCCATAAGTGTCAAGGACGTGGTTTTGATAGGGCGATTGGGCAAAGCGCCTTGCTTAGGGGGATATAGGAAAGCCGACCGACAGGCCGCAGAAGAGGCTATGCAGGAAGTAGAAATATACAATTTGCGCAATCAACGTTTTGGCACGTTGTCCGGTGGACAAAAACAGCGGGTTCTCATGGCCAGGGCCTTGGTGGGGAAGCCGGATCTGCTCCTTCTTGATGAGCCCACCACTAGTGTGGATGGTCGGGTTGAGCAAGATATCTACGAACTCTTGAAAAAGTTGAATGAAAAGGTGACAATCGTTCTTGTTTCTCACGACGTAGGTTTTATCTCTACCTATGTGAATCGTGTTGCTTGCGTTAACCGGGGTCTTTCATGTGATCGGACGGAGCACATCACAGGTGATATGATTGAGGCGTGTTATGGCGGGCCGGTCCATATGTTAAAACATAAATGTGAGTTGTGATGTTTGAATTCGTAGATGTGCTTAGAAATCATAGCTTCATGCAGAATGCGGTCATCATCGGCTTGCTTGCGAGTGTGGCCTGCGGCGTTATGGGAACATATGTGGTTGTCAGACGAATTGTTTTTATCAGTGGAGGTATTGCCCATGCCGTCCTTGGTGGCATGGGGATCGCTTACTACTATGGCTACAATCCCATGCACGGCGCCGTTGTGTCGGCCCTTGTTGCAGCCATCGTGATTGGGTTTGTAAGCTTGCGTTATCACCAGTACGAAGATACCCTGATCGGCGCCCTTTGGGCCTTGGGGATGGCCGTAGGAATCCTTTTTATCTACAAGACACCCGGTTACAATGTTGATCTGATGAGCTATCTTTTTGGTAATATTTTGATGGTAGAAGGAGAAAATGTGCGCCTCCTGGCCTATCTTGATGCCCTTATCATCCTTTCGGTCCTTCTTTTTTACAAGCGTTTTTTGGCCGTATGCTTTGATGAAGAGTACAGTCAACTTCAGGGAATCGGTGTTGTGACTACCTACCTGTTACTCCTTTGTCTCATCGCCCTGACAGTGGTGATCCTGATTCAGGTGGTGGGTATCATACTGGTGATCGCCTTGCTCACCCTGCCGGCGGCCACGGCCCGTTACTTTGCCCGCAGCTTAGGTCAAATGATGATTCTGGCATCGTTACTGGGGGCGGTCTTTACCACTTCGGGACTCATGGTATCCTACCAGCCGGACCTTCCTGCGGGCGCTACAATCATTCTCATTGCCGGGCTGGCATACCTTCTGGCGACCGCCTCCAAGGGGTTGGTTTCAAGATTTCATGGTCACAAGAAGAGATAGGTTGATGGGAACAATGAGAGATGAGATAGAGATATTCAGGGAATTTATTCGAAAGAAGGGACTTCGCAATACCCCTGAGCGTGAGACCATTATCAAGGAGATCTTTGCTGCCCACGATCATTTTGATGTGGATGAGCTCTATCTGCGCCTGAAGAACAAGAAAAAGAAGATTTCAAAGCCTTCCATTTACCGCCTGATGCCTTACCTTTTGGAATCCGGCCTGATTCAGGAGGCCTATTTTGAAGATGGCCATTTTCACTACGAGCATATCTACGGGCACGAACACCACTGCCACCTTCGGTGTTTAAAGTGTGGGAAAATTATTGAGTTTCAAGAAAAATTCTTGAGGAAGCTGGAAGGCAAATTGGCCGAAAAGCATGATTTCTTGGTTAAGGGGCACAAATTGGAAGTCTTTGGTTACTGCCCAAAGTGTAAGCTCAGATGATTGATGATTGACAATCCTATAGCCCGATCGCCCTGCCGCCCTGGTAAATCATAAAAGCGACAAGCCAGGCTAGGGTGGTGCTGTAAGTGATACTGAAGAGGGTCCACTTCCAGGAATTGGTCTCCCGCCTGATGACCCCCACCGTGGCAAGGCATGGGACGTAAATCAATATAAAGGCCATCATGGCATATGCGGAAAGTGGTGTCATGTTAGATTTTTTCAAGGCCGCTTTCAGGGCCTCGCTCTTTTCGTCCTCATCAGCCCCCGCGGCATACAGGACCCCCATGGTGCTTACAACAATCTCTTTGGCCACAAAACCGGTAAGCACTGCTACGCTGCCTCGCCAGTCCATGCCGATGGGTGCAAACACAGGGGCCAATACTTTGCCGATCCGGCCTATATACGATCTTTCCATCTTTTCTCTTGCACGAAGGGTTTCAAGTGCTGAAATCGCTTCGTGCCTTTCGCTGACAAGTCTTTTCAGGACATCCCCCTGTGCTGCGGCTATGCCGTGGTCATAGTGTGCCCTGATCCGTGCTGTCTCGGCGTCGTAGTTCCTTGAAAATCGAACCTGCCGGGGAAAGGCGCTCAATGACCACACTATAACCGAGCCGATCAGGATCACGCCCCCCATCTTTTTGAGAAATATCTTACTTCGATCCCACATGTGGATCAACAGGCCCTTGAACATGGGGGCTCTGTAAGGTGGAAGTTCCATAACAAAGGGAGCAACCTTGCCCTTGAGCACAGTCGATCGAAATAGGCGGCCGACGGAAATGGCCAGTACAATACCTAAGGCATAGATAGAAAAAATAGCATTGCCGGCCTTGGCCCCGAAAAACGTTCCGGCCAGCAGGATATACACCGGCAGCCTGGCCGAGCAGGACATAAGGGGGTTGATTAGAATAGTCAGGATGCGGTCCTTTTCACTCTCAAGTGTCCTGGTGGCCATAATGGCCGGGGCATTACAGCCAAAACCCATGAGCATGGGAATAAAAGATTTGCCGTGAAGCCCTATGAGGTGCATGACCTTATCCATTAAAAAGGCGGCTCGTGCCATATAGCCGGTATCTTCAAACAGGGCAATGCAGAAAAAGAGAATAAGAATATTTGGCAAGAATATGACGACACTTCCCACTCCGGCTATCACACCGTCTACGATCAACTCTCTGAATAAGCCCTCCGGCAAGATTTGACCCGCAGTCTGGCCCAGCCACACAATGCCCGCATCGATCCAGCCCGTGGCATGGGCGCCCAGTGAAAAGGTAAGTTGAAACATGGCCCATATGAAAAAGACAAAGATGGGAAGCCCGAGGAGGCGGTTGGTCAAAACCTGATCTATTTGCCGCGAGACATCCACCCGCTGTTTTGAAATCGTTTTGAGAACCTCTTTGACAATTCCAGCAATAAAACCGTACCGGTGGTCCGTCATGACAATTTCCGGCTCCTCATCAAAAAATTCACGGAGCCTCTGACGCTTTATTTCTGTCTCCTGAAGTATGGCCTCTCCATGAGGGTTTGTGGCACGGGCTACTCGTTCCTTGACGATTTTGTCATTTTCAATGAGCTTTATTGCAACCCACCGGATATGATAAGGAAGCTCTGCATCGGTCTTCTCTCTTATAAATTCTGATAGTTCACTGATGGCCTTTTCAATATCCTTGCCGTAATAGACCCGGCGGGTGCGTGGCAGGTCAATGTCGGCCTCCGCTACCGAGAGGATCGTCTTAAGAAGCTCCGGGGTCCCTTTGTTCCTGTTTCCAACCGTAAAGACCACGGGCACGTCAAGAAGTTCGGACAGTTTATCTGCATCGATCTTGATACCACGGTCTGTGGCAAGATCGGCCATATTGAGGACAAAAATCACCTTTGTGTCGAGTTCGCGAAGCTGCGTGGCCAAGTAAAGATTGCGTTCCAGATTGGAGGCGTCAATGATATCGACTACTACGTCGGGTTTTTCATCCAGGATGAAATTGCGTGCCACAATTTCTTCAATGGAGTAAGCGGTGAGGCTGTATGTGCCGGGCAGGTCAACCACGGTAATATCGTAACCATTGGCCTTTAGGTGCCCCTCTTTTTTCTCAACTGTAACCCCGGGCCAGTTTCCTACCTTTTGGCGGGTACCGGTCAAATTGTTGAAAATGGTGCTCTTGCCTGAATTAGGGTTGCCGGCAAGGGCAATGGTTATCGATTTTTTGGGCATGTGCTACTTTCAGCTCCTGACGTTTTCGACTTGAATGTTGGCAGCTTCATCAACACGGAGGGAAACGTGGTACCCCTTTAGAATAAGTTCGATAGGGTCTTTCAGGGGGGCATATTTTTCAACGTAGACCTCAGTACCACGCAAAAAGCCCATCTCAAGGAGCCTTCTGCGAAAAGGGCCGTTACCATCTACACGCGCTATGGTAGCTGTCTGGCCTTGCTTCAACTCGCTCAGGTTCATTGCTATCCCTTTCTTCTCCCATTGGGTTTCACCATGATCTTTTTGGCAATACCCCGGCCAAGGGCCAGTCGCATACCGTTGACAGCGACAACAAGCTGGCCCGCGCCGCTGTTGGTTATGACCTCGACTTCATCACCCTTCTTCAGTCCTATAGTGGCCAATCGGAGTTGCGCGCCGGATCCTCCCATGAATTCCGCTACAATACCAAATTCACCTTCTTGGGCAAATGAAAGGGGCATCAAGCGGACACGCTCTTTAAGGCACTCTGAGCACAAACCGTATATCTCCATCTTGTGCTGGAGTACGTGGAAGCCGTGCAGAGCGGCTATTTTAACCTGGAGATCTTCCATCTGACGATTTTCAAACTCAGCTATCTTCCCACACTTAGTGCAAATGAGATGGTCATGGTGACGACCGAGATGTCGGTGCTCGTACAGAGTAGGCCGGCCTTCAAATCCCTTTTTTGCGGCAAAGCCGTATCGGCAGAGGAGGTTTAGTGTCTTTTTTACGAAGTCCGGCTCAAAGCCATAGCCGTTATCTTGTAAAACAGCGATAAATTTTTGAAAGCTTATGTGTTTCTCAATACCAAGAAAGACCTCCAGGATGGCCAGCCTATCCTTAATCCGGTCGATACCTTCATCTTCAAAAAGGCGCTTAAACTGTTCTTTTTCCTTATGGTGAATCGGTTCCATTCGTTCCCTTTCTTATTGTAATTGAGTTACAATAATATAAAGTGACAAGCTTGTCAAATCTTTTTTGATATTTTCCTAAGGAGTAAGGATATGGTTCCCTAACAGGCTGTTAGTTCTTGGAGTGGCCGGGAAGGTCTATAGTGGAACAAGTTCCGGAGGCGCATTCCCTTGATTGAACCGCTGGGCCTCGCGATTCTCCTTTGCCAAAGCCCATGGTATGGCTGGTTGTGCTCAGGACACGCTCAAAGTCTTCGGACTCACAGTGTGGGCATTTCATCTCCACCTGTTCCTCAGTACTCAGCATGAGGATCTCAAAGACCTCATCGCACTTCAAACATTGAAACTCATATATGGGCATGGTAATTATCCTTTCGTCACATAAAATCGTGAAACGATTTTATAATGTATAGCAGAAATGCAGTATAGTTGCAAACACCTTAGTTTTTATCCAGAACCTTTCGGATGGTCTCAGCCAGATCGCGCATCAATAAAGGCTTCATGACAAACTCCCGAATGCCCATTGACTTGGCCGTGTCTTCGTCTATCAGCTCGCCATATCCTGTACAAAGAATAATAGGGATATCCGGCCGGATCCGCATGAGCTTTTTGGATAGTTCTTCCCCTGTCATATTAGGCATGGTCTGGTCTGTGACGATCAGGTCGAATCTGTCAGGTTGTGCTCTAAAGACCTCCAGGGCATCGGTACTGCTTGTAGTGGCAACAACCTTGTAACCAAGGCTGTCCAATATTTGTTTTACCATAGCTACAATCGCTTTTTCGTCATCGAGAAAAAGAATTCGTTCGTTGCCTGTGCGAAGAGGTAAGGTGAACTCGTCTTTTTGTGTAACCTCGATATCAGCCCTTGGAATAAATACGTGGAAAGCAGTCCCTTTCCCAGACTCACTTTGGACATTGATCGTCCCCCTGTGGCTCTTGACGATTTCCCGGGCTACCGCGAGGCCCATTCCTGTCCCTTCAGCTAAGCCCTTGGTAGTGAAATAAGGATCGAAGATCCGGTCTATAATCTCAGGATCTATACCGTGGCCTGTATCGCTCACGCTCAATGTAACATACGGTCCGGGTGTCAGATCCGGATATTCAGCCGCAGTATCTGCGTCGAGATCCGCATCTATAAGACTCACTTCCAGTATGCCCCCTTCTTCTCGCATGGCATGGGCCGCATTTGTGCAAAGATCTATCAGCACCTGATGGATTTGCGTGGAATCGGCTATTACCATGCATGAAGAACACTGGATTTTTTGGCGGATTTCAATGGTTGTGGGCAACGATGCTCGCAGCAGTTTGAGGGCTTCTTCAACAACGAGACTGAGCTGCAGCGGCCTTTTTTCCACTTTGCTTTGACGGCAATATGTTAGAATTTGCTCCACCACATTTTCCGCTCGCATGCAAGCCTTGAGCACCTCCTCCAAAGTCTGCCGCGGTTCGCGCAAGCTGCGTACCTGATACAGCGCCAGCTCCGTATTACCGATAATGATCCAAAGGATGTTGTTAAATTCATGAGCTATAGTACCCGCGAGGGCGCCTATGGCTTCCATCTTATGGGCTTGTTGGAGTTGTGCTTCCAGTTTCTTCTTTTCTTCCTCTGCCCGCTTTTGTTCTGTAATGTCCAGTGCGACCTCTACAACACCCGCAAGGTTGTCATTTCCGTCTCGAACCGGGTAGCCTCGTACGAACCATGTTTGACCGGTTTTGCAATTCACTTCTGACGCCTGTGGTTGACCTGTTTTACAAGCTCGTGTAACAGGGCAGCCCGGACACGGTTCGCTATGTCCATGCCTTATGTCATAACAATACCGACCGGTCAGTTCCCCGGTATTCATTCCAAGCGATTCGCCCGCTGCTTTGTTTGCCCATATTATCCTATGTTCAGTGTCCTGATACGTCACAGTCCCCGTCATGCTGTTTAGTACAGCCGCTTTTTCTTCTTCGCTCTTTCTCAAAGCCTCTTCGACTCGCTTGCGTTCAACTATCTCCTTTTTCAAAAACGCAATAGCTCTTGAAATCTCGGCGGTTCGCTCCTGAACCCGCTCTTCCAGTTCATCGCGGGCTTTTCTCAGCGCCTCTTCCGCTTGCCTACGCTCGGCGACTTCTTGTCTGAGTTCCTGTGCGTAAATGATCGATTGCTCATAGGCAACTTGCAGCCGGCGATTACTTTCCCGTAGCGCTTCTTCGGTTTTCTTGCGTTCGTTTTTCAGCCTTCTTTGATCAAGGGCGTTTTGCACCCTCTTTAACAGTTCATCATGTTCAAACGGTTTTGTGAGAAAATCGCAGGCTCCATTCGTCAGTGCTAATATCGATGATTCTACAGAAGCATGTCCGGTGATAATGACGACCAGGGTTTCCGGACTTTGCCTTTTTATCTGATCCATAATCTCGTGACCATCAGAATCAGGCATGACCAAGTCCAGCAGCACAAGGTCAAAATCATTTTTGCCAAGACATTGTATGGCTTCCTGACCACCACAGCCTGTTTGAACCTCGAATCCTTCATTGCTTAGTAAAGTCTTCAGGCTATCGCGCATGCGGGGCTCGTCATCTACTATCAGGATTT
>Ga0114923_10002679_pt1 | contig 12018 bp, 10 predicted proteins | sample SumtaG_FD_89578 | JGI IMG/M metagenome (GOLD analysis project Ga0114923, IMG submission 89578) | Deep subsurface microbial communities from Indian Ocean to uncover new lineages of life (NeLLi) - Sumatra_00157 metaG | ecosystem: Environmental > Aquatic > Marine > Oceanic > Sediment | place: near... | reverse complement strand
TATAATTATGTCGCCTAAACAAATAACAAAAGTAGATATCACAGAAGAAGTCTTTAGAGAACCGATTGAAGTTATTAAAAAAATTAGCTCTAATTTAGAAGAAAAACCAAAGTTCACTAAAGTAATACAAACTTATGTCATGGAAGAACGTAGATTAAATTTATCCCTAGAAAAAGAAGGCTCAGTTTATTTTAAAGGAAAAATTGTATGGATTGGTAATAAAAAGGATGACACAGAAGGAACGCTTTTCTGTGTAGATACTGGATCAGAGTTAAAACAAATTAACCCTACCGCTGAAAATACAGAAAATGTGATTATGGATATTAAAAAAGAAACAATAAAAGTCTCTACTGCTTCAAAATCCAAGTGCTCTGTGTGTGGAAAAGATATCGAAATTTTTGATGAAATTTTAGGTTGTCCAATTTGTCAAGCAAAATCACATCGTGAACATTTAGTAGATTGGATAAAAATGAAAAATTCCTGTCCAGTTTGTAAAAAAACTCTAAATGTTTCATCAACTGGAGCAATTGTTATTGATTAATTCATTACTGCTATCTTAACATTTTTAATTTTTTAATGTTTATAGAGCCATCATACAATGCCGTCGCTATCAATACTCCTGAGAAATTATATCTTTTATAGTCTACTAAATCATTAAAATCTCTAATCCCTCCCCCTACCAAAATATTATTCTCGAAATTTTTACGAATTTTTAGATATAATGGAGGTATTCCACCTAATTTTTGCCCTACTCTAAATAAATCTAAAAGAATCAATTCTCTTACCCCTAAATTTTTTAGTTTAAAAATGAGCTCTAGGGGCGTTATTGAGTTCAAATCTTTAATAGTTGATAAAATTTTACTCTTAAACATATCAATACTTATAATAAGTTTAGTACGATCAAAAATTTCTAAGCTCTCTTTAATCACTTCGAATCGATTAATAGTTTCTACACCCAAAATTAATTTATTTATCTTAATATCCGAGAAATTTAAAAGGTCTTCTTTTTTAATAATTCCAGGATCAAGAATTATATCTAAATTTTGAATGTCTGATATTTTTGATAGTATGTCAAAATTGGGCTTTTTTCTTAAAATAGCATCTAAATCCGCTAAATAGATTTCATTGAAATTATATTTCTCTTTAAGTATTTCTATAATTTCAACCGGATCTGAGGAATTAAATAATTTAGATTTTAAAGGTTTGTATTTAGCTCTTTCACCTTTTATAGCATGTACTGCCTCAGAATTTAGTATATCGATTACAGGTATAATTCTAAAACTATTCATGATTTAAATATCAATTATTATCATAATTTTAACAAGAACATATTAAGTAAAATATTCCAAATTAATTATATACACAATTAATACTATTGAAGGTAATTTAACTCTTTTTTAATATAATTTTTTATAAATAATTAATCAAGAACAGTCCTTTTTTTTTTAAAAGAATATAGATTAATTAACAAATAATAATTTAATTTTTAAATATTAATTTCTAATTTAATTTGATTGAATAAAATTTCTAAATAAAATTTTAAAAATATTCCAAGAATTATGAAAACTGAAGTATATATAAATAAGATCATCGGAGATACAGGATTAACAAGAAAGAAAATTAAGGAAATGGTTGAAGAGAAAAAGGTTGAATTAAAAGGGCTAATTTCTGAAGAAGGTGCTTTATTTATAATAGCCAAAGAATTAGGTGTTAATTTAAAGGATGAAAGCAGGGAGATCTTAAAGGAAATAGAAATTAACATATCAGATATTACTCCAAATATGAAAAATATTACATTAATCGGTAGAATCAAAGAAATCTATCGAATTCATGAATTTAATAATAAAGATGGAAATAAAGGATATGTAGGGTCTTTTCTATTAAATGACAACTCCGGAGATATAAGAATAACACTATGGAATGAACATATTAATATATTTAATGAAAACAATTTCGAAAAGAATGAACTAGTAAAGATTTTAAATGGATATGCTAAAAAGGGAAGAACTGGTGACACTGAAATACATCTTGGAAGGATGGGAAAATTAGTTTTGTCACCCGATGATGTCGATTATAAAAAATATCCAAAAATCCAAAATGAATTCACTTCTCTTAAAGATATTAATTTAAATATGAAATCTGTTTCCATTGAGGGATCTATTATTCAAATCTTTCCAATTAGGGAATTCACAAGAAAGGACGGAGAAAGCGGACAAGTGAGAACGTTGATCTTATTAGACTCATCGGGCGATACTATACGAGTCACATTTTGGAATGAAGATACAGGAAAATTAGCCGATTTTGAAAAGGATGATTTTATTTCATTAATGAGTTTAAATCCAAGGTTAAGTAGTCTTGATTCCAAGACAATAGAATTGAATGCTCATAATTATACAACTATAACAAAAAAAGAAAAAAAATTTGAATTTAAAGAAGAACTAATTGATAAAATAGAAATCCTTCAGAATAAAAATGGACTGGTGTCTTTCCAAGGTGTAATTTCTTCAATAGATAATTTAAAGAATATTACATTAAAATCTGGGGACGAGGTCTCATTATTAGGGTTAATAGTGAGCGACAATTCAGACTATATTAGAATTACCATATGGAGGAAAAAGCAGAAGAATTTGCAGAAATTTTGAAATTAGGAGATGGAGTGTTATTAAAAAATGTTATGGTTAGATACAGCAAATTCTCTGATCGAAATGAAATTTCACTGATAAACGATTCAAATATTGATATTATTGACTTAAAAATAAATAATATTAAGGAAGTTGAGCCTCAGATGGGAGCTAGAGCATCTAATTTTACAGGTGTTTACTCCAAAATTAATGAAATCAAATCTTCTGGGATTTTTGAAGTAAAAGGGTTCATTGCTAAAGAACTAACTAATATCACAGTTTATGAAGCTTGTTCAACCTGTTTTAAAAAAATTGATAACTGTACATGCGAAGAAAAAGGAAATCTTGAACATAGAATGATATTTAATGTAATTTTTGATGATGGAAGTGCTACAATCCGATCCACATTTTTTGGGGACAAGGCAGAAAAACTAATTGGTGAAAAAACTGATGTTATCCAAACAATTAAAGAAACGCCTGATTTTGACAGCTTTTTAGAAAAAAAGTCCGCTGATTTATTAGGAAAAGATATTATTATTAAAGGTAGAGCCAAATTTAGTGATTATTCTAATTCTTACGAAATAATTGTTAATGACTTTCAAAACGTTAATGTAAATAAAGAATTAGAAAAACTGATTAAAGAAATAGAAACTTAGATTGCCAACGAAAATCTTTAAATATTAACAATTAATTTTTAGTTTCTAATCATCCTTTTTATTCTAATTAATTAAATAACAAAAATTAAATAAAAAAATTTAAACTATTATTGTAATAAATTAAATTTTCTCAATTAAAAATGTCCGGTAATTCAAATCCTCTAGAAGAAATTAAACTAGTTATAGCAGGCTTAGATAATGCGGGAAAAACCAGTTTTTTAATTGCTTTAAGAAAAAAATATAATTTCCACGAAATAGTTAAGAATTTAATACCTACCATAAAAATTGATTATAATTCTTTTAATTTTTTAGATCGATGGACCATAAATTTTTGGGATATGGGTGGTCAAGCTAAATATCGCAAAATTTACATAAATAATCCAATATACTTTATGGACACAAATTATCTATTTTATTTAATAGATATTCAAGATGATTTAAAAGTAGAAGAATCTCTCAATTATTTAAAAGAACTTTTAAAGATTTACAGAGATTTAAACTATATTAATGAAGTAATCATTTGTTTTCATAAATTTGATCCGAAGTTTAAAGGTAAAGATGAGTTTTCTGATCGTGTTGAGATGATTAAAAATTTAATTATTTCCCAAAATAAAGATTGTAAGTTTCAATTTTTTAATACATCCTATTACGATATTTCATCCTTATCGAAAGCAATTTCTTACTCTCTAAGCAAATTATTAAATTTGGAAGAAATCAATGAAAAATTGAAAAATGTTTTAGAAGACTTTAGTTGTAATCATGCTATTCTCTACACAAATTCAGGTTTAATAATCACAGACTATTTTAAGGAATCGATGGATATTAGAGCTTTCGAAGAGATGATTACTAATAAAATCAACGATAATTTAGAATTTTTTCAAAGATTAATTGATAATCAAGTCGACATGGATGAGAGACTAACTTTCTTCGAAGATCATATGGAGTATGTAAAAAAATTTATTATAAATCTAACAAGTGGACCGGTCATATTTTATTTAGGAATTTCTACTCCACTTAAGAACATTAAAAACATTAAATTAGAATTAGAAAAATTTTATACTTATTTAAAATCTTCTTTTACCTAAGTTAAAAAGAAAAATTAAAATTTAATTATAATTTTTATCATATAACTCTAAACTGTTTAAATTAAGCCAGAGTCGCTTAGCCCGGTTGAATTTTTTTTAAAAAATGCCGATAGCGTCAGCCTGCAGAGTTGATTTGCGTGAGTTCAAAACTCTCAGAGACTATCTCTGAGGGAGAAATTCTCACCTCTGGCTCCATTATTAATTATAGCCCTATTTTTCAAAAAGTTTTTCAAAAGATTTAAGTTAATTTTAATTATGTCACTCCAAAAAATGACAGCACAAAAATTAATTGAAAAGAAATATAAAGGAGAGAAAATTGTTTCAATAACGTCTTATGATTATTCTTTTGCGAAGATCGTTGATGAATGTGATATTGACTTTATTCTAGTAGGAGATTCACTTTCTATGGTGATGCTTGGCCATCAAAACACCTTAGCGGTTACCATGGATGAGATGATACATCATACTAAAGCAGTTACTAGAGGGGTATCAAATGCTTTAGTTGTAGGGGATATGCCTTTTCTTTCCTATAAAGTAGATATAATAGAGGCTGTTAAGAATGCTGGCAGATTTATACAAGAAGGTGGTGCTGAAGCTGTTAAAGTAGAAGGTGGTACAGAGATATGTCCAACAATTAAAGCTATTATCGATGCCGATATCCAAGTGATGGGACATATAGGTTTAACACCACAAGCAATATACAAGTTTGGAGGTTTTTTAGTTCAAGGCAAAACAGTAGAAGCTGCCAAAAAACTAATAGTGGATGCCAAAAACTTAGAAAAAACAGGAGTCTTCGCAATAGTCCTAGAAAGTATTCCATGGCAGATTTCCAAATTAATAACAAATACAGTTAATGTTCCAACTATCGGTATCGGTGCAGGTCCATTCTGTGATGGTCAAATACTAGTTATACACGATATGCTAGGTATTTATACTGACTTTAAGCCCAAATTCTTAAAATATTTTGGTAAAATTGGAGAATCAATTAAAGATGCCTTAAAAAGTTATAAAAATGAAGTAGAAAATAATAAATATCCAAGCCAAGAACATACCTATGAATTTCCCTCCACTGATTTAAATGAAATTAATAATTGGATAGAAAATATTGATATCGATGAAGAAGCTCAAAGATTAGAAGATGCTTTGAAATGATTCTTGAATTAAGCTAAAATTTCTTAAATTAAATTAACAGCTCTTAATATTTTCATTTCCTTTATTTTAAAAATATTTTAAAAAGATAAAAAAGGATTTCTCAATGAATTTAATATTTTTTATATCTCTATGATTTTTGTCACTGTTCTAATGGATGAATTACACTGGACTCAATAAAAAAAACCAATATTATCAAGAAAATTCAATTTATCTAGTTTCTTTTTAATCCATTCTATTAGATTTGAACTTAATCGTGGAAATTTAACTAATATTTTTATCGTTTTCAATAAAATTATAAATTTATATTTATATTGTTATATCATAGTAAATATATTGTTAGATGAAAAAAAAAAAATATTTAGAATATAGTGGACTTTAATGAGTGACGAATACGATTATTTATTTAAATCAATCGTCGTAGGTGATGGGGGTGTTGGTAAGACCGCATTAACTCTCAGATTTTCAAAAGGATTCTTTACGGAAGATTACAAGATGACTATCGGAGTTGATTTCCATGTAAAAACCATTTCGATTGATACAGAAGATGAGGGCCAATTACGAGTAAAATTACAAATATGGGATACAGGTGGTCAAGAAAGATTCAGTTCAATTAGACCAATGTATTATAGAGGATCACTTGGGGCATTACTAATCTTTGATTTAACTTCCTACGAAAGTTTTGAACACCTGCCGCAATGGATTGAAGAAGTTAGAGCCAATATAAAAAATGAAGTACCTTTTTTACTCGTAGGAAATAAAAGTGATTTAATTGACGAACGAGCGGTCACTTTAGAAGAAATTAATAATTTTACCGAAAAATTTAATTTATATTATATGGATACTTCTGCTAAAACGGGAGACGGTGTAGGAGATTGTTTTTATATACTTGCTTGCTTAATGGTTGGGGCAGGGGTTCCAAACCAACTTGTGTCTAAAGGAATTGTTTCTAGTCCTGGAAAGATTTTAGCTAAGGCCTCTAGCTCACCCACTGAGATAACACCGCAAATCGAACCAACCCCATTAATAGAAACAGAGCCTGTAATCGAATATGTAGCCCCTCCCGTTCCAGAACCCGAACCAGAAATTACGTTAACCCCTCCACCAAAACCAGAATCTTCTTTTATTCCTGAGCCTGAGCCAAAGGTTCCTTTTATTCCAGAGCCCGAACCAGAATTTACATTAACCCCTCCACCAAAACCAGAATCTTCTTTTATTCCTGAGCCCAAAATCGAGACCTCTACAGAACAGGCAGGACCATTTGTATTCAAAACTCAAGATGAAAAGCTCCAAGAAGTTGAAAGACAAGAACAACCAGGTTTTCCAGAGACGTTAAAAACCTCGATAACTTCAGAAACTCCTGCATACAAACCTAAAACAGTCCCTTTTTCATCAAATATTCCTGTTCCGGCACCAACTCCAGAAGAATTTCAAACACCCGAACCTATCTCCAATTCTTTAGTGGATTATATGCCAGAAACGATAATATCAAAAAAGGAAAGAAAAAAAGTAGAAAAACAAAAAAAGAAAGATGAAAAAGAACAAGTCAAATTAGAAAAAGAAAGAATCCTTCAAGAAAAAAGAGAGAAAGCAGCGAGATTAAAAGAAGATATGCAAGCTGTGAAGAAGGAGCATAAAAGTAAACATAAAAAGGAGAAAAAGGATAAAGCAGAAGATTATGAGGTTAAAATGGAAATGCCCTTCCAAACTAATGCTTTAAAAGATACTGAGTCCGAAAAGCCTTCGCTATTTCAAACTTTAACAGAAAAAACTGCTGAAGTTCAAAGTGGCCCATTCGTTCCATTTACTGCCAGTAAGAAATCCGCAACAGCAGAATCTTCCAACCTTAGGATAATTCCAAATGTCGCTGATATCGATAAAGAATCATCTAATGTTCGAGGAATGCAATCTGAACCTAATATTTCCCAAATAAGTTCAACAAATGCGATCCACGATCAGAGTCACTCTAAGGAAAAAAAAGGCCTTATTATATGTGCCTACTGTGGTGCAATGCTATCTTCGGATTATGCTTTTTGTAATAAGTGTGGCGCTAAGCTATAAAAGATTGTTAAATTTCTCTAATTACCAATAATTGAGTAAAAATTTCATACTTTTCTAATTATTCATAAAATTTTATAATTGATTGAACAAATATTTATATTCGCCCTCCACAAAATGGGCAAATACTCCACATTTTTTTTATTTTCGAATTACAATGGGGACAGACTAATAAATCTGGATCTTTTTGAGTTTGCAGTTTCCCAAATATCGATCTAGTTCTATTATTTTCACGTTGAGCATCTATAGATCTCTTTTGAACTTTTTCATAATCCTGAGGAGTTAAACCATCTTTGGCAATATTTTCTTGTATCAATTCTGTATCCAGTTCAGGAGATATATTCTCTGACTCTTCGGTTATAGCTCCGACTTTATAATAAAAATATTTACCCTCATTATTTTCAACGAAAATGTCACCGTTTGCTAAATTTACCTCAATATAATAAATTATTAGAGAATTAATAGGGATATCAACAATTTCAGCTATAAAATAATCTATTTTGGAAACCATATTCATTTGAAACCAGGATTTTCCTTTGTCCACACTAAAAACAAGATTCACATTATTAATAACTTCATTGAAATCTTCTTCGGTAATTTTTGCCAGTATTTTAATTGTTTTATTTATGCCTTTTAACTTTTCTAATTCTTTTAATGTATCATCCCAAGCAGTACCACAATTAGGACAATTAGTAAACCAGTTTGGATATTCAGAGCCACATTTAGCACAGTGTTTTGTAAAATATCTTGATGTTTTTAGTCCTATTTTTTTTTTTTCTTTCGCCATACCTAATTTTAAAAAATTTTAAGATTATAGACTAATGTAAATATTTGCTATTTATTATTTTAATTTTTTCTTTAAATATGTTTTTTTATTATTTAATCTTATTTGTAATAATAAAAAGAAACATTCAAAGTGAATCTAAAAATTAATTCTGACGAAGTCAAATCAATTCTGGCTGCATTAGATGATTTAATTGAAATCAAGCATTTGATTAGAAAAATTGTTCCGAATTATCATTTAGAAGAGTCAATTAATAAACTTTTTAAAAATAAATTAAAAGATTTACAAAAAAATCTTGATCCACTATTTACAAAATATTTAGAAGACGATGCTATTGTAAGTTCTAAAAGTTCAAAAATGCACATAAAAGAGAGCATTTTGGAAAATCTTAAAAAGGAAAATATCGCCCTAGTTTCAGCTAATTCTTCAAAAAAAAAATTGAAGAACATTGGTTTTGATCCACGACAAATAATTGTCTCAGGTGGCCCGTTATTTGTAGAGGATTATAAACTAGTTAACCCAGATATTCCGGAAGAGACATTACGAAATATTAAAAAAAAATGTGATAGAATTTTAAATCAGATAATAAATGAAAATTGGAATCAAAAGGACTTAGTGTTTATTTTTGAAAAAAATAATCTGACAGATAAATTAATCCTTAAAAGAATTAATGATCTTTCAAAGTTAATAAACAAAGAAATTAGAACTATTGAATTGGTATCTTGGAATGTTTTAGATGAAAATTAAAGCTTATTTTTTACGAAATATTTAACTTTTTTGAAATTTCTTCTAAGTCATTAAAGAAATCTAAAAGATGTTCCTTTTTAACGTGAGGCATTATAACTACTCTAATTAAATTAAAATCTATAAATTTTCCAATCATCCAATTTCTCTTTCTTAATTTCTCATCCAATTCACATATACTCTGCCCATTTTTTAGAGTTAAGCCCACTATATTCATAATTGGTTCGGTTGCTAATTTAATCCCTTCCATCTCAGAGATCAGTTTTGTTAAGTATTTTGTATTATCCATACAATCTTTAATAATTTCTTTGAAACCATCCCTACCTAAATATTTTAAAATTGCCCAGAATGCTATAACCGTTCCACCCGGTCTTGTTCCAAGAATATTAATATGCTTTATATTTCCCCCTGCCAAATATGGTATTTCAAATCCTATTTCATTTAAAATTGATGGATCTTTTAAAAACAATCCCCCCGTAGGAATAATTCCTAATCCCATTTTATGGGGATCTGCAGTTATAGAATCAACGCTTTTTACCGAGAAATCCCATGAAGGGATCTTATAACCCAGTTCAGTTAAAAAAGGTAATACAAACCCTCCAAAAGCAGCATCTACATGAAAAAAAATATTTTTGTTATTTATTAATTCTCCAATCTTCTCTATTGGATCTACTAAACCTAATGATGTAGTCCCAGCAATCCCTACTACTCCACATGTATTACTATTTATCAAGGAAGCGAAATGATTAAGATCTAATTCATAATTCATATGTAATTTTGCTTTTCGAAGTTTAATCCCTAATAATTCCGCACCTTTATCAAAAGATGCATGAGCGGAGATAGGAACGACCATCTCTGGCTGCTTAATATCTTTTCTTAATTTCTTTGCGATGAACATAGCAATTATGTTAGCTTCTGAACCCCCGGAGGTAAATGTTCCCGTGATCTTATTTCTGTTTCCAAATAATTCTCCAATATCATTAATTAATTCAGATTCTAAATCGTAAGTACCTCTAAATAATCCTGGATCTCCTAAATTTTTGTGCATATATTTGATATACACTTCTTTTCCAAAATCGAGAGGTTCGGTACACATTGATCCTAAAATATACCCACAATCATATGAATAATCTTTAGAGAGCTTTTTCTCTAAGATTTTAAAAATTTCTCCTTTATTTAATCCTTCATTTAACATTTCTTTGATTTAAAAGGATTTTTTCTTAATATCTTTTCCGATTGGAAAGAAAAGCATAGTATCAAAAAAACTTAATTAAATTAACTATGTTTACCTAAATCTAAAAGTATTTTTTTAATTTCTTCTCTTTAAATAAAACGATTAAGATCTCTTTTCTTATATTTCTCAAAAATCTTGTTAGTTTCCTCGTTTAAATCAATATTGTAATAATTAGCTATACAAATAATAGAAAAAAGAAGGTCTGCAATTTCCTCTCCTAATCGACCTCCTTCATTAATGGACTTTTTAGGTTTAAAACCTTCCAAATGATTTATTTCTCTTGCTAATTCTCCAAGTTCTTCTACAACTGCACTGAGCATTGAAAGTGGACTCCAATATCCCCCATGGTTTTTAATAAAATTGTCAATTCTTTTTTGAAATGTGGTAAATAATGTTCTTTCTTTCATAATAATAATATTATCTGAAAATATTTAATTATCAATATATTAAATTGAGTAATTAACAATTCAAATAGTAATATCACATAATAAAATAATGTTTAGATTAATCAAGTAACTCATTTAGACTACGATATCCTACTATATTATCTCTTAAATAAATTTCAAACGGTAATTCTAAAAATTTGTATGGTTTAAGAATATTTAATAAAAGATCATGGGTAGGTGTTCGAAGTTTATCTTCATACTCATTTCCGACTCCATCTGAATACTGATATTGCTGCACAACATAGGTTCCTCTAAAATTGTTTTCATTAAGAAATTCTATTATTTTCTCGATATCTTTTAATTTTAACAAATTTTTAACAAATGTAGTTCGAATTTCAAAATCTACATGATTACTTTGATTCACTAAACTAAAAGACTCAATAATAATTCTGGGATCTATATTAGAGCTTGTTACCTTCCTTAATCTTTCTCTTGTTAATGAAGACTTAATATCTAAGGCAATCCTATCAATATGAGGGAGTAATTTCTTTAACTTCTTCGGATTTGTGCCATTAGTATCAATACTGACATAAACATCTATTTTTTTAAGTTCTTTACATAAATACACTAAATCTTTTTGAAGGGTTGGTTCCCCTCCTGTTATACTTATGCTATTTATTAAAATGTTATCTTTTATTAAAGAAATTATTTCAACAATTCTATATTCTCTACCAGCATTTTTTTCCAGGAGTTTTTTGTTATGACAGAAGCTACAATTAAAATTGCATCCTACAGTAAAAAAAACCATTGTTGCTCTATTTGGGATATCCTTTGTGGAAATATCAATTATTCCCCCAATTCGCATTATTTTATCAAAAAACTAAGAGTAACTGATTCAAATAAATATTTATATTAGGGAGTAAATAAAACTCTAAAAGTTTGAAGACTCTCTTAATTTTTAATAAATACTTATGTGATTTATTTTGTATTAAAATGAATTGATCCTCTTTTGTTTTTTTTTTAAATATAAATAGATTATTTCATTAGTATGAAGAGTAAAAATATACTTAAACAGAAACATGTATACTGTCCAGAATGTGGCATCTTAATTGCAGTTAATGCTATTTTAAATAATAATGATATTAGCTTAAAGTACATATTCTGCCCAGAATGTGGTAAAAAAGTTGAGTTCAGGAATTATTCAATTAAAACCATTGATAATGCCCAATTAGCTGATAAAAATTATAAAGATGATAATCTGAATAGTGCCATAGAGCTTATCATTTACGATAAAGACTTTC
>Ga0114923_10002678_pt1 | contig 12020 bp, 12 predicted proteins | sample SumtaG_FD_89578 | JGI IMG/M metagenome (GOLD analysis project Ga0114923, IMG submission 89578) | Deep subsurface microbial communities from Indian Ocean to uncover new lineages of life (NeLLi) - Sumatra_00157 metaG | ecosystem: Environmental > Aquatic > Marine > Oceanic > Sediment | place: near... | reverse complement strand
GCTACCTCAGTTACGGGGTCTTTTTCATCAAAATCATAAACCGCCTCCCCTTCTTTAAGAATATAATATCCGCCCCTGCCATCGAGTTCTGTGTGTTGCCAAAGAATTGCCCCAGTTGGTATTTTTAAATCTCCTTCATAAAGACCAGGGGGTCCGCCGGGGGCTAATGATGCCGGGTCTATTAGGATTACCAGTTCGGGATTAATAGTATTTAAGACAAGAAAGGAAGACAAAAGAAGAACCAAGCCGATGATACTGGAAAGAATTTGGCTTCTGGCATCTCTCATTTTCCCGGGGTCACCCACTGAAGTTAAATATTTTATGCCAGCAATAATTAACATTCCAAAAACCAGGATTCCGCCAATAAACACGGCAGCGTTATAAAGGTAAGCAATTAAATCAATAAGAGTAGAATTATCGTCTAAGGTCTTACCCATAAATGTCGGGTAAGACTGTTCTAAACCCTGAACACTAACACCAACCAAAAGAAAAAACAGACAAATAAAAAAAACAAGGAAAAATCTTTTACCTTTTACAATGTTTTTCATTTTTTTATTCATTGATTTATTATACCAGAAGAAAAAATTGTAATCCACAAATTAGAATCCATAGCTGTTGGTTAATTTTATCCACTCCTCAATGTCTAAAGTTTCAGCTCTTTGTTCAGGTTGAATTTCGTTTTTCAAAAGCCAGGATTTCACCTCCTCTTTATTTAATTTTAAACCTTTTGATAAATTATTCAAAATCTGTTTTCTCGGTTGAGAAAATCCTGCCTTGACAATCTTAAAGAACAGACTAACGGGAAGTGTTCCTGTTGACAACAGTGGTTTTCTGGGAACTATTTTTATTATTGCAGAATCTACTTTCGGGGAAGGCCAAAAAGATTTTTTTGAAATATAACTTACAATTTCCGGTTTGGCGTAAATTTGAACTGAAACTGCCAATAAATTCATTCTCGGTGGTTTAGCCACAATTCTCTGCCCTACTTCTTTCTGGACAACCAAAACCATTAATTGAGGTTGAATCTCAATAAGTTCAAGAAATTTTCTAATTACTGGAGCGGTAAGATAAAAAGGTAAATTACCCACTACTTTATAGCTGGTCGGGAAATCTTTCCGATCAAGGGTTTGGAACTTTAGAATGTCTTCTCTGATGATTTCGATATTTCCTAAATCTTTTAAAGTTTCTTTCAAAATTTCATCCATCTTTGGGTCTTTTTCCACAGCAATAACTTTTTTAACTTTCTTAGCTATTCCTTGAGTTAAAACACCGATTCCCGGCCCAATTTCTAAAACAATATCTTCTGAACTTAAATTAGCTGTTTTAATAATTTTTTTAATTGCCGTTTTATCAACTAAAAAATTCTGACCCAATCTTTTTGACGGGCGAATATAATATTTTTTGAGTAAATTTTTAATGTTTCTTTTTGAGGTTAAACTCATTAAGGTATTTTACCCCCACACCACCTAAAGCACAAACTTTGTTTAATTTGCGCGAAACACAGTGTTTTATTGATATGAGGGTGTGGATAAACTTCTTGACTTTTAGCTAAAATAGGTTAAATTAGAAAAAGAAAATGAATAAGTTCTTAAAAAGGTTTTTAAGATTGAAAAACAAATTTAAAAGGATAAAGATAATTTCTAAGGGATTCTCAAGAGACCCTTTCTTTTGTTTAGGATTAATTTCGGTTATTTTATTTGGTGTAGTTTCTTTGGGGGCAGGCCCCATTTTAAAATCCCTTTACAATAAAGGGGATTTTTCTTTGGCTACCGTTTCTGAAATTTTTAACGAGACTGAAAAAAAAGATTTAAATTTATTTGTTGGTCCGGCAGGGAAATTCTGGTCAGAGTCGCCAGAATTTCTTTTAGTTGGAAATAACAGTCTTCAAGCTGCTTCTCCTCCGACTACTTTTTCTCCTCAAGTTTTAGGAGCTTTAGTGGGAGGATTTGAACTGGAAGATACTAAAAAAATAATTGTTGAATACATTGTCGATTCAGGAGACAGTTTATGGTCAATCGCCGCTGAATTTGACATTTCGAGAAACACTATTCTCTGGGCAAATGATTTAAATAAAAACTCTCTTCTTCAGCCCGGCCAAAAACTGGTTATTTTGCCGGTTTCAGGATTAATTCATCACATTAAAGCCGGGGATACTATTTCGGAAATTGCCCAAAGGTATAAAGGAAAAACAGATGAAATAATTACTATTAATAACCTTTCTAACGAAGGAGATATTTATATCGGAGATATTGTTATTATTCCAAACGGAGTGATGCCTTCACCCTCTACTCAGTATGCTCCCGCTCAGGTTCCTTTGGCTAATAGTTATTTTATTTGCCCGATTTCTGCTCCTTGTCGAGTAACCCAATGGCTTCACTGGTATAACGCCATAGATTTCAGCCACCGCAAGTGCCGAGAGCCAGTTTATGCTGCTGCCGGTGGAAAGGTTTTAAGAGTTAAATTAACCAACTCCACTTCTCGTTGGGCTTTCGGGGGAGCGGGAAACCATTTGACTATTTTACATCCAAACGGAGTGGTAACAATGTATGGACATATTGCCAATAGTTTTGTTAATCCGGGCGACCAAGTTTCCCAAGGTCAAGTGATAGCTTTAATAGGTGGGCAGCCCGGAACTGCCGGAGCAGGACTGTCAACCGCCTGTCATTTACATTTTGGAGTTAGAGGAGCCAGAAACCCTTTTACTAAGTAAAACCTAAATCTCCTCTCTTACCCTAAAGACCTCTGAAAGGTGGTCAGTTAAAATGTTTTCTGAGTTTTCTAAATCAGCGATAGTTCGGGCTACTTTTAAAGCTCGGTGATAACCTCGGGCAGAAAGCTTGCCGGAATCAACATACTTTCTTAAAAGATTTCCCGATTTACTGTCAATTTGACAGTATTTTTTTATTTAGGCTTTTTACCGTGTCTTTGTTTTGGTGAAATTTTATTCCTGTGTCTTTTTAGAAATCTGCGACGCCTCATTTTACTTCGGTTTTTTTGAGGATTACTCGAGTTTTTCATAAATTTATTTATATTTATCTTTTTTCATTTTACCAAAAAACCGCCTATTTGGCGACTTAATTAGCTGCGGGGCTTGGACGACGTTAGAATCTGGTTGATAAGATAAATTTTAAAAAATGGACTCGCCTTGTTCCATGCTTCTTATTTAATTTCAGTTATTTTGTATTTCTTAACACCGTCTGAAGTATCAATCTTAACAGTATTCCCTTTCTTTTTATCTAAAAGAGCTCCTCCCAGAGGTGATTTAAAGGAAATCTTGCCTTCTAAAATGTCGGTTTCTTCTGGCTCAACAATCTGAAACTTATCTTTTCCATTCTCTGACTCAAGTAAAATAGTAGAGCCTATTTGAATCTTACCGTTTTTTTTATTCTCAATTATATTAGCCTGGGCAATGATCTCGCTTAATTCCCTAATTCTTCCCTCAACAAACCCTTGCTCTTCTTTAGCTGCGTCATAACCTGCATTCTCTTTTAAATCACCCTGAGAAGCAGTATGCTCTATCCTTTTTGAGACTTCCCTTCTCCTAACTGTTTTCAAGTATTCCAATTCTTTCTTTAATTTTTCTAAACCTTCTGGGGTTAAGTATTTAACCATAATATACTCTATTCTACCAAAAAACCGCCTGAATGGCGACCTTAATTAGCTGGGGGGCTTGGACGACTTTAGAACCATTAACTGGGCAGAATTAGTTCAATATCCGGAGTTAGTTTTACAACAATCAAAGGAATTGTTGGGTGTTTAAGGAAAAAATCCCACCATTTAAGGCAGGTATTAGCTCCGGAGGACGGATTTGTTTGAAGGAATTAATTGCTCTAAAATACTAAAAGTAAGAAGAGTTTAATTATACAGTTCTTTATTGTTTTCTAAGTAAACGCGTGTATAGATTTAATTTTTGATTTAAAGGTTTGCAACTTAACATCAATTGCATTAATAGCTACGCTATTACGGAAGTAGTTACACGCAATAACACCGCCTGTATTTAAGCCCCCGCCATTAGAACAAAGATAACGCGCTATTCGGCTTTGTTCTCTTAAATGCCGATAAGTATTATAAGCATTATTACCTAAACTGTAAGCTTTATCTTCAAGCCAATAGTGTAGGCTAGTGTTTACGGGACAATTCGCTTGCGCATGCATTGGAGGGGTATCACTTGCTAGCTTATATTCCAGATAATGAAGGGCTGCGTAGAAGGTTATTGTAAGCATCCAATCCTTGTATAAAGGATATTGTTTCAAACTCTGAGCTAATCGTTCGTTGTGCTTGGCTTGAGCTAAATGAAGGCTTGCTGATGGCATTTTTATCAAAAATTAATTTATAATCTGGGTTAACTAATTTTTCTTTATCTTTATACAAAATGGGTAAGTAATTAAACCTCAATGGGATACCTATAAATTCATTGCGTATTCTATATTCTACTTCAAAAAACTGTTCCATCAAGTCCTCATCATATTCTGTGGTGTTTAGTAAAATGGTAAAAATTAATGTATCTAAATGTTTATGAGAATAAATTGCTTCCACCTCTTCGCATATCTTCAGCTTTTGTGCAAAAAACAATTCAATTCTTTCCGTAACAATTTCACTACCCTCTTCTATAAGCACCTGATTTATGGATGGCTTATAAACGCCTAAAGTGGACGGACTACTAAATAATAAATCTGAGCTTGCTCGTGATACTTCCTTAATATGACCACATACATCAAGAGAATACTCTAATTTTGATACTAAATTATTATCAATAAAATGAATAAAATCCGACGCAAGTAAAACACCTTTATTTTTTTCATCTCTTTCTATGCTATCAGCTACTCCAATCCAAGCAGTCATTAAAACTTCATTATTGCGGTCTGGTGTTTTGTCTCTAGAATATAGACTGCGGTAAATCATTGTCTATTATGTATTTTTTTATTTCTATAAGTAACTTCTTTAATGATTCTATTTTAAAATCGTAATCTTTCTCTTTTATTGTGTTTATATCAATCTCTGTAAGTAAACCCTTAAAATCTTCTTCCTCCCTCTTTCTTAGAGACTTTATATTAGTCAATCTGTTGAGCTGACAAGAGGCTAAATTTATTCTTTCGTTTTCAGATATGTCTATACTTCTAGCACTTGGAAACAACCCTTCCTTGAGAAATTTATTTTTGATAAAAGTAGGAGCACCTTCCTCTATCTTTATAAAAAATCTAGCTACAAAACCTATTCTTGAGATTCTTGTATGCTCGTAATTTAAAAGGAAATTATATATTTTCTCAATATCATTTAAATATCCATCTATTGTTTTTTCAAATTCTAAATCTACATTTTCGTTAATTACCCTAAAATTAAAATCTAACCTATCCAAAGATATGTTGGCGTAATAAGAAGAATCTGTACTCTTAAGAATTATTCTTGGAATATCCTTTGGGACGTCATCGGGTGTTGGTAAAATTAAAGGCTCACCATCAAATATATCCTTTGTAAAGCCTAATAATTCTTTTGTGAATGACACTTTATCAGTTAAATGGAAATCAGACAAAAAAAGGACAATCTGTATTCCTAAAAATTTAAAATTTAAGCTCATATAATAAAATTAATATATTTTCTCTAAAATTATTTTACAAAAAATTAAGATTTTCTGCAAATTACAATAAAACTAACACAAAAACGGTCCTCATTGCCTTAATATCCTTCAACGCTTCCCATTATCAGATTATCACTTCTTTGCCTAAAAAACAAGCTAAAATAAAAACTGCCCAGAGATGGGTTTTTTAAAGATTATGATAAGGCCTAACTGACTCCCCCTGGTGCGACGATGTTAGAACCTGTTTGGTGGGACACAATTATGAGGTGAAAATGAAAAGAAGTCCCCTATGGGGTTTCTATTAACAATTATTCTTTCTCCATGATCTTTGATTTAATCGCTAAAAGAGGGGTAAATAAAACAAGAATATAAGCTAATGGATTAAAAACAAGAAATAACAATATTATATTTGGAGACCAAAATGGTCCAATAAAGATGATCAAGGGTATCCGTATTAACCCTAAAACAACCCAAAAAATACTATATTTTAACATTTCTTTTTTAGTAGAAACATTAAGGCTTTTGGCTAAGAAAAAAGCAATAACGGTAACAATAAGAATATCTAAAAATGCAAGGATATAAAAATCATACGAAAAACCACTAATACCAAAGTTACCACTATAAAATTTGTTAATTATTTTAAAAATTATATAAGCAAGATACTGACTACCAAAAAGACCTACACCCCATATTAAAATCCCGTATAGAAAAACTTTTAAGTATTTCATAATTAGTAATTTCACTCTACCATAAATTCACCTTTTTTTTAAAGGTGGAATTGCTAGCTGTGGGGCTTGGACTCGAACCCCTTCTAGTCTATCTCTTGATTATACTTGTTTTTTACTTCACCTATAGGGAGAAGGCGAGTATTCACAAATACAGAGAATATTGTTTTGTGGTGACAGTCCATTTCAAGACTGCCTTATCGGGTAATCCCACAATTTCAAAATGGCGTAATTTATATAACAGCTGCCGAAAAAACTTTTGAGAGCATAAAATTACTTACAATCGCCACAAGTTCTAGCTTCGGGACAAACCCTTAACCTTTCTTCTGAAATTTTTTTGTTACATTTCTCACACTTACCATATTTACCTTCCTTAATTTTTTCTAAAGCTGAATTAATATTTTTTAATTTTGTTTCCAAACTATATTCAATTGGCAAAAGGGTGCTGTATTCTTCAACTTCATCAGCGGCTTCTTCTAAGGCCGAACTGCCAGAGCTGTTGTTCCAATGAGGAAAACGAGTATCCCAGTCTCCAGGAGTTTTTTCATCTTTTTTAGCGAATTTCTCCAAACTCTTTTCAATCATTACTTTTTCTTTTTCCAATTTTTGTTTTAACTCTTTAAGAAATGTTTTTTCCATTTTTATTCTAAAAAGCCTTTTTTAAATTGAATAATTCTGGAAACTGCCTCATTTATTTTTACTTCAGAAATTTCCCCATTTTTAAAGGCAGCAAAAAACTCATCTAAACCCTGTTCAATTGGCAATCTGTAGCCGGAAAAAATTAAAACATCTATCCCGGCCTGAATAGGTTTAGTTACTATCTCTTTTAAAGAAAAATTTCTTAATAAAGAGTTTTGAGATAAATCATCAGAAATAATAATAACTTTTGAACCTAAATTATTTTTCAGAAATTGAACACCCTGAGGAGAAAAAGCCAAAGGAAGAGAGGGGTCAATATCTTTGTAAATTACGTTTGAAATCATTACAAATTCCGGATTAGCTTCCATTGCCTTTTTGAATTGAGAAGTTTCCGGAAGGGAAATTTCAGCTAATTTATCTTCGGGATTAAAAGGAATGCCGACGTATCCCGGAAAATGTTTAATGGCAGTAAGAATCCCCTTTGCCTTTTGGCCTAAAATTAAAAGTTTTGCCAGCTCCCCACTTACTTCAACAGGTTTTTGAAAAGTACGATTAAAATAAAAATCTTTTTCTCCCATTGCATCTAAAACCGGAGCTAAATTAAGATTTACTCCCAATTCCTTAAGTTCTTCCCCTCTTTTAAGTCCAATTTGATAGGCTTCTTCAGGATTTTTTATTTCTGACTGAGGAGTTTTTTCTTCTAAAAAACCAATTCGAGAAATCATCCCTCCTTCCTGATCAACGGAAATCAATAAAGGAAGGCCGGTTTCTCTTAAAGAAAGGTTTTGAAGGTCGGAAATTAATTTTTTTAATTGTTCTTTACTTTCAATATTTTGAGAAAGCAAGAGTATGCCACCTGGCTTATATTTTTTAAATATTTCTTCCAATTGGGGAGTTACTGTTTTTCCTTTAAACCCGATGATTAATAATTGGCCAATTTTTTCTTCCAATTTCGGAGCTTTTAACTCCTCGATTGCTTTTCTCATGCTCTCAAAAGAGGTGGTCAAGACAAAATAATTATTAAACAAAGTATAACAAATCCCGAAATCTTGTTTAGAAATGGTTAAGTAGCGAAAAGTTACATCTTGCCAAGAGGTGGTTTCAAAATAGGGAACCAAGGTCTGAATTTTATCACCGGAAAGAAAAACTCCTTCTTCTGTTAATTTTTCCTCCCAAATTTCTAATAACTCAGCTAACCTTTCTTTTTCTTTAACCCTGGCTATTAAAGCTATTCTTTTTCCTTGTTCTTGGGTGAAAATTGAGAAAGTAAAATCAGGTTCTAATCTTTGGAAAATTTCTTCCGGAACCTCAATTTGAAAAACATTAGAAATTTCTTTTAAAGAAACTAATTGATTTTTTTCGATGTTTTTTATTAAAACTCTAATAAAGCTGCCTTCTGGAAATTTTTCCGTCATCAACCGATTAAAAACATCAGGAATTTCTTCTAATTTTGAAATCTCAAAAGTGTTGGTTGTTTCAACTGAAATTAGAGATGGAGGAATAGTTATTTCTATTTTTTTGACCAATGGAATAATCTCTTCCTCTGATGGTCTTTTTACCCCGAAATACCAATAAAGAAAACTAAGAACTAAAAATAGAAGGAAGATCACCGCTAACCTTACTATAATTTTTTTAAAGAGAGATAGTCTTTTTGGGGATTTAGGAATTAAGGGTATCGGTTTTTCTTTTTCAATTTTAACAACTTCCTTTTTTTCTGGTGGAGGGGTGATTTTTTCTTCCACTTTTTCTGGTGGAGGGATGATTTTTTCTTCCACTTCTCTTTCGGGATTAAGAGCAGCGATTCTTTCTCTTTCTTTTTGAGCTTCTATTTCTTTCAGTCGAGATATATCTTTTCCCATCGTTCCAATTTCTTCTCTTTTTAGAAATTCCAATTGTTCTTCTGAATTACTTTCCTTTTCTCGTTGAGAAACGGTCCGAGACAGAAAATCTTCCCGTTTTACGGGGGAGTTTGACTTTGAGTCGTAATTTTCTTTTTCTTCTGGCATATTATTTTTTATCGTAGACTTGTTCAGAAAGATTAGGGATGAGTTTTGGCCTCTTTTAAAGATAAATTTATTCTTCCCTGTTCATCAATAGAGATTACTTTTACTGGAATAATATCGCCAACCTTAACTATGTCTTCCACTTTATTTACATGATAAGGGGCAAGTTGAGAAATATGAACCAATCCTTCTTGGTTGGGAAAAATTTCAACAAAAGCGCCAAAGTCTAAAATTCTCGTTACTTTTCCTTGAAAAATTTCCCCTACTTTAGCTTCCCGGGTAATATTTTTTATCCAGTCAACTGCTTTTTTACCTGCTTCTTCTTTTTCGGCGGTAATAAAAATTTTGCCAGTATCTTCAATATCAATTGAAACCTCGCAATCATCAATTATTTCATTGATAACTTTTCCGCCAGGTCCAATCACATCTCTAATTTTCCCCGGATTAATTTGGAGAACTAAAATTCTTGGGGCATAAGGAGAGAGTTCTGCCCTAGGTTTTTGGATTACTTTTAATATTTCATCTAAAATTTGAAGCCGAGCCTTTTTTCCGGCAGAAAGAGTATCTTTTAAAATTGCTTCTCCAATTCCTTCAATTTTGACATCCATTTGAATAGCCGTTATCCCTTTTTCTGTTCCGACCACCTTAAAATCCATATCTCCGTGATGATCTTCGGGGCCCTGGATATCGGTCAGAATTTTGTAATTACCTTTGGAATCTTGCATTAATCCCAGAGCAATTCCGGCCACTGGTTTTTCAATTGGCACTCCGGCATCCATTAGAGCCAAACTAGAGCTGGAAACCGAAGCCATAGAAGTAGAACCATTAGAAGAGAGAATTTCCGTTACTATTCTAATAGTATAAGGAAATTCATCAGAGCTGGGAATGAGAGGCATTAAGGCTTTTTCCGCTAACATTCCATGGCCAATATCTCTTCTACCCGGTCCTCTCATTGGTCTAATTTCACCAACTGAGTAAGCTGGAAAATTATAATGGTGCATAAATCTTTTCTTGCCGACAATTTCCATTCCCTCCATAAGCTTAACGTCTCCTGGCGCTCCCAGGGTTAAAATGGAGAGAGCTTTGGTTTGTCCACGAATAAAAAGACCGGAACCATGGGTTCTTGGCAATAGCCCCACTTCGGCTTGAAGTTTTCTTATTTCATCAATCTTTCTTCCATCGGGCCTTTTCCCTGACTTAATAACATTTTCATGAATTAACCTTTCAATTTCTTTTTCAAAAAATTCTTTGGCATAGGTTTGTTTTCCCATTCCTGGATATTTTCCCTCAATGAAATAAATTAATTCTTTTTTAAGCTCATTTACTTCTTCCATTCGCCCAATTTTACTTGATTGGTAGAGAGCTTTTTCTAATTTATTTCCGAGGAAATCTTTAAGTTCTTTCTCTAAATCTAAATCTTCAGGAGATTCTTCAATTTTAATTTTCTCTTTCCCAACTTTTTCAATAATTTCTTTTTGAAAATCAACTATTTTTTTTAAATGAGGCTTAGCAAATTCTACTGCTTCTAAAATTATACTTTCTCCAATTTCATTTCCCTCAACTTCAATCATATTAATTAAGATGTCATCGTTTTTATTGTTTCCTAAAGAAGATTTAATTCCGACTATCGCTAAATCTAAATCGCTTTTTTCTCTTTCAGTATAAATAGGATTTAGGATAAATCCTTCTTTTCCGCCAGCGGGCGGATTACCAACTCTTAAAGAAGCCAAGGGTCCTGACCAAGGAATGTCAGAGATGGAAAGAGCTAGGGAAGCGGCAATTAAACTGACAATATCCGGATCATTTTCACTATCCCAAGAAAGACAGGTAATAACTACCTGTACTTCTCTTTTTAGGTCTTTGGGAAACCTGGGTCTGATTGCTCTGTCAATTAATCTGGAAGTTAAAATAGCCTCATCTGAGGGGCGACTTTCTCTTCTAATAAATCTGGAACCTAAAATTTTACCGGCAGCATAATATCTTTCTTCATAGTCAACGGTTAAAGGAAAAAAATCAATTCCTTCTCTTTCATAATCTGACATTACAGCTGTTCCCAGAACTAAAGTATCTCCATATTGAACCAAAACACTGCCCGAGGCTTGCTCGGCTAAATTTCTGATTTCTACCCTAAGTTCTTTTCCTCCAATTTCTAATTTAAATTTTTCGTTGGTCACTTTTTTAACAAATATTTATCCGGGTTTTTTTCCAAGTCAATAAATTCGTCAGCTACCTCTTTTATTTTTAAAGAGGCTGATTTTCCAAAAGCAATAATTTCTACTCTTTTCCCTTGATTTTTTAGAAATTCAATTAATTGAAGAAAATCACCATCCCCCGAAGCTAAGACAATAGTGTCCACGCTGGGAGCGATTCGGATAGCATCAACAGTGATTCCCACGTCCCAATCTGCTTTTTTTAAACCGCCAAAAAATTCTTGGAGATCTCTTACTTTAGTTTCAATCCCTAATTTGATTAAAGCTTCAAAAAAAGGTTTTTCCTCGCCGGTTTTTGTTTTAACAACATAAGCGAAAACCCTTATTAGATTTCTCTGGGAAACCCCTAATTTTAAAATCTCCCGGAAGTTTACCCTAGCACCGTAAAGATTTTTTGCTGAGTGATAGAGATTCTGGACGTCAATCAAAACCGCCACTCTTTGACCCGGATGTTTAATAGTCATATTTAAAAAAATCTTAAATCCTATTTTGGATTTACTTCTTTAGTCCGACTTTTTTGATAATACTGTTATACCTTCTGGTGCTTTCTTTCTTTAGAAAATTCAAAAGAGACCTTCTTTTGGAAACCATTTTTAAAAGCCCCCGTTTTGAATGGAAGTCTTTCGAATGCTTTTTTAAATGCAAAAGCAGCTCTTTAATTTCTTCTGAAAGTAAGGAAATCTGAACTTCCGGAGAACCAGTATCTGCCTCATGTAATTTATATTTTTTAATAATTTTTGTTTTTTCTTCTGGTGTTAACATGTTTTTTTATTATATCACTAAAAACAAAAAAGGCAACTTTGCCTTTCTTTTGGTGCACCCAGCAGGAGTCGAACCTGCAACCTTGTCCTTAAGAGGGACCTGCTCT
>Ga0114923_10002677_pt1 | contig 12022 bp, 8 predicted proteins | sample SumtaG_FD_89578 | JGI IMG/M metagenome (GOLD analysis project Ga0114923, IMG submission 89578) | Deep subsurface microbial communities from Indian Ocean to uncover new lineages of life (NeLLi) - Sumatra_00157 metaG | ecosystem: Environmental > Aquatic > Marine > Oceanic > Sediment | place: near... | reverse complement strand
GAAGGTGATTTAATATTTGTGCGAGGTATAGATCCAGAACATATAAAAGCTGGATCTGTTAATGATAAAAGCGGAGACATAATTGTTTTTGATGCTCATGGTCTTTGGTCAGGAGCTCCTGATGGGCTAATTGTCCATCGTGTTGTGGACAAATACAAAAAAGATGGTAAGTGGCACTTTTTAACAAAGGGAGATGCAAACTGGCACGTTGATTTTGCTTGGATACCAGAGGGCCGTGTATTGGGTAAGGTTACAGGGAAAATTCCTTATATTGGTTGGGTTAAAATAGTTTTAGTAGATTGGGGTTTAATTATTCCGCTCATTATTTCCTTAGTAGTAATCAATGTAATTGATGTAATAAAAGAAGCCAAAGATAAAAATCTTGAGGAAGAAGAGAATTTAAAGAATAAAAGAAAAAAAGATTTATGAATAAGCTAAAATTAAAGATGAAAATACATATTTAAGTCCTACTTTTAGTAAAAAAAACCATAAGTATTGAAGGAATTATCCCAATTATAAGGAAAAAAAATCCTGAAATATAAAAGATACCTTGGAATATACCAACATTAGGATCAATAAAAGTACCTGTTAGAATGCATGAGATCCCTATGTGAATTATTGTTTTTGAGTTTACCCTAAAAAATTGTTTAAATCCCATTTTAACACCAGAATCTTTAATTAATTTTAAGAATGATGTACATAATGCAAAAATGAAAATTATTATCAAGGGATTTATAATAATTCCCAGTATAAACCATAGGATCAATGATATAACTGATTGAATTATTAAAATAATGATAATTGCCTCACCAATCCTTTTCGGTTTATAGATATTCCATAATGAACAAAATATTAGTGAAACTGCTAAACCTACTGCTGGTATACTCGCCGCTGTTATGTAATAATTGGGACCAACCAAAATAACATTAACTGCTAAGAAGAGGGATAACGTAAAAGTCAGAGGTGGAAGTAAGAGACCTAAAATACATATATATGCTAACAATATTAAAAAGAAGTAACTTATGGAATCAAGAAAAAGTTTAGTCTTCTTATATTCCTCTATTGTATAATTTAACACTTCATATAGTATGTAAATAGAGAAAAGCATTATAATTACTCCAAATATTGAAGCCCAAATAACCAAATCTGCATCTCCCGTATAGGCATGAATAGAAGCTAAACCTCCACCCCGAGTTATTAATGTTGCAAAAATTATTGATAGAAAAATTAAAATTATATTTATTTTTACTAAAATCACATTTTTCTTTTTAAATATCATGCTATGAAAATATGCAGTGCAAAAAATCCACGGTAAAAGAGAGACGGTCTCCACTGGATCCCAGCCCCAATATCTACCCCAACTTAATGTGACTGACGCCCAATAGGCACCGATTCCGATACCCAAGGTAAGAACTAACCAACCAAATCTTAAAGTAAAATTATAAAAATCTCTTTGATAAGAATTTTCTAGTTTAGATTTAGGTGTTAAAGCTTCAGCAACTATTACAGTAAAGGGAACGAGAAAGATAGCATATGAAACAAACATAAAGAAGGGGTGGTAAATCATATACGGGGAATGTAAGACAGGATTTAACCCAAGACCATCAGGGAATATAGTGGGTTCATCAACCCTAAATGGATCTAAAGAATACAATACTAATAAAAAAACTATTAAGATTATTAAGGAAAGCATAACTGATCGGAGGAAAACAAGATCATCTTTATCGTGGTTTTTAATTCTATAGAAAGAGATGACAATTGAATTGAATACCATCCATGTCATTATAGAGCCTGCTTCACCAGCCCATATTGCAACAGCCTTGTAAATTAAAGGTGTATCAGAACTACTGTATCTCCAAACATAAACAAAGTCATAATAACCATTTATAAAGCTATATTCCATAAGTAAAAATAATGAGATTGATAAACTCATATTAATAATAGATAAAGAATTGAAATTTGATTTTAAGGAAACTAAACACATAATATCTAGCATTGTGAGAATTATTATTGTTAGGATAAAAAAATTTCCAAGAAAAGATATCGTTTGAATTCTACGGTTAATCTCCACCAGATCCAAAAAAGTAGGGACAATGAAAACTAGGCTAATTATTAATCCAAAATAAAATAGAATTGTGTTTTTTGTTGAAATTTTATTTAATATCATTAAAAGTACCAATGTGAATATTTTAACTTAGTTCAATTATTGTGTGTTATAATTTATTAACTTATTATTTTTGTTAGATAGGTACAAGGTTTATTAATATATATGGAAAGGAGCCATTATTGCATATAAATTTAATTTTTTTTTATAAGACTCCAATATTTAGAATTGAAAACTTTTAATTTAATAGAATAATTTGTGAAAGAATTCATAGATCAAAACTAGATAGATAAGAAAGGGGCAATTGTTGCGTATATATTTATAATTATTTATAGTAAATATTAAATATTTAATTATTTTAAAAAAACACAATATTTACCTTATTTCGGAAGTTTTGAAAATATGAAAAAAGCAGCTTACGTAATGTTTATTTTTTTTTTTACTATTTTGTTAATATTATTTATGGCAAGTGGAAATTCAACACCATCTAAAGGTGATAATTGTAATTCCTGCCATGATGAGGGCGATTATGAAATTTCAGCAGATCAGGATACTATTAATACTCAAGCCTCGACTGAATTTACAATTAAAATAACCGCCTCTGGAAATGACTTAATTGTTGAAGCCCGTTCTGGGGCAGAAGATAATGATGAGTTTGAGTTTAATGAAGATAAAATCGAAGACAACGACGGAAATGATGATGATGATGATAATGATGCAATTGAAACAGAAATGAAGATTACTTCTCCTAATGAAGAAGGAGAATATACAATTTTAATAATTGCTAGAGAAGATAAGGAAGATAAGCCTGATATGACAACTTTAGAAATCACAGTTATAGTAGGAGAGGTAAATCCATTAGATCTAGTCATATCCTTTCTAAGTTCAGATTTTATTGATCATTTAGGTGTTTATTTAGGTGGACTCGCTTTAATGTTACTTACTATATCAACTATTCTTGTAGTAATCAAAGAAAATAAATTTGCTAAAACGCATGGTTATCTTGCAGGGACCTCTTGGATTCTAACACTTATCAATGTACTTGCTTTATTAACATTAGGTATAGATATCTGGACTCGATGGGAGGATTTATTCCTCGTGTTTCATTATTCTCATATATTTTTAGGAGGATTAGGATTAGTTACTGGTTTTTTTAGCATGTTATTTGGAATTGCAGCGGAACGTAAATATGCCAAAATTACTGGATATTTAACATTGTTATGTTGGTGGGGGGCATTCTTTACAGGATATCTATTGATTTATTAAAAGAGGTTGTTTATAAAAATGGTTAAGTCAGTTAAAAAAATAGAAAAAGAAGAAGCTAATACTTCAAAAAATGATTACAAAAATAGAGAAAAAACTATTAATTTTACGGACGAAGTAAAAAAGTTTATCTCTCCTTCTCATGTGAGTACAAATCCTTACGAACTTGAATCAGCATCAGGAGATCTTACTTCTATAGCATTTTATCATTATAAATTTAGAAAAAAATATTTGGCAAGTCATATCGTTCGTCCAGCAGATACAGAAGAGCTTTCACATCTGATAAAAATATGTAGGGATAATTCAATCCCAGTAACAATAAGAGCTGCGGGTACATCATGCTTTTCCTCAGCTACTCCAACTAAAGGCGGGGCTATAATTGACGTACGAAGATTAAACAAAATTAATAATATTGATCTTGATAAAATGACAGTAAAATGCGGAGCGGGGATTTCTTGGTTGAATTTAATTGAACATCTTGTGGATTACGGACTAGCACCAAAATGCTATCCTACTAGCTTTAAAACTTCTTGTGTTTGCGGATTTATAGCAACTCCAGGAACCGCAGGTATTGGAGTTCCTAAGTATGGATCAATGAAGGAATCAATAATCTCTCTAGTACTAGTTCAACCTGATGGTAAAATAATTGAAATTTCAAGAGATTCTAAAGGTGAAATAGCTTTAGATGATATAATTGGAACATGTGGTATTTATGGTGCTATTGCAGAGGTGGAATTGTCTCTAACAACACTTAAAACTTCATTGGAAATAATTGGTTATGGATTTTCTGACATTAAAGATGCAGTTAAATTATATTTTACTCTAAAGAATGAACTTCAATATAAACCTTTTTTCTTATCAATTTCAGAGCAAAATTTTGAGAAATATTCTCATATAACCTTCCCAGAACAAGACTGGTTTGTATGGGCAGTTTATTATGATGATCCAGAAGAAAATTCTAAGTCTATATCTGCAGTTAGAGATATTGCTTCAAAACTAAATGGTATTGATGTTGATAAAACATATTTAAAAGAAAAGTGGCGAGATATAGGTGAGGCAGAAATTGGAATTGGGCGGTCATGCAGGAACTTATTATTTCAAGAATATTGGATTCCTGATCAGAATTTAACAGATTTTATTGATGAATATGTTAAAAAAAGTAAAAAATATGAATTCTTAACAGCTATTTATACTATCGGTGGTGTTAAAGGATGGAGCAGGATAAAAGTATTCGGTTTGACAGATATAAGTAATAGTCGTGAATTTTTTGCCATTAAAGCATTTTTACATGAATTATCGGTTAAGGTTTTTAGTCAAGGAGATAGGGTGTATACAGTGGGAGTAGTAAATACTTTTTACTTTCTCAAATATAGACCTAAAGAGATAGAAAAGCGAAAAGCTTTGAAAGATAAATTAGATCCTGAGAATTTATTTAATTCATATCGTATAGTTGAATCAAAAATGAAATTCTGGAGAATTTCTTTAATGTTCACGACTGCTAAATTCTTGTACAAAATTTTTCATTAATGATAAATTTGGTGAAATTAAATAATGAGTGAAGAAAAAGAAAAGAAAGATATAAAAGATGTAATAACTTCTGGACCAACTGTTGGGGGCTTAATTGCTCCTTCTAAAGAAAATCTAATTGAACCAATATCATCAATGAAAGAAGAAGATTCTTATGAGCGTTGTACTCATTGTGGATATTGTCGCCATGTTTGTAGAGTATATAACTATTCATTTAGTGAGACTGACTATGCTGGCGGTCGGAATAGAATAATAAAAGCATTAGATCGCAAAGATATTAAATTTGATAAGGAACAAATTATTCCTTCTGTTTTTCGCTGTATGCTTTGTGGAAACTGTGAAGTAGTTTGCCCAGTTGGAGTTGGAACTAGGAAGGTATTCACTAATTTACGTAAAGAAGTTATCCGAAGGGGATCGATGCCAGAAAAATTAGGAATTATTAGAGAGGCAATAAAAAAGGTTAATAATCCATATCTTGAAGAGCCTAGTGACAGGTTTAATTGGGGGGCTTCTTGTGAGGAAGGAAGAGAGGCTTATGAGCGCGGGAAGAAATTATTTGCAGCTATGGATTCCGATGATTTTAAAGCAACCGAAGGGAAGGGTCCTGAAGTGGGCTATTTCATTGGATGTACTTCTTCGTATAGAAATAACGAACTTGCGATTGCTGCAAGCCAAGTTTTAGCTAAAATTGGAGTTGAATTCATGCTTTTTCCAGAAGAGAGGTGCTGCGGGTCAGTATTATTTCGAACTGGATTAGAAGAAGATGCTATGGAACTTGTTAAACATAATTACGAGATAATCCGTAAAAGTGGCGTCAAAGATGTCGTTTTTTCATGTTCCGGCTGTTTTTCCACATTTACTCTTGAATACACAGATTTTGCTGGTGGTGATCTTGGATTTGACCTTTATCACTTGACACAGTATGTCCTTAAAATTGTAAAGGAAAAAAATTTAAAAATTAGATATAAACATAATACAAAAGAGAAACCCCTACTCATCACATACCACGATCCATGTCACTTGGGGAGATACTGTGGTGTTTTTGAGGAACCTAGAGAACTCTTACGGATGATTGAAGGAATTCAATTATTAGAGATGAAACATAACAGAGAAATGTCTTGGTGCTGTGGTGCAGGGGGCGGAGTCAAAATGTTATATGGAGATGTAGCAGGTGGAATTGCGAGAGATAGATTATCCGATACTCGTACGTGTATGATCAAACTAAGTGAAGATCGTTTAAAAGAAGCAATAGAGACCCAAGCTAACGTTCTAGTGAGTTCGTGTGTTTTTTGTAAAAATAACCTCTCCCAAGCAGCAACCGAAGATAATTCCCTGCTTAAGGTCTTAGATATCTCTGAAATTCTTCTTGATTGTGAATTTTACTAAAGATATATAAGATAAAAATTACCGTAAATAGCCTATAATAAAAATAAATTAAATATTAATTGTTTTTTTTTTTAAGTTATGATTTTTCAAGGATTATTTAATATTATGGACCTTTATTTCAACGAGATTGATGTTATTTACGAACTATTCTACTCTATAGAAAGTCTTAAATTACTTAATTGTATAGAAGCAAAACAAATGATAATTTATCTTGCAAAATATCTGTTTCCAGATGGAATTGTTGAAAAAATTGCAAATGTCGAAGATAATATAAAAGATCAAACAACAGCAAGATTTAGACATCTCAGAATAAATTGAATTACTGGAGATACTATTTATTAATAAAAAATAAAAAGAAATAAAAGTGAATTTTGAGGTATGGGAGTCGGATTTTCCAGACACTTTATTGAAATCACACATTCTTCAATAATTTTAAGAAAATAAAAGTAAAATAGAAAGTCTTATAAGTAAAAAAAACTCTTATGTAGATTCTAATTATTAAATGTGATTTAATTGAATCATAGATTTCGGTTATTTATAAAAAGAAGTAATATTTGCACTTTTAATTAAAAGCTTTGAATCTTTATTTCTTTATTTAGTAATCAAAATTATTTCATAAAATAAGATTGTGATTATGAAATGGTAACAGTACTTATTGAGGGTAAAGAATTGGATATCCCTGACAATTTATTATACATTAAAACTCATCAATGGGTAAATCTCAGTAATGGCAAAGTAGGGATTACATCTTGGGCAGCCGACCAACTTGGTGATATCAATTTTTGTGATTCTGAAGGCATTGAGGAAAAAGAAGTTACCCAAGTGAAGATATTTCGTGGTAAACCAAATTCTGAACCTCTTGATGTAGTTGTAGAATCTTCAAAAGCGATAGGAGATATTTATTGCCCCCTTTCGGGTAAAGTAATTGCCATAAATAGATATGTAATGGGAGTACCCAAAAAAATTAACCAAGATCCTTATGGTAATGGTTGGTTATTCCAACTAGAACCTTCAAATCTGGATCAAGAGAAAGGCAACCTAATTTCTCCTAAAGAATATGCTAAATTAATTTCAAATTAAAATTTCTCTATTAAATTTTCGTTCAATCGCTTTAAAGATGTTTAATTTATTTTTCGATATTCATCAGAGATATATATCCAATTTGCTGATGATTGCACATTGATATGAAATCATTTAGAAATTGGTATATTACTTTTAATAATACCAAATTTAATCTTATGTCTTAAAAATTAAAGAAATTTGTAATCTTGTTCAATTCGAAGGATATCTCTTCGAATGAGGGAATATTTAAAAATGGTTTTGTAAGAAATGTTAAGTGATTATTACTTAATGTCAATATCCTTAGCGAAGAGAGCCTCTTAACGAAACGGGTAATAGTTATAATTTATTACAATTTAAGCATAAGCATTTTAAAGAATCAATTGAATTATTGATTTCCTTAATTTTTAAATGGAAGTAATAATTGCACATTTTATTAAAAGCTTTAATTTCTATTATAAATATTAAAACAAATGTTTAAATTCTAGACGATTTAAAATTATTTTAAAACAGAATAATGTGATTATAAATGGTAAAAGCAAATTTTGAGGGTAGAGAATTGGATTGCCCTGATGATTTATTATATATCAAAACTCATCAATGGATTAATCTCAGTAATGGTAAAGTAGGGATTACAAAATGGGCAACTGATCAACTTGGTGAAATTAAATTTTGTAATCTTAAAGAGATTGAAAATAAAGAACTTACTCAAGTGAAAATGTCTGGTGACAAACCCATTTCCGAACCTATTGATGTAATTGTAGAATCATCAAAAGCTATAGGAGAAGTTTATAGTCCTCTTTCAGGTAAAACAATTGCCCTTAATACATATGTGATGGAAAGCCCCAAAAAGATTAACGAAGATCCTTATGGTGCTGGTTGGCTGTTTGCACTCGAACCTTCAAATCCAGATAACGAAAAAACCAATTTAATATCTGCAGCCGAGTATGCTAAATTGATTTCAAAATAAATAATTTAATTAAGTTTTCTTCCAATTGCTTTAAAAATTTTAAATTTTTTTTTAAATTTTTCATTACTATACATTTAATTTAGAGTTCATCAATGATTTATAATCAATTTTTAGAGCGTATATATTAATATAAACTCTTTTAAAAATTGAAAAATTACTCAAAGATACACCAAATTTTAATTAATATTATCAAGAATTAGAGACGTTAGTAATATTGTTCCATTCTAAAGATATCTCTTCAAGTAAGGGAAGATTCATTATTGATTGTGGGATAGAGTTTAATTTATTATTATTTAAAAATAATTTCTTTAGTGATAATAATTTCCCAACAGACTTCGGTAATTCTATTAATTCATTACCATTTAGATATAGTTCTTTAAGATTTTTTAATGAACCAATTGATTTCGGAATTTGAGCAAGTTTATTCCCATTCAAATTTAAGATCTCGAGTGAATAAAGAGAACCTATTGATTCTGGAAGAGTTAGTAATCGATTGTCACATAATATTAAATTTTTAAGAGAATTTAGATTTATAAAAGACTCAGGAAGCATTACTAAGTAATTACAGTTTAAATCTAGAAATTCAAGTGAGGAAAAAGATCCTATTGATTTTGGAAGATTTTTAATTATATTATGTGCTAAATATAATTTTTTCAGCGAAGAAATTGAGCTAATCGATTCAGGGAGAGAATACAAATTATTCCCACTTAGGTCTAAATGTTCAAGCGATTTAAGCGAATCTATCGATTCAGGTAATTCTAAGAGATTATTATCTCCTAAATTAAGATATTTAAGTAATGAAAGTGAACCGATTGAATTTGGAAGTATAGTTAATTGATTATCGCTTAAATTAAAATATTCTAGGGAATTAAGTGAACCAATAGATTCAGGAAGTGTACTTAATTTATTCCAATATATTTCTAAACTTTGAAGGGATTTATAAGATATAATTGATGGTGGAAATTCCTTTAGATTATTTTTGCTCAAATTTAAGTACTTTAGCGAAGAATTGTAAATTTTTAAAAGTGGGAATGAAGTTAAGTTATTATTCTCTAAATTCAAATATTCGAGAGAGGAGAGATCTTCTGTTAGTGATGGTATTTCATTTAATTGATTATTACTTAAATTTAGATACTTGAGTGACTTAAGAGATAATATCGATTTAGGGAGGGTTTTTAAATTATTTCCTTCCAAATTTAGTTTTTCTAAGGATTTAAGAGTATGTATTGATTCAGGAAAGGTATAAACATTACAATTTTTCATTGTTAATGAGCAAAGCGACCGGAGATATTTTATAAACTTCGATATTGTGACTACTTTTATCCTTCTCATTCTAATTTCAATGACTACTCCATTCTCTACTTCAAAATCTAATTGAGGATATTTTTTTATCAAAAAAGAAATAACTAAGTAATTCATCAATATTTTTGATAATTTTGAATTCGAAAGATTTTCCAAAAATTTGTTGGTATCCAAAAAATCTTTAATTGATTGATTAAACTTCTCATCTTCAATTTCTTTTATTTGAGAAAGTAATATATTTTTTGTTGCATTGCTGTTAATTTTTTTTAAACTATTAATCATTGCAATTAAACATTTAAACGAAAGTTCGTTCTTAAGTGCCCATATTAATGAGAATGGTTTAAGATTTCTAATATTTTTTAAATATTTTATCCCCTTAATCTCAGATAAATCTTGAATATCATTTCTACTGCGCCATCCTACAATTTTAACGTCTACTTCAGAGAAATCCAATTTGATAACTAATCCATTTTCTAATTTATAATCCATTTTATTAAATTTCTTTTTTAAAGAACAAATAGTTTTGAAATTAATTAGTATTTCAGCTAGATCTTTACAAGAATAACCCTCAATCCTATTATCATTAATCAAAGGTGTTAAACTTGCTTTAAATTTACTGTGTTGTATTTTTTTTACCTCATCGATTAATATCGAATTAATTCTTTTATTGCAAATTCCTTCTAATGATGTTAGGATAGTTATTAAGCAATTTAAAGAGTATTCATGCTGGAGTGCCCATATTATAGGTTTTATTACCTTTTTTGGAAATTTATTTATCATTACTTTTACTGCAGCTTCCCTTATACTTTCATTTGAATCAGTAATCAACAAATTTTCTAATATTTCAAATATTTTTTCTTCCTTTAAGTCAATTTCATTTAAGATTTCAATACATTTTTTTCTAATGAGATCATTATCCTGATGATCTATTAATGAGATTAATACTTCTATAGAGTACGATTTATCCAATTTATTACTCATTAAATCTTTAAAAATCTTATCAAAAGGAAAGAGCATCTTAATTAAGTATTAGTTCTTTAAAGAGAAGATTGAAAACTTTTGAATATAAATTTAAATGCTAAAATTGCATTATAAAAGAAATAAGCTCTATACCACCTCTGTCATATTTTTTATTAAGGTATAAATTACAAGATGGACAAAATAAGAATTTAATCTTCTCATGTCTTGAATCATTTTATGAGCTATTTCTAAATAATACCAACCCTTACTATAATCTGGTTTGCTTGAGTAACCTTCTTAAGGCATTCAATATCTCTTTCATATTCACCTAATTCAGCGTATTCATGACCCTCTTTTTCCCATTGTTTATAATCTTTTCCTTTAATATATCTATATATAGTTTATCTTTCATTTTAATGATACTTATAATAGATAGAGCAGGTTCCTTCATTTGACACCATACACGGGCCAATAGGATTTATAGGTGTGCATTTTTTTCTAAATAACTTACATTCATAAGGATATAATTTTCCTACCATAATTAAATGGCAAGAGCAGTCAGGTGGAATATCTTGTGATTTTTCAATTTTTATTTCAAACTTTTTATCAGCATCATACTGCTCATATTTATCTTTTATTTGCAAACCACCGTCAAGAACTCTCCCAATTCCTCTCCAAGGGGAGGATATAGATTCAAACACGTCATTAATAATTTCTTGAGCTTTCTTATTCCCTTCAGGTTTAACAACTCTAGCGTATTCATTTAATGTTTCATATTTTTTATCTCTCTTTTGTTTTAAAAGCATCAAAATTGCTAGTAGCACATCGTTAGGTTCAAAACCGGCAATTACATTAGGCACCTTATAGCCATCTGAAAATATCTTAAAAGGTGTTAAACCAATTATAGTTGATACATGTCCAGGTGAGATAAATCCATCAATCTTTAGTTGAGATTGACTTATTAATAATTCTAAAGCTGCCGGAATTAATTTAAGGGCACAAATTACTGAAAAATTTTGAGGTGGTTCTGATTGAAGCTCATAACCAATAAGAGGAACTGTAGTTTCAAATCCAATAGCAAAGAAAATCACTTCTTTTTCTGGATTATCCTTTGCAACTTTAATCGCATCATTCGGCCCATAAACAATTCGAACATCTGCACCCTTTGCTTTTAATTCAGCAAGAGAGATATTAGTAGCAGGTACCCTTATCATATCCCCAAAAGTGGTTATGATAGTATCTTTCCGTTTTCCTAATTCTATTGCTTTATCTATATCGGCTGCGGGGCAAATGCAAACAGGACACCCCGGCCCTGAAAGAACTTCTATTTCTTTTGGCAGGAGTGTTCTAAGACCGTATTTTGAAATTGTATGCTCATGTGTTCCACATACATGCATAAATTTAAGCGGAGTTTTCACTTCTTTAATTAATTTATTAATTGATTTAATAAT
>Ga0114923_10002676_pt1 | contig 12025 bp, 39 predicted proteins | sample SumtaG_FD_89578 | JGI IMG/M metagenome (GOLD analysis project Ga0114923, IMG submission 89578) | Deep subsurface microbial communities from Indian Ocean to uncover new lineages of life (NeLLi) - Sumatra_00157 metaG | ecosystem: Environmental > Aquatic > Marine > Oceanic > Sediment | place: near... | reverse complement strand
GTACTTAAAGACTAGAAGAGTCGGCTTGGGGTTGAATGACAACCTCTTTAGAATCGGGGAACCTGATTCTGGTCGGCTCTTCTTTGTGTTATAATGTATCTCCAGGGGGAACCGGAAGCCAATTTCACCTCCTCATATGCTGACTGACTAAATCAGCTCTTAATTCCCAAATGGCAACCGGTTCTCTCTTTTATTATTTCTCTTTTTATGATAGTCTATTACTTGGTGATAACGATGAATGACAATGAAGAGAAACACTATGAGTCACTACCAAGCGTAGCCTCTAAACCTAAACTACTCCTTCCAAAGGATATCGGCTTAAGAGAGAGTATTGAGCGAGTAATTGATTATGAGGAATCTATTACGCTAATCGGTTTCTGGGGAAGGTACAATCCACTTACCCCTAAGAAACGAGGTAGACCGTTCACCAAAAAACGAGGGGGAAAAAGCTATGTCGATGGGAAAGAAGAAGAGGAGTATTAATCGAGCCAAGTTTGGTAACTATGGTCACTCTAAAAGAGTGGAACCAGGGCAAGAGCTTGATAAGACTGAGTTAAGGTTGCTTGCTGTTGAAAACAGCATCCTTTTGGAACGACAAAGCGTACTTAAAAAGAGGAAAGAACATGGGAAATGATAAAGACCATGAAGATATTGATGAAATCTATGGTTCGTTTGATGATGTTCTAAAAGAGGCTTGGGAAAAGGTAAAGGGTAAAAAACCAAACAAGCATATCCAAGACATTATTGATAATGGTATCGAGCATGGAGATATTGAGGTGTCGGGTAAAATGACCAGAGAAGAGTTCCTTTACGACCACCTGTTTGATATTTTAGAAACTGCTATCTTGGCCTGTAACGGCCATGATGTTGGTGAAGTTTGTGAGTTGATAGAAGCATACGATATGTTGCTTGCTATCGGTATGGCTAAGGAGTGGATAGATGAATGACTTAGAGGAACGGATTGAGGCATTAGAGAATTTAACCCCGGTGATTGGTGACCACGGGAAACGGTTACTAAGCTTAGAGAAGAATGTTGCCGACCATGAAAGTATGATTGGTAGGATAGTAGACAAGATACGTTTTATGTGGGGGAGGAGATTGTTTACGTGACTAGGGAAGAGGCAGAAGAGGTATGGATGGCTTGGCAAGTAGGATTTGAAACCGACAAAGGTAAGATTGCTACAGCTATATTAGTTCTTGAGGAGGAAGAGAATGGTAACTAAAGAACAAGCCCAGTTTAGGAAAGACTTAAATGCTCTTTGCTCTTATGCCAAGGGAGCGCAACAATACAGCGATATCAACAGTATTGTTGATAGTCTTAAGAGTAATATCTTGCACCGGGTTGAGCAATTAGAGAACACCTTAGCACTAGGTAGGATAATTGATGAACAATTGCTTAATGAGATTGCGGATAAGAAAGATAGATTACTAATTGATACGTATGATGAGGAGGGGAACCAAGATTAAACGATTAAAGATTGGTGAAGCAGTACAGTGTACTAAACGAGAGGCCTACATAGGCATAGCAGTATGCTCAGCATACATAGCTACCTTGCTTGGTTTCGTTTACATAGCACATAATTATTGGAGTTGGCTTTGAGTGAGTCGGTTCGAGAGGTATCTACCTCTTTGGGTAATTGCTTGCATGATTGCAGGTACCATTCTTGGTAGTCTTTTACCGGGAATCCCGGCATACCTTTCTAAACTAGCGATTGCCGGTATTTCGATACCGGTAACGCTACTTATTTGGGCTATGATTTATCCAATGATGGCTCAGATAGACTTTAGCCGGATACTTGCGATACGAAAGAATCCTAAGGGGATAGCTATAACAACTACAGTAAATTGGTTGATAAAGCCTTTTACGATGTTTGGGATTGCTTACCTCTTCTTTAAGATAGTGTTCAGTCCGTTCATTGGGCCGAGTCTTGCAAATGAGTACCTTGCTGGTGCTATCCTTTTAGGAGCGGCACCATGTACGGCTATGGTCTTTGTATGGAGTTATCTTGCGAAAGGTGATTCAGCTTACACGCTGGTTCAGGTAGCCATTAACGATTTGATTTTGATGGTGCTGTATGCTCCTCTTGTGATGCTACTGTTAGGTATTAGTAACATTGTTATACCTTACGGTATTGTTGTTGCCTCGGTAGTCTTATTTGTGGTTGTACCCTTGGTTATGGGTTGGTTGTCTCGTATCTATGTACGTGACCTGGATACGTTTCTTAAGAGGATAAGCAACGTCCCTATTGTTGGCCTTTTGACAACGCTTGTTCTCATTTTCATGTTCCAGGGACATAACATTATTGAGAATCCGTTTCATATCCTATTGATAGCCATACCTTTAACCATACAAACGTACCTTATCTTTGGCTTGACCTTTGGATGGGCGTGGTTGTGGAAACTCAAGCATGAGGTTGCTGCTCCGGCAGGATTCATCGGAGCATCTAACTTCTTTGAATTGGCAGTAGCCTTAGCAATAGCGTTGTTCGGGTTACATTCGGGTGCTACCTTGGTTACGGTTGTCGGCGTTTTGGTCGAGGTACCTTTAATGCTACACTTAGTAAGTATTGCTAACAAATCGAGGAGGATGTTTGCATGAGAGAACTAGTGGCGAAAGTAAAGATAGGGCAGGCAGGAGGTAACTGGGGTACCTTTCTTAAGTGGATGCATGGTCAAACGGTCGGTATGTACAAAGATGGTGGCGTAAACTTCTACACTTACGATGTAGATCGTTTTATCCGTTACCAATGTGACCCGGCCAATGAACCAATAGAGGATTTTGATTGAATGGAGGTGTATGAGTTGGAACTGTATGATATTAGATTAGAGATATCCGACACGATAGCAGACTGTTCGCTTGGTACTTGGATGATTCACCGGTTAGATGTTTCGCCATTACTTCAATGCCTCCAAGAGGACGGTAACATGGTGTTCATTAGTCATTTTCTTTTAACCCCAACACCGGCTAGGGGAGAGTTACATAGTGTTGAGGAAGTAATTAAAGAAGCAAGACAACGCTGGAAAGAGCTTAGAAAAGAGGAAGCAGATTCAAATGAATGATATCGAAAAGAAGTTAGCCGCTAATATCAGAGTATACGATACAAAGGGTAACTTGATACGGGAAGAAAAGAGAGATAACTTTCCTAAGCTAAAGAAGAGGAACTTCAATAAGACAAAAGGGAAAGGGGATTGGAAGTAATGCAGGCTAAATTCAAAGAACAGGTTGACATTAAACCACTCATCGAAAAAGAGCTGTATGTAAATGACGATGGATGTAGTTGTGTAGTAAAGACTCTAAGCAGGGTTGTAACTACTCGAAGTATGTGTCCTAAAGGTTGTCGTGTAGTGAAGATGAAAGAGGTAAGGTAATGGAGAGACCAGACGTTGAAGGTATTGCAAGACGGTCTAAACGAGGAACAGGGTATCGAAAGATGCAAGATACCACTCTAACGCTTATTGCTTTCATTTACCAACTAGAAGAGACTACAAGCGAAATTATGTTTGATTATCAAAGCCTTGGAGAAGACTTTGCTAACCTTGATGATGAACTAGACGATTTGGAAGCGGATTTAGCAAGCGCACTACTGGAGAATGAAGAACTAAAAGAAATAGCGGAAGAGTTTATTGAACGTAGAGACAAGGGATTGATACGTAGCACCTATACGTATAATAGATTCAAAAAGGCGTTGGGTAAATGATATTCTGTAAGAAATGTAATCATCGTGTATTCGGTCGTTTTTGTGCTGTAGATGCTAAACATTACATAGACCCTATTACGGGTAAAGAAGAAGACATAGTTGGTGTTAAGGACTACTGTACTAGAAAGAACAAGAACCTTGCTTGTCCTGACTTCAAACAAAGAATACCTTGGTGGAAGTGTTTGATATGATATGTCCTGACCACGGTAATGTAAAAGCAACATTACAACCGATACCTAATCTACATAACAACTGCTACGGTTTCAAGATACCGTGTTGCCCTGTTTGTGGATTAGAGTGCCGTTGTCCAACTGGCAAGCTAAGTTGTCCACATGCTCCATCATGGGGTGGAGGGCCACCAAGCTATGAGTATTGCATACGATGTGAGGAGATAGAACATGCCTAGTGGAGTCTATCAAGGTAACAAAGGTAAGAAGCTAACACAAGAACATAAGGATAAGTTAGCGGCAGCACATAGAGGTAAGCACCATTCACAAGAGACTAAAGATAAAATGAGAGATACCAATATTGAAACCTATAGAAAGAAGAGGATGAGCAATGCCAAAGATATGGATAGAGTTTACGGATGATCGCGGCCACTCAACAGCAATGCTACCATGCTGTATTGATGTAGATGATTGCAAATCGGTAAGAGGTATTATTGCTAAGGTAAGATCAGCACTTATTCGTTATCCCTCTTATGTTGAGAACGCCTTAGAAGAGGCGAAAGAGAAAGAGAACCTGCCCAAGATAGGAGGATTCCTTGAATAAACATGAGATCATAGGAAAGCCACACCAGGATTGCCCTTACCATATTGCATTAGAAACTGTTTGTTACTGTAAGCTTGAAGGTCATTGTTCTTTAGGTGCTAAGTGTTACCTACGGCAAGGCCTATCTTGCTATGATTGCTATCATGGTTATATGACCGAAAAAGAAGTGAGGGAAATGGATGATTAAAGAAGAATGTAGTAACTGTTTCTTTAGCAAAAAAGGCATCTGGTTGTATTGTCGTCGGTACCCTCCTGTATTTGGCCTTAACCGTGATAGGCATCCATCGGTAGGTGGCGCTATGTGGTGCGGTGAATGGAAGGAGAAATATAATGGAAAAAGTAAATTTACCTGATATGAGTAAAGGCGCTTGGAAGATAGACCACTTTACTGTTACCGGTAAGGAGTTTCAACCTTTTAGTAGTCGTACCGTACCACCGGGTACGTATACTCGGCTTGCAAGAGGTGGAAAGCTTGTTATGTCCGATACTCCTGATGAAATGAGAGATCACTTACCGTTTGTTACTCATGCTGCTTACGGTAGCATATTGATAAATGGTTTAGGGCTTGGTATGGTACTCAAAAATGTTCTCTTGAGGAAAGAGATTACTGATGTAACGGTAATAGAGATTGACCGAGACCTAATATATCTGGTTGGCCCTCATTACAATGATAAGCGAGTGACCATTCTTTGCGCTGATGCTTTTACGTTCAAGCCCCCAAAAGGGAAGAGATATAACGCTGTATGGCATGACATATGGGATGATATCTGTACAGACAATCTAGATCAGATGAAGTACTTACATCGAAAATATGGTCACTATACTGGTTGGCAAGGTAGTTGGTGCAGAGGGCTATGTGAACTACAACTTAAAAAGGAACGTAAGCTGTTTGGAGGTTGGTACTGATGCAGTTAAACAAAGTATTGCAGAAAGAGAACGACCGATTAAAGAAAGAGATAGACGAGCTTAGGAACGATAGCCTAACTGACTTTATGCATATTTGGAAGTTGATACATGAGAACCTGCGCCTATGGGAAGTGGTTGAAGGTATGCAGTGTCCTTGGTATGGCCCTGGAATAGAGACATTTGAGCTATGACTAGGAAATATGATTTTGTCAAAGATCAATATACCTGGGAGAATAGCGAAGGAGAGGTAGCGCTAACCATATCGGGTAAGTTAATGAGGGCTGAGAAGCTACAGATATCGTTTGTCATTCAAGACGGTATGGCATATCCACGTATATCAGACCGGCATGGTAATGAGCTAAAGAGTACCATTGATGAATTGTATGCTAGAACATTTAGGATGGGGCATTGAGAGGTTGATTGCTATTTGCTCTATGTGTTATACTTGTATCCAACACCTGAGCCTCAAGGTCAAAGAGGCAGCGATTAACAGGAACGCCGGAGGATATAGCACCTGTTTCGTTAGGAATCCGATAGTGGTACTAGGAGGGTACTATATAAAAAACCGAATGGTACCACTGCCCAAAAGCGTTTCATGGGGAAACGCTGGGCAAGCACTTCATTCAAACAATAGAAATGAAATGAACCATACCTATGTTCAAAACCAACTTGGCGGCTTATTGCCGCCCAACCCATCTATTACTTATAAAGCAACCAACACGGGCATGTGGCATGAGAAGAAACCTTTACATCTGTCTACCTTAGTGTCTTTAGTACTACCTAGACTGCTTGACCCGATGTAGTTCAATCGGGTTAGCGCTAGACAGTTTGTACTGCAACTGTCAAGTTGTTGACGTATGCCGGTAGAGTGTTATTATGTACGAGCATCATGTGTTTCAGGTTTGGGGAAGAGGGGCTTTTTTCAGTACCTCCAGGTATCTTTTTTGCTCCTTTTCCTCTAACTTGAATGGGGAGGATGTTAGTGGAAGATAAACATAGGATACGGATTGCTAAGTTAGAAGTCGTGATACTGCAAAATGGTGAAATCGTTTGTGCCGGTAAGCGTATCGGTTGGATGAACGAGAAAGTACCCTCTTTGCTTGGTAAGGGTATAGTACGTCTTGAGGAGTACATTGAGGAGGTTGAGGAATGAGTCTAGAGGTAGCTAAGTTAGTGAAGAAGATCATGGATGAGCTTTATCATTTCCAAAATGATGTACGTATATACTATTGGCCTGCAACCGATTGTTATCATATAGAGTTAGAGCATACTGGACAGACCAGGTACTTAGAGTCAGAGGAAGAGGTTTTATACCTTATCAAGGAGGTGCTTGGTACGTGACTCTTGAGATAGCAATACTATTAAGGAAAGTTCTTGATATACTTTACTCCGAGTCTGTTTACGAGATACGGATACTTTACAACCATCATCGTCTTATTCCAGCCGACAAACGAACTTTTAGTGTAGAGTTAAAGACTGAAAAGCAGACTCAGTACTTTGAGGATGAAGAAAGCATTTTATTACATATTGAGGAGGTGGTGTAATGGAAAGAAGTGTAAACCCTAAGAAAGTCGGTGAGTTGTATCTTGACCTTAAGGTTGATAGTGTAGCCTTTAATAGAGTGAGAGATCAGCTTAGAGCAAGAGGTAAGACCCTTAGTAAAGCAGTACTACCAAGCTACAACCACGATACCGTTGATGCTATGGCCCTTTCTTGGGATAAAGCTAAGCGAGTCTATGGTGGTGCAAGAACTGGATTGAGTAAAACCATTAATCAATATGGTGTGGAGTTCATAAATGGTGTACCCGTTCGTCGGGTTGGTGATGAAATAAATAAGGAGAGTGAAGATATGTATAGCCAAGAACCAAGAGTAGAGCTAAAGACTGATGTATGTGGTAGATACCACTATGCAAAGGCCTTTATGTACCGTGATGTAGAGACTAAGCGGAAAGGCTGTTACAGAGAGATAATTGAAGGGTATGGTGTCGCTAGACGACAACATGGAGACCCTAAGGATGCGTATGTTGGTGAAGGATTGGCTGTTAGCCGAGCCTTAGAGGATTTAGGCTTTAAGATTGGTCGTAGAGCTTGGGGTAAGGTAAAACATAACGATGATATTAAAGTGATGCGTAGGCAACAAAAAGAACGTAGGCAAGAGAAAGCTAAAGCAGATAGAACTAGGTACCAAAGGTTTTTAGATTCTATGCCTATTATTGGTAAGGTTGGTTGAACGGATGAAGATCACAATAGAACGACCATGCGCTATGCCAATTGAGGTAGAGACCAATGATGGTCTTTCTAGTGAAAAGTATCCCGCTAAGCTAACAGTAGCAGGAGAGACTGAGTATCTTACCTTTGAGGAGCTAACAAAGCTATTTTCCGCTTTATTCGCTTTATTTGGTTATTTAGATCATAAAAAGGATAGAGAGGCGAAAACCACTTGAATGGAGAAGAGTTTGATAAGGAGAGAGTTGAGCAGGTTGCTTATTACAAACAGGTTGGTATAGACGAGTTATTGGAATGGTTACTTGAACATAAGGAACGCTGTTTTGATAATCGGTGTCTTGTCTGTATGGAGCATAATGTTGTGATAGAAGAAATCAGAGAGAGGTTAGAAACGAATGAGCTTACCTAGAAGTACTACTGAGCAGATGAAGTTATCGCAAATGGAGGAAAGCCGTAGGCTTGCCATTAAGCGTGTAGAGTTCGGGATGCGTTGGGATAGTAGAGAGGAGACCAGAGCCTTAGAAGATCATTACCGTGAGTGTAGGCATATCATTAGAACTTTTAATGTAGAGGAAGAGATTGCGGATGCAATAGTGGACGTTTGCCACTGGGATTTGGAGGGTTGATATGCTATTAACAGGAATATGTGTTATCTGTAGGGAGCATAAGCCTACTAGGTTAGGAACCGTTAGTGTGTACGAAGAAGATGGTCAACCTACGCCTGTATTGAAGGTAGAGGTATGCGTTGATTGTACAACTCCTGCTAAACCAAAAGAGGAGTTTAAGAAAGGAGCAGACTTGTTGTGAAGAATTATATACATCTGTTCTTTTGTAGCCGTTGTTACCAGATGAAGAATCACCGCTGGATGGGAGATACACCATGTAAGGGACTGTTTAGCGTTGAGTGTTGCGCTTGTGGTCGTCGGCCTGTTATAGATCAAGTTATGATAGGTAGCGCGATATGGGAAGATATAGCAATCGAAGAGAATAAGGAGGTAGTTAGTAATGCAACTTGACGCTATTAGTTTAGGAATAGGCTTGTTTCTTGGTATTGTGGTTGGTGTTGGTTTGATTACCATGTTAGCCGTAACTTATGGAGGTGGTAAAGAGTGACAGATAGTAAGAAGATATGCCCATTCAGAGAAGACGAGTTTTGCTTTGAAGAATGTGCTTTAGCTTCACATGACTTTGTTAGTAATGAGCTTATTTGTGCTTTTACCTTTTTGGCTAGGCAACTAGCCTTGGTAGCAATGAATGGAGGATGGGGTAAATGATAAATTTAGCGTATGGTCTTTTTATGTTGGTAGGAGCTTTAACCGTAGGTGTCTTAGCTATGCTTTTTCTTATATGGCTGGGTACTGTGATAAAGAGAGTACATCGAGTATCAAGGGATTACCATGAGACCGCACCAACGCCTGAGCTTTGGGGTGAAAGTAATTACTTTAATTGCCTACAGAATGGACTCACTGATACTAAAGGGAGATTGTACATAGCAGAGCGTAATGGTAGTAATGCTTGTTATCGGATAGATGTGCATGTTATGGACAATAAGCATACGTTGACTGCTAAGGCTATTAAGCGAAACAAGGAACGTAAGAGGTTAGAGGAAGAGACTACCCCTGATAGATGTGGGGATGGTATGTGATGGTATTGAGTGATTGGTTTATGCCGTTAGCAATTGCGTTCTATGGTACTACAGCTTATGTTGTTGGTTATCTAATGGGAAGGTGGAGTAGGTAATGGTTACTATTGTTGGTGCGTTTGTGCTTGCCGGTATTGTCTTAGCTGCGTTCATAGTTCTTGGTGTACTGGTATTAACGTGGGTACTTAGTACGTTGTTACCACTGTTCGGTATAACAGCTACCGTTACGTGGTTGCATGGTCTAGCCCTGTTCATACTGATAGGGTTCTTTAGTAGCAGAGTACGGAGTGACAAGTGATTAAGTGTGAGTACAATCCTTGGAGTCCTTGTCGCTTTAATAGTGGCTGGACTGTAGACGATAGCATAGCTCACTTGTATGATGAAGCTACCCATCATTGTACGCTTGAGGACATAAGGCTTGAGTTAGCACCACATGGTTGGTTCAAGTGTTGTAACTATGAGCTTGTTGAATGACCCCCTATGTACATTGAGGTGGTGATTGCTACATGATTTATTCGCTGGTAGTTAATGGTACCCTATCCCTAATGTGGGGTGCCATGTACTACTATACCCGTACTCCCTACACGTTATTCGCTAGTGGAATAGCCCTTGGTGGAGCTGTTACGTTGGGTACCATCGCTGTACTGGATGGTAGGTACAGACGTAAGCACCACTAGGTTGTAGCATACCGTTTGCTTATGGTATAATCACTCTGTTTAATCATACGAATCGCACACAAGAGACCGCTTTATAAATAGGGAGGAGCTAGGCATGGATACGCCGGAAGAGGCCAAGGTCAAGATGATGGCTGCATATGCTATGGTATGCGTCAATGAGCAGGACTTAGCCACGTTCAGTAAGTACCTCGATGACTACAGTACAGGGCTGATAGCTTACGCTGTTCAAGACCTCCTTGAGTACCTGGGTATGGAGGGGGAGGTAGAGGTAGAGGTGGTACAGTTGACACGGGAACAGAGGGAGAAGCTGGAGGAATCAGGAACATTAGAGGATTACTTGATGAATCGAAAGGATAAGAGTGAATGTGATGGTTGAGGTATCTTATATGGTATTGATAACATCGTTATGCTTATGCCTATCCTCCGTATTATTGCTAATTACTTATGCTTGCCTTAAGTCTTTGTGGTACAGTATCGTATCCTGTTTGGAAAGAGTGAGGGATTATCTAAATGGCAAAGGTAATCTACGTTGACTTCATTAAGAAAATTAGAAAAGTAAGGAATCCATTAAATCGTTCACTGTTGCAAAAGGTTTATAGATTGTTGAAGCGCCGCTGACCCTACCCCTCCCCCCTTTCTAAAAATCTCTACGTTTGCTGTTGTTGTGCGAAGCGGTACAAACAAATTTATAGTACTTTTGAGGAATCCCTACTACGTATGTAATAGTAAGGCTGCTGTAAGGTCTACTGTATACAAGCAAGGGCAAAGATGCTATACTAAGGCCACTATGAGCGTTAAAGGTACACATCCAGGGTTGACAGAAGACGTAAAGGGCATTATCTTTACTGCCTTAGCTGAGGGCTGTACCCGCACCGGAACGATGAAGGCCGCTGGTATTGCCAGGCGTACCTTTTATACTTGGCTCGAAGATGTGCCGGAGTTCAAAGCAAATGTGGAATTTGCTGAGGCTGAGGCCAGAGTGTTAATTGAGGCCCGACTTCATAGGTTGGCTCTTGACGGGGATAAGCTTTCTATCATGTACTGGCTCCAAAACCGGTACCCTGATGATTGGAAGGATACCCGTAACTTCAAGATAGATCAAAACATTGCGATTCAAGATCAGAAGATAGCGGAATCAACGGATGAGGAGATATTGAACATCTTAGAAAAGGAATTAGATATAGATGTCTCAGAGCTTAGGCGAGCGACAAAATCAACAGAAGATTGAGAAACTAATAAGAGAGATAGCAAGGCGTAAAGCTGCCCGGTATACACCGGTAGATTATGCTGAAATCAAGTTCCCGTATAAGTATTGGCAGATACAGCGGGAAATTGTCGAATCTGTATTTAAGAACCGGTATACAACCGTTAAGAGCTGCCATACATCTGGTAAGACCTTCCTCGCTGCTACTGTGGTATTACTGTTTATGGAGGCCTTTGTACCCTCTAAAGCAATTACAACGGCAACAACGGGTCTCCAGGTAGAAAAGTTACTATGGGCCGAGATCAATACCCAGTTTAACAAAGCATCCCCAGCCTACCCTTGGGTATGGCGTTGCTTGAACAAGGAGCTAAAGATAGCCTCAGACCATTTCGCTCTAGGATTCTCCTCTGATGAAGAGATTAACTTTCAAGGCTTTCATAGTCCTAACTTCTTACTGGTTGCCGATGAAGCATCTGGTATCGCTACCCCGGTATTCGATTCCCTATCTACTCTGTTATCCTCTGGTAACCCGCATACGCTCTTAATATCTAACCCTGACTCTCTAACCGGTTACTTCTATCATAGCCATGAGCAGGCTAAGTTTAATAAGTTCACTATATCAGCGTTCCAGACTCCTAACTTTACCGCATTTGATATTACAATGCAGGATATACGGGATGGTGAGTGGCAAGAAAAGATAAAGGGTAAGGAGATGCCTTTCCCTGAATTGATAAACCCGCAATGGGTTGCTGAGAAGTATGAGGATTGGGGAGAAGACCGACCGCTCTTTGTTGCTAAGATATTTGGAGAGTTCCCTAAGAACGCGGTCGATACCTTGTTCCCTCTCGGACAAATTGAGCAAGCCCAGAAACGCATCGGCTCAACCCACGGCACTAGACAG
>Ga0114923_10002673_pt1 | contig 12030 bp, 23 predicted proteins | sample SumtaG_FD_89578 | JGI IMG/M metagenome (GOLD analysis project Ga0114923, IMG submission 89578) | Deep subsurface microbial communities from Indian Ocean to uncover new lineages of life (NeLLi) - Sumatra_00157 metaG | ecosystem: Environmental > Aquatic > Marine > Oceanic > Sediment | place: near... | reverse complement strand
GGTCTTCTCCGACGAATCAATCGACAGCTTGAGCAAAGAGAGCTGTCCCGGCGTGATTACCTGCGCCGCAGGTACATCTGGCTCGGGCGTCCCTTCGAAACTGGTAACTTTGGCGCCAGGAAACTTACCGGCCACCTCCGTTACGATCTGTCTAGCCCCAAGCTTACCCATCAGGTGGTCGTACTGCTTGCGAGTCATCAGAGCGAACGACGCTACCTTGTAGCTGGCCTTAATGGCTGCTTCGTCGGCGCCAGTCTTGGCGAGGCGCTGCTTAAGGGCGTCCAGATCCTTACCATCGATCTCCAGGGTCTCGCTATCGGTTGGCTTCAGCTCCGTGATTGTCGCAGTTCCTGCCGGCGTGTTTACCTCAACGGACGTAAGAGGTTGCGGCGTCGTGAAGTGTTCCTTCGTCTGACCCTTTGCGGCGATGTCTTCGCCTTCGGCGAGTCGCGGGATCATAAGAAGATCGCGCAGGTAGTATCCCCATGAGATTGTGGATGCCTTCAGGGCGGCGTCACAGAACGTGGCGTTAACCTCACCCTTCATTCCGGTCTCTTGGATCGGAAGATCGAACGCGTCGGTGAATGACTCACCGGTCTCAGCGTGCGTGACTGTAAAGTTACTGGTCATGATCTTGGCACCGCTATCGGTTTCCCAGATTGATCGACCGCTACCGCGAACGAAGATGCCGTTCTGCTGAACGAGCAGCTTGGCATAACGCAGGACGTTCTCGGATGACGAGTACCAACCAAACTTGGCGTGCTTCTTATCTTTAAGGACAGCGATCACCTCGCTGTGTGCGGCCATCATGGCTTTAGAGAGGGTGTCGTGAGTGCCACCAGTTACCTCGGGGATGCCATTCTCCGCATTAATCTCCGCATCGATTGCGGAGATTTCTTCGGCACCCTCGTTGTATGATGCTACCTTGGCGTTCTGTTCGGCCTTGCGAGCCGCCGCCATCTCTTTCTTGGTTCGTCGCTTTGTTGCCATGTTGGGTCCTCCGGTTAGATGGGTTGGGAAACGTGGGGATTATACACTAGGCACCTACCCCTCAAAAGTCCTAGCGAAGACTTTTGAAAGCTGGCACCGTGTGATACTATTCGCGACCTGTAGCGGAGGGTGGTGAGAATGACCGTGGCGCTGCAGCTAGAATCCTCGACCACGGGGCAGGTCTTGAAAGAACGAGGAGAGGGCGGCGAAGGTAGCACCCTCTAGACCGAAAAGGCTGCCGGGTGCTAGGCGCCGCATGGCTTACCGCAAACCTGGCTGAAGGAACCCCGTCACTGGGGCTTCGGCTAGGCACGTCCACACCGCTGGCTTGAAGCCGTTAACCAAGAGAGGTACGAGATGTTAGACCCAAGGAAACTAGAAACCGACGGCCCCAACCTGAAGATCAAGTTACTATTAAGAGGCGGTGCCATGGCGGCAGCGTCGTTAATCTTTGGTTACATCATAGCGAGGTTAGTGCTGTCATGGATAGGATCGTAGCAATGTCTTACGTGATGGTGGCTGGGCTCACCATCATCTTCTACATAACTGTACTCCACAATCTAACGTGAACTCATTCCTAGACGCAATGCTCGATGAGGGTTACGACCCCCCTCACTTGGAGGATGACGGGAAGATCCATAAGTTTCCCGCGCCGGACAAAAAGGCAAGTAACAGGTCCGCGTGGTACGTGTACTTTGGTACTGGCGGAGCCTTTGGTGACTGGGTAAGCGGGCTCTCATATAAGTGGCACGAGAAGGCAGATCGGCGCGGGTTCACCGACAAGGAAACAAGACAGCGAGACGCCGAAGCGTTCGCCGCAGCGGCACAACGGTTTAACGAGAAGGAAAAGGGACAGCTCGCGGCAAGAGAGAAGGCCAATCTTATGTGGTCCAAGGCGAAACCAGACTTTACCCACCTTCACCAATACCTGGACAACAAAGGTCCGATAGGCGCTCACGGAACAAGAGTGCTCGATGACATGTTACTGGTACCCATCTGGGATATAAAGGGCAAGCTGATGAACCTGCAGCGCATCTACCAAGACGGCACGAAGAAATTCTTATACGGTGGCGAGGTTAGTGGCGGGTACTACATTATCGGTGGCGAGACGACCGCTAAGATGTGGTACGTGTGCGAGGGGTTCGCGACCGGGGCGACGATACACGAGCTAACCGGTAAGCACGTCATCATCGCGTTCAACTGTAAGAACCTGCGCCTAGTGGCGCAGATGTGGCGCCGGCATAAACCTATCATCGTGGCGGACAACGACTACGAGACTAAGATCCGAGGAGAGTTGGTTAACCCCGGACTAGAAGCGGCGATGGAGATCGCGAATGAATTTTCTCTTGACTTAGTAATTCCCGTATGGGAAAATTACACAGACTGGAATGATCTTGCCAGAGAGGCAGGATCCAAAGAGGCTAAGCGTCAACTTAAACTGAGGGTGCAACCATGACTCCTGAATTAATTCCCTACCTTGATCGGTCTTTGATGATGTCCAACCCGCAGGGCGACATCACGATCATAGTCCGACACTTTACCTTCGACGAGGCTTTCGAAACCCCCAAGCACATCGCTAAGGTGGTTCGCTCCTACGGAGCCAAGTGGTGGTCAGCATGAACACTACACTGCGCTCCATCGCGCTGATCCTCGGCTTTCTTGTGGGCTCCATCATCGACGCGTCGTACGCCACCCCTGGCAACGAACGCACATCCGATTGTGAATACTGGCACGAGCGAGATACCATTCACATCATGGAGCAGGCGTACGTTATCGGCGAGCTACAGATCCGAATCAACGAGCTTGAGGTCATGGCGGGGCTGTCCGACATCAAGGTGTACAGATGAAACCGCGTAACTTCCCAGGCCGGATTAAGCGCCGGCAGCTCCGTGCTGAGCAGCCAAAGTTTGGAAAGACTGAGCACAACACGAGCGAAGAGCGCATGATCCGCACGAAGAGGGACAGACGCCAGCCGAGCTGGTCGACTGGCTAATGTTTCCTCTCCGTCAGTACCAGACCGAAGACCTGGCGAACGTTCGTGGTGAGTTTGCGTCAGGCTTCAAGCACGTTCTGTACCAGCTGCCGACTGGTGGCGGGAAGACCGTTACATCCAGCCACATGATCAAGGGCGCCGAGGATCGAGGGCACCCTTCGCTCTTCACCGCTCACCGAAGAGAGATCATCTATCAGACCGAAGCGAAGCTGGTAGAAGCGGGCATCGACTATAATATGATCATGGCCGGCGAGAAGCCGTCCATCACGCACACGGTTAACTTGGCATCGATCCAAACCCTAATACGAAGGGAGTACCCCAATGCAAAGTTCATCATCATCGACGAGGCTCACCACGCTCCCGCTGTCACTTACCAGAAGGTCATCGAGCAGTATCCAGAGGCATGGATTCTGGGCCTCACTGCTACCCCCTGTCGTACTGATGGTCGTGGCCTGGGCGGTGTATTCGAGCGCATGGTGTGTGGTCCTAGCGTTCGTGAACTTATTGACCTAGGGTTCCTGGTACCGCCGCGCATCTTCACGGCCGACATCCCGTCACTGGAAGACCTGCGCATCTCGATGCGAGACTACGATCAGGACGACGCCGAGGCTCTGCTTAACACGCCGAAGCTTGTCGGTGACATCGTCGAGCACTACCTGGAGATCGGCGAAGGTAGAAAGTTCATCGCGTTCACATCGAGAGTCGCGCACTCACTATCTTTGACAGAGGCGTTCCTTCATGCCGGCGTAAAGGTCGAGCACCTAGACGGCACGACGCCGACCGAGGTGCGCAAAGGGATCCTCGCACGACACAAGTCCGGTGAGACCACGGGCATCTGTAACTGCGGCGTACTAACAGAGGGGTACGATGACCCGACCATCGAGTGCGTGATTATAGCGCGCCCCACAAAGTCATTCGGCCTCTACTTGCAGATGTCTGGAAGAGGGCTGCGCCCGAGCGAGCCTACGGGGAAGAAGAACCTCCTACTGTTGGACCACGCCAGCTGTTACAACGAGCACGGCGGCCCAGACGAGCCCGTAGCCTGGAGCCTGGATCCAGGTAAGCCAGCAGCTCAGGTCGACGATAAGGTAAGGGAAGAGAGCACGATCATGACACAGTGGGTTTGCGGGCTATGTAGATTCGTCAATCAGGCGGGCAACTACTGTGCCTCGTGTGGCATGCGTAAGACCACCAACGCCATTGCCCCTGTGGTAGCTCAGGGCAAGCTTACAGAGGTCACGGACCAAAAGCGCCGCAAGCTGGGTAAGGCCGAGAAACACGACGTCTGGGAGAAGTGTGTGTGGGAACAGATAATGATCGACCGACGTGGGGGTAAGGGACGAAAGATCGGCGCTGCGTTTCACGCGTTCGTTAAGAAGACCGGACAACAACCACATTACAGCTACCCGATGATGCCGCAGCGAGGGCAATGGCAGATGCGGGCTAGCAAGTGGTACGATATACATAAGGCACGGGGGGGTTAAGATGATTGTCCGACGACCAGACGGTGTTGTGGTTCCGATCTACGAGAATATCATCTATGGAAAGGGCGTGCCTATTGTTAAGGACGGCGTCCTATTCTGCAGCGACCTACACCTCGGCAGCGAGCTGATGGCTATGCTGCGTGGCTTCCCCGATGTTAAGACTCACGACGACTACATCATCGACATCCTACAGAGACAGACCAACAAGCGCACGCTGCTGTGGATCCTGGGTGACGTGGCGGTAGAGATTAAGGATCTCTACAAGTTAACCAAGCTACCATGCACCAAGAGATTGGTGTTGGGCAACCACGACGAGCTGCCAAAGGGCGCCTACTCCGAGGTCTTTGACGAGATCCACGGCTTCGTCAAGTACAAGAAGATGTGGATCAGTCACTGCCCGATACACGAGTCGGAGTTCTACCTGAAGAAACTTAACGTCCATGGTCACACCCACGCCATCGACAAGCAGACGGGGAAAGACAAAGACCTCCTGCCGTTGCCGTGGTTTAATGTCAACTGGGACTTTTGGGGCAGGGCTGTTAGCCTTACAGAGATTAGAACACTGATACCGGGGGAAAGCAAATGAGTCCTGATATTTTCAATGGCATCTTTGAGTTGGTAGCCGGCTGTTTCATATGGCTGTCTGTGTACAAGCTCCACCAGGAAAAGTTGGTTCGCGGCGTACACTGGCTGCCCATCGGCTTCTTTATGGTCTGGGGTTACTGGAACCTGTTCTACTATCCGAGCCTCGAACAGTGGTGGTCACTGCTCGGAGGCATCAACGTTGTCTTCTCCAACACCGTCTGGTTTTTTCAGATGCTCTACTACATCCGAAGGGAAAAGAAGGGCGAGAAGGATTATACTTACTGGGGCCGGGGCCTGGGGCGCAAACGTGGTTAGGGTCTGCGGCGCCATCGAGAAGGATGTGCGCTACGAAAATAAGAAGATCCGTGACTCAGCCAAAGGCGAGCACTGTCAGGTCAACAGTCACATGTGTAACCACAATCCTGAGACGGTTGTGTGGGCTCACAGCAACTACCCAGAGCACGGTAAGTGTGGCAGCCGGAAGTCTCACGACTGTTTCGGGTGTTACGCATGTAGCGCGTGCCATCGGTGGCTTGACGTCGTTGTCGCGCCGGCTAACGAGAAGAGGATCAAATTCTATAACGCCATGCACAGGTCATGGCTCATACTGGTACGGAAGGGCGTTCTTAAATGATGCAATCGGGGGATTGCAGCACACAGCTTAGGTACTACTACCGTCACCGAGAGAAGTGCAAACTCAGGATGGTGAAGTACCGTGCCAACAAGGTCAAGGTAGCACACAGGAAACCAGCTACCATTACCAAGAAGGTCATCGAGGTGCTCAGCATAGGGTGGACACTGGCAGATGAGAGGCGCAGGCAAAAGAGAAACTACATGAGGGAGAGAGGAGCAGATTGGTCGAGGTGGTACAACCAGTTGTACTATTCAGTTAACAAGGATCGAATCAATGCAAACCGAAGAGAGAGGCGAAGACATGAACCTAAAGCAGCGTAGAATAATTGGGAATGCGGACACCAGGCAGGAAAGGGCGTGGGCTGTAGACGCGGTCTCCCTGAAGATCTTGAGTTGTGTGGACGACACCTTAGACAAGGCCGAGGTGGGCCTAATGATCGTGAGGTGGCACGCAGACGACGAAGAGGGAGCACGCTACTGGTCCGGGGCTCTGCACCAGCTCCTCCTCGATCTGTTTATGTGCGGCCCGAAAGAGTCGAGGTGGCTTCTGAGAGATCTGGATTATTTTCGTGACTCGTGGCTGATGCTTGACAGTGACTGCAATATAAGGGAGGAATACGAGTTTTCCCGCATTCTTTACGAGCACATCGGCATAGACAGGGACTTTTTCCGCAAAACGGTCTTTTGGGGGCTCCAAACCTGTGGTATTATGCCGTCTGACGTCAGTATCCAGAGTCAGGTCTTGATTCAGTGGGAGGCAGAGAGTGGGTGCAGCTAAGTTCATTATTCGAAGTGAGGAGGTCCGCCAGAGGGTCTTGATGACGATTCTGGAGTTGCCTTTGGTTGACGGCGACGGCCCGATCAAACCGTTCCAGGTGGTCATCAGTCAGTACAAGCGTGACCGCTCCCTGGAGCAGAACGCACGCGTGTGGGCTCTACATAACATTGCCGCGAAGTTCCTTGGCGACGATGCCGACATCCTGCATCACATTGCGTGCAAGCAGTATCTCGGTGTCCGCGTCGTAGAGCGAGGGGGGAAGACCTGGGAGCTGGTCAACTCGACGACGAACTACTACGACCCCGAGACCATGACAACGCGAAAGCTTACCGTCGAAGAGATGGGTGACTTCATGACCAGACTGGAGCGCACGTACATCTCGATGGGCGTACCAACGGGGACAAGCGAATGAAACGAGTTGCCGAGCGCCACGATCAGAAACGAAAGCAGAAGAAGGCTCAGGTCTTCAGTTCCGACCTTAAGAAGATGTGGCCGTGGGGAGAGGCAGAACATCAGTTTCATGTTGGGCGCAAGTGGGCGTTCGACTGGGCCGATGTGGAAAACCACATCGCCGTAGAGCTGGATGGCTACGCGTACCACACGATTCGTAGTCGATGGCTCGAAGACATGGAGAAGATGGACGAGGCTGCAATCGAAGGTTGGTTGGTGCTACATTTCACGCCGGATCAGTTTAGGAACGGTGAAGCTGATCTTCTGCTTCGACGCTTATACGAAAACATGTACGGGAGGTACCCCAGAGATGACAAGTAAAAATCATGGTTGGATCGTTATCGGACTTATTGTTGGAATGCTCTCGGTGCTCTTCTTTTGTGAGCAGGCTCACTCTTATGAAAAGAGTGACTACATCCACGCCGCGAAGGCGCAAGAGTGGAAGCACAGCATAAAGCGCGGGCTCCTCGTTGCCGTGTGCGACCAGGAGACGCGATTCCGCCCTCACGAGGTGAGCAACAAAGGTGCGATTGGCCTGTGCCAGATCATGCCGGCTACGTTCGTCCGACTGATTAAACAATTCCAACAGGACCACGACCTGTTCGTCGATGGCGACATCGGACCTAAGACATGGGAGGCGTTCCGTCCCGGCACTAAGTTCGTTCGCATGTCAAACGCACACAGGCTGCTCGACCCGTTTCAGAACGTAGAATGGGCAGCTCTCTATCTTAAGTGGATCGAGAAAAACGTGAGCGACAATCCATTAGTTATGGCCGGTGTGTACTACGGTGGCCAACGCCACCATATGGTGCGCTATCAATTAGAAGTTCAAGCGAGATGGCAAGGGGGGATCTAATGAGAATAGGTGTAGACATTGACGGTGTGATGTACAAGTGGATCAAGACCGCGCACTACATGCTGCGCGAGGTGATGCCTAACAGTCCGTACAAAGGAAAAAACGATTTGCTTCACGGAGACGAGAGCCAGGTCACACACTTTGATTGGACTAGGGAGGTCGTAGGTGAGGTGTACTGGGAGTGGTTGTTCACCGAGGGCGTCAGGCTTGGTCTGTTTCGTTACGGCCATCTCTATCCGGGCACCATAGTTGCCATGCGCGAGCTGGCAAAGTTAGGCGAGATTATCATCATAACTCACCGGCCGAAGAACGCGGTCAACGATACGCTGGCATGGCTGGCCTATCTTGATCTGCCGATTGCCGGCGTTCATATCCTAACGGACGGCGAGCCGAAATCATCGGTGCATCCTCAGTGCGAGCTGTACATCGACGACAAGCCGGAGAACGTTCGAGACCTGATGATGCACACCGGGGCAACTGCAATAGCAATGCCCGACAGACCGTGGAACAAACAACCCATCGCTCACCTCGGCGTTCACAGGATGTATAGCTGGGGAGACTTTATCCACCTAGCACAGAGCGTGGCGCTGTGAGCGCCGCAAGCGGCGAGGCTGGGAAGAAGATGGAGCGGTTCAATTCCGGCGCTACCAGGTCCAACACGGATGAACGCAATGACCCCGAAGGCTTCATGTCCGCGCTCGCCATCGAGCGATACTGTGAGTACATGACGAAGCACCGCAAGCAGGCTGATGGAACGATACGCGATAGCGACAACTGGCAAAAGGGAATGCCATTCGGCCGAGCGCTCAAGAGAATGTGGCGCCACCTGATGCACCTGTGGATTCGCCACCGAGGGTTTAACCCAAGCGATCAGTATGCCGCCGTCGACATGGAAGAGGATCTGTGCGCAATCATGTTCAACACGAATGTCATGCTTCACCAGCTGGTGAAGAAGCGCCATGAGGATCAGATCGAGAAGGATGCACTGGCAATGATAACTCGCCTGGGTGTTGGTGATGGTTTCTGGCAGAAGACAGGTGAGGGGTTGAAGTGGATCCCACATGAGTCCCTTCTATGAGCGATCATCGCACTTTCGCTAGCGCCATCGAAGCATCCGACTGGGCTCACTCGTACCTGCGTTCGCATCGCGGGTACGTCAAGGCCCCCTCAACGTTCAGGGAGGTGCTGAGCGAGGGGGTTATGAAGGTCTCGGCTTTATTCTCTCGCGACGACGACGAGAGCATCGCGCTAACAATAACGGGAGCGGTAGGGAGGGTTCTGCCGCTACAACATCAGGCGATGTTCCGGTATCTGTTCGGAGACCGAGACGAGATGAATGTAATGCTGCTTTATCTGCAGGATGCCCTCATACTAGAGCGCGTTCTGCGCGACAGACATCACAACGTTATCAATACGGTGATAGCTCAATTGCTTCGCCGTCAGTACTCATGGGCGCATCACACGCGCACCGATGTTAACGTTAACGAGTTGGCCAAGATCTATCGCATGCGAAAGGAAACATTTAAGGATCGGTGTGTCTCTCCATTGGAAGAGACGATGCGAATGTGGCAGGACATGTCAACCCGAGATATTACCGACGAGCTGATTAAAAGGGGGGTGGTGGTCTAATGGCTACACAGGTGACGACATTCAATTTCACCGTCGAACAGATCTACGAAGCGCTGCGCAAGCAGTACTACCTCCCGGCCCGCAAGAGCATTGACTCAATCAGGAAGGTAGGTTGCGACGAACATCTTAATTGGTACACTGGAGTCGCAATCACGGCCCACTCAAAGCTTATTACGAGGAAAAAGACATGAAGGCGTTACTCTACGTATGGAACACTTTGGTCGTCCTAGCCGCCGTCGCAGCGTGGCGCTACGGGTTTGTCGAGGCCACGGCAGCGAACGATAGTACCAACATCACATGGATCATAGCGGGCGTGTTTGCTGTGTCTCAGGTGGCTGCCTGGTGGAAGGAACCTAAGAAAATCGTCTCGGGAGATCTTTCTATTCAGCCGACCAGAGCTGACATCCTGTACGATGCGGCAACGATCATGGTGATGCTGGGCCTAGCCGGCACAGTCATTGGTTTTATGGATGCACTGGTTGACATCAAGTCTGGTGACACCTCGGGCATCTCGACCGCGTTATGGACCACGTTAGTGGGCCTTATCGGCTCTATGGTAAACTTTGTGACACATCGTCTGATGGGAGGCTTAAAGGGCTAATGGGTGGCATGCTCAACTGGGCGTTCCGTGACGTCTTCTTGCTTATGATCGCGGTGTTGATCTTGTTGGTCAACCCGCCAGAGGAGGAAAAGATCAACACGGAGCAGATAAGCGCTCAAGGTCAGCTGATCTTCGAGATAGCGTGGGAGACGGGCCTGGACGTTGATGTCGACATATGGGTGCAGCCACCCGGAGAGAACTACGTCAGCTACCTTAACAAGGGCACACGGTCTTGCAACCTGTTGCGTGATGATGTTGGGCACGTAGAGGATGAAGATAGCATGTGGTATGACCCGGCCAACCAGGAGATCCTGGTGTGCCGCAGCCCCATTGCCGATGCTGAGTGGGTGGCTAACGTTCACTACTTCCAAACAGAAGACGAATATGGAAACGAGAGGCCGCTCCCCGTTAAGGTTTACTACAGGGTGCTGCTACACACCGGCATCTCGATAGACGTGAAGGACATGGGGTCGTTTACTCTCAACAAAGAGGGAGACGAGCACACGATGGTGCGATTCAAAATTACCGGGGACGGAGACATGTACGGACAGAACTACCAGTTCAAGAGTCTGCTTGTCAAGCCTACGACAACCACAAGGCCGGGGGCACACTGATGTTTGGCATAGAAGCTTCGATCATGTCGTACGCGGGCGCGCTGGCCCTTGTCTTCGCTGCCGTGGCGGTGTGGGGGATTCTTAATGACCACGAGAAGCCATGGAAGTGGAACGTTCTTACCTTCATCGCCGGCCTTGTTATTCTCGCGGGGATGGAGGGGCTGACGTCTCATGCTAAGCCACTGCATCTGGAGCTGGTGCCGTCTAAGAACTACACGCTCCTGAGTTACGTGTCTTACCCTAAAGACAGGATCTATCTGTTCATGCTGCCCAGTAATCAGACCGAACCAAGGCTGTACTCCATTTCATGGACTAAGGCGGAAGAGAACAAGATAGCCGATGCTGTTAGGATGGCAGAGGAGCGAGGGGTGCCGCCGCAGTTTTGGTACAAAGATAATATGATGGAGCCACACCCAATGCCCGATGCAATTGAACTGGAGCCGAAAGATGAGGGGTAAGAAAGCTAAACTGTTGCGGAAGTACGCGAAGTCGTTGGCCAAGGTGCCAAACTCTCTGCGCGCCATCGAACATAGTGTCCTAAAGAAAGGCCCCGACGGTAAGATCTATACCCTCAAGAGGCTTCAGGCGTTTTGGACGTTCAAGTGCCCGAGGCGCATCTACAAAGACATGAAGAAGGAGCGCTACAATGGCTAGCTTGAAGGGTAGGAAAGCAGGGTGCAAGCGCTACAAGGACGCCGGCACCAGAGAGACCAACAAGAAACGCAAACAGGTGCGACACGAGAAGCGAGTCGCGAAGAAGAAAGAACACTTAGATGAAAGGGCTGCGCGCCCTTCGTGGGCTGGAAAGGCAAAGGTGGAATCATGAGCGAGGAGAAAAAACATGAAGGGTACGAAACGAATGAAGGTGAACATGTGGAGGAGAGCAGCGAGCCTACTCCGGTCGGCGCGAACGGATCGCCAATACCACATGCCGGGGAGGCAGGAGTCACCGACGGAGAAGATGCTGGGGGTGATGGGCGAGAACATGAACAACAGCGTCCAGAGGTACCAGTCGAAGCGACGTTAGCATCCGTCAACAGGTACGACGACCCGGAGCCCAAGGCGCTCACCGATGCGAAGCGGGTCCTGATGCCGGCCACGGCTATCTATCAGCCAAGCAGTGGCATCTTCCAGCACCTAACGGAGCAGGACGGCATACAGCGGGTGCTGGCTATGGCGATGAAGTACGCCGACGTCGGTATCAAGTATCCGGTGGGTCCGAAGTTCATGCGAGAGAACGCGTGCATCGTGGACAACAAGGTCATGTTGTACGTGGTACCGTTTGCCACGGTCACCGAGGTCGAGGTATGGTTCGTCGCTAAAGAACAGTGTTTGGTTCGAGGAGTGTTTACCCTGGAGCTGTTAGACAATGAGACGCTACTGGAGCTTGAGGGTGAGTTCGTGCAGCACATAGCAT
>Ga0114923_10002672_pt1 | contig 12030 bp, 8 predicted proteins | sample SumtaG_FD_89578 | JGI IMG/M metagenome (GOLD analysis project Ga0114923, IMG submission 89578) | Deep subsurface microbial communities from Indian Ocean to uncover new lineages of life (NeLLi) - Sumatra_00157 metaG | ecosystem: Environmental > Aquatic > Marine > Oceanic > Sediment | place: near... | reverse complement strand
TCGGTCATGGCGGAGGTCGGCGGCATCGCGGCGGATCGGCTGCGTTCGTTCATCGAGCGCATCGAGCGGCTGGAGGAGGAAAAGGCGGCGCTGGCGAGCGATATCCGCGAGGTCTACGCCGAGGCCAAGGCCACTGGATTCGACGTCAGGACCATTCGCCAGGTGGTCCGCTTGCGCAAGTTGGACCGGGACGCCCGGAACGAACAGGAACACCTGCTCGACCTCTACAAGCGGGCGGTCGGCCTGGAGGACTAAGACCGTTGCTATAAGGCCGGCCCCCGGCCGCGGTCGGGCAGGGGGCACCGTCGGCGTTGAGCGAAATCGTGCCCCCCGGGCACTCACCACTTTTCGACGTAGGGCCTGAGGTCGAGTTCCTGGGTCCAGGCGCTCTTCGGTTGGCTGTGCAGGAACCAGGCGGCCTCGGCGATCGCCGCGGGCTTGAGGAGCGTGTCCTCGCCGCGCTCGGCGGCGCTGTAGCCCGGCCGGTCGGATTCGATCTGGCCGTCGATGATAAGGTGGGCCACATGTACGCCCTTGGGGCCCAGCTCGCGGGCCATGGACTGGGCGAGTGCGCGCAGCCCGAACTTGGGCACCGCCAGATTGGCAAAGCCCGCGCCGCCGCGCAGCGCCGCCGTGGCGCCGGTCATGAGGATGGTGCCGCCGTCGGCCTCGACCATCAGGCGCGCCGCGGCCTGGCCGATGTTGAAGCCGCCCAGGCAACCGACCCGCCAGCAGGTCTCGAAGTCCTCCGGGCTGATATCCAGGACGCCGCCCCGCAGGTAGGCGCCGGCGTTGAACGAGACCAGGCTCGGCGTGCCCAGGTCGCGCACCACATCCGCGAACAAGGCGTCCACCTGGGCCCGCTGCGTGGCATCGCAGGCATAGGCCCGGCCCCCGATCTCCTCGGCCAATTCCGTCAGGTCCTCGGCGCGCCGCCGCGCCACCGCCACCGCCAATCCGCCGGCGGCAAAGCGTCGCGCCAGCGCGGCGCCCAGCCCCGGGCCCGCGCCCACCACCACGGCTACGCCATCTGCCATGTGTCTGCCTCCCTCGATCACCCTGGCTGCTTGAACGGAACCCTAGCGGGCGGCGCGGTATCGCGGCAAGGCGATGCGAGCCAGCTTTCCAGAAAGCCCTCGAACCAGGCCCCCATCGGTTCGTCGTAACGCTGCGAATCCGCAATCTGCCGTTCCCGGCTGTGCACGCCCGGATAGTCCATCCTGCCCCGGTCCTCGTCGAGCCAGCGGACCATGAGCTGCGGCGTGACCTCGGGGTGGAACTGCAGACCATAGGCGTTCGCCCCGTAGCGGAAGCCCTGGTTGGCATAGGTCTCGCCCGTCAACAGTAGCTCGGCGCCGTGCGGCAGGTCGAACCCCTCGTAGTGCGCCTGGTAGACGTGCAGGGGGCCGGGCAGGATCTCCCGGCCGGCGTCTGTGGGGCGGACCTCGATGAACCCGTGTTCGTGCAGGCCGTCGGCATGGCGCGCCACGCCCCCGCCCAGGCTGTGGGCCAGGAGCTGCCCGCCCAGGCAGAGTCCGAGATAGGGCTTGCCGGTGGCGGTCCAGCGCCCGATCCAGTCGAGCTCGGCCTTGAGGTAGGTCTTCTCCTCCCGCGCGTTCACCGAATCGAGTCCGCCATAGACGATGGCGGCATCGAACGCCCCGTCGGGTTCCGGCAGATCGCCGCCCTGGGCCGGGCAGGTCCACTCGACCGCGTGGCCGCGCGCCACCAAAAAGCGCGATGCGCGATCCGCGCGCGACCCATCATCGTGGGTGACCAGGAGAATACGTTGCGTCACTTCGCCTCCCTTCGCGCGAAACGGCGCGGCGGCGCGCGCCTCACTCCGCCGCGGTCCGTTCGGCCGGCGGGCTGCGCCAGGCCTCCAGCAGTTGCGCCTCCCGGGCCTTGGCGTCCTTCAGGTGGGCATCCTTGACGTGGCCGTAGCCGCGGATCTGCTCTGGAATGGCGGCGAGCTCTACGGCAAGGCCGTGGTTGTCGTGGTCGAGGCCCGCCAGCAGCTCCGCGATCAGGGCCTCGTAGTCGCCGATCAACTGCCGCTCGCGGCGCCGGTCGGCGGTGTAGCCGAAGGGATCGAAGGCCGTGCCGCGCAGCGACCTGAGCCCGGCCAGCAGCCGGAACAGATGGAACACCCACGGCCCATAGGCCCGCTTCTTCAAGTGCCCGCTTTCGGGGTCGCCCTGGGCCGTCAGCGGCGGCGCCAGATGGATCTGGAGCTTGAAGTCGCCCTCGAACTGATCGTGCAGACTCTCCCTGAACCCCGGATCGCTATAGAGCCGCGCCACCTCGTACTCGTCCTTGTAGGCCAGCAGCTTGAAATAATAGCGCGCGACCGCGGTGGCCAGGCCCGATTGGCCGGGCGCCTTCTCGGCCTCGGCCCGGCGCACGCGTTCGACCAGATCCCGGTAACGCCCGGCGTAGGCGGCGTCCTGATAGGCGGTCAGGAACACCACGCGACGGTCCACCAGCTCCTCCAGGCTCTGGGACAGGTGGTGGGCGCGCACCTCGTGCTCGGGCGCGGCGGCGGCCTCCACGGCGGCCAGGTCGTGCGCCGCGGCGCGGCCCCAGGCGAACGCTTGCTTGTTCTTGTCGACCGCCACGCCGTTCAGCTCGACGGCCTGCATGAGGGCCGCCTCGCTGACCGGCACCAGGCCCTTCTGCCAGGCGTACCCCATCATGAAGAGGTTGGTGGCAATCGAATCGCCGATCAGCGCCGTGGCCAGCCGCGTGGCGTCGAGGAACTCGGCGGCCCGCTCGCCGGTCGCCTCGACGATCATGCGGTGCAGTTCGCGGCCCGGGAAGTGGTAGTCCGGATTGCGGGTGAAATCGCCGGTGATGGTCTCCTGGCTGTTCACCACGACGCGGGTCTCGCCCGCCGTCACCTTGGACAGGGATTCGAACCCGGCGGCCACCACCAGGTCGCAGCCCAGCAACAGCTTTGCGCTGCCGGCGGAGATGCGCACGGAGTGCAGGTCCTCGGGCCGCGGCGCCAGTCGCACGTGGCTGACCACTGCGCCGCCCTTCTGGGCCAGGCCCGTCATGTCGAGCACCGAGCAGCCTTTGCCTTCGATGTGCGCGGCCATGGCCAGCAGCGCGCCGATGGTGACCACGCCCGTGCCGCCCACGCCGGTCACCAGAATGCCGTAGGGCTCGTTCAGGTCCGGCAGCTCGGGCGCGGGCAGGCGGGCGTGCGCGGCGGCCTCCACGGGCGAGGCCTGGTGTTTGCGCAGGGCGCCGCCGTGCACCGTGACGAACGACGGACAGAAGCCGTTCACGCAGGAATAATCCTTGTTGCAGGAGGACTGGTCGATCGCCCGCTTGCGGCCGTATTCGGTCTCCACCGGCACGACGGACAGACAATTGGACTGCACCGAGCAGTCGCCGCAACCTTCGCAGACCAGCTCGTTGATGAAGACGCGCTTGGGCGGGTCCGGGTAGGTCCCGCGTTTGCGCCGCCGGCGTTTCTCCGCCGCGCAGGTCTGGTCGTAGACCAGGATGGTGACGCCTTCGGTCTCGCGCAATTGGCGCTGTAGGACGTCCATCCGGTCGCGGTGCTCGACGGTCACGCCCGGCGCCCATTCGGTGCCGAGGGGATACTTGTCCGGCTCGTCGCTCACCACGACGATGCGCGTCACGCCTTCGGCATAGAGCTGGCGGGTGATCATGGCCGGGTCGAGGGGGCCGTCCATAGGCTGGCCGCCGGTCATGGCCACGGCGTCGTTGTAGAGGATCTTGTAGGTGATGTTGACGCCGGCGGCGACGCAGGCCCGGACCGCCAGGATGCCCGAGTGGAAATAGGTGCCGTCGCCCAGGTTGGTGAAGACGTGCCGGGTTTTCGAAAAGGGCGCCTGGCCGACCCAGGTGACGCCTTCGGCGCCCATCTGCGTGAAGGTCTCCGTGTTGCGGTCCATCCACAGCACCATGTAGTGGCAGCCGATGCCCGCGATCGCCCGGCTGCCGTCGGGCACGGGCGTCGAGGTGTTGTGGGGACAGCCGGAGCAGAAATAGGGAACACGGGCCAGCGGAGGCTCGCGCGTCAGGGTCTGCTCCTTGTCGGCGAGAAACGCGAGCCGCTTCTCGATCGGCTCGCTGCTATGGAAGCGGGCGATGCGCTTGGCGATGACGCGGGCGATGCGGGCCGGGCTCAGCTCGTTGATCGACGGCAGGATCCACTCGCCGTCCTCGTCGAACTTGCCGATCACTCGTGGCCGAACGTCGGCGCGCCAGTTGTACAGCTGCTCCTTCAACTGGTTCTCGATGACGGCACGTTTCTCCTCGACGACCAGGATCTCCTCCAGGCCCTCGGCGAAGCGGCGGATGCCCTCGCGCTCGAGCGGCCAGACCAGCCCCACCTTGTAGAGCGACAGGCCGATGTCGGCGGCCATCCGCTCGTCGATGCCCAGGTCGTCGAGCGCCTGGCGCACGTCGAGGTATGACTTTCCGGCCGTGACGATGCCGAAACGGCGCTTGGGGCTGTCGAGCACCACCTTGTCGAGCCTGTTGGCCCGCGCGAAGGCAACCGCCGCATAGAGTTTGTGCCGGTGCAGGCGTTCTTCCTGCGCCAGCGGCGTGTCGGGCCAGCGGATGTGGAGGCCGCCGTCGGGCATCTCGAAGTCGTCGGGCAGGACGATCGGCACGCGCGCCGGATCGACGTAGACCGAGGCCGAGGATTCCGCGGTGTCGCTGATCGTCTTCAATCCGATCCAGCAGCCGGAATAGCGGCTCATGGCCCAGCCGTAGAGCCCCAGATCGAGGTATTCCTGCACGCCCGCCGGGTTGAGCGTCGGAATGCTGGCGTCCATGAAGGCGTATTCGCTCTGATGGGCCGAGGTCGACGACTTGGCCGTGTGATCGTCACCGGCCAGCAGCAGCACCCCGCCGTGGCGCGACGATCCGGCGGCATTGCCGTGCTTCAGGGCGTCGCCCGAACGGTCCACGCCGGGGCCCTTGCCGTACCAGATGGCGAAAACACCGTCGTAGTTGCTGTCGCCGAACAGGTCGCCTTGCTGGCTGCCCCACACCGCGGTGGCTGCCAGGTCCTCGTTGACCCCGGGCTGGAAGTGGATCTGGTTGGTCTCCAGGAACCGCCGGGCGCTCCACAGCTCCCGGTCGAAGCCGCCCAGGGGCGAGCCGCGGTAGCCGCTGATGAAGCAGGCCGTGTTCAGGCCCGCGGCCGCGTCGCGCTGCCGCTGGATCATGGGCAGGCGCACGAGGGCCTGCGTGCCCGTCAGGAATACGCGGCCGGATTCAAGCGCATATTTGTCGTCCAGGGAAACGGCGGCAAGGGCCATACGTCCGGGCTCCAGAGGCGCAGAAAGCAAATTCCCCCGTACCAGGGTAATCGCGCCCGATCCATCGGGCAATCGTCCGGGTCAAAAAGCAACGTTTGATCTTGGGCCGCACGGCAAAATGCGCGAATGTTGCCCGTGCCGCGCGCCCATTCGAAAGATTCGCAACCTTCATGCCCGATAGACCCCGCATCCTCGTCCTGCAGCACATCGCCGTCGAGCACCCCGGCATCTTCCGCGATTTTCTGGCGGAGGATGTTATCGGCTGGCAGGCGGTCGAACTCGACGGGGGTGAGCCCATCCCCGAGCTCGGAGGTTTCGACGCGCTCTGGGTCATGGGCGGCCCGATGGATGTCTGGGAGGACGAGGCTCATCCCTGGCTCCGGCCCGAGAAGGCGGCGATCCGCGAGGCCGTGGTCGAACGGCGCATGCCCTATTTCGGTTTCTGTCTGGGCCATCAGCTTCTCGCCGACGCGTTGGGCGGCGAGGTCGGCCCCTGCGAGACGCCGGAGATCGGAATTTTCGATGTCAGCCTGACGGAGGCGGGCCGCGCCAGCCCGTTCCTGGCCGGCATGGAGGCGACCGGCAAATGCCTCCAATGGCACAGCGCGGAGGTGAAACGGGTGCCCGAGGGCGCGCGGGTGCTCGCGTCCTCGCCCGCCTGCCGCGTGCAGGCGCTGTCCGTCGGCGATCATGCCATTTCGCTCCAGTACCACGTGGAGATCACCGCGACGACCGTGGACGATTGGGGCGCGGTGCCGGCCTACGAGGCGGCGCTGGAGAAGAACCTGGGCGCGAACGCGCTGCCCCGCTTCAGGGCGGCGGCCGATGCCCACATGGCAGCCTTCAACCGGGATGCCCGCCGGCTCTATGACAATTTCATGGCGGCGGCCGGTCTGCGGTGAGGCGACGGCGAATTTCGAAGCGCGCCTTGCCCGCGCGCGGGCTTGCGTCTCTGCCGGCGCTTATGAGCTCGCGGCCTGGTACAGCCCCTTCAAGTCCTCGCCATAGGCCGCCTTGATCTTGTGCCGGCGGATCTTGAGGGTCGGCGTCATCATGGCGTTGTCCACCGTGAAAGGCGCGGGGGCGATCATGAAACGGCGCACCTTCTCGAGGCTCGACAGCTTCTCGTTGACCCGGTCCACCACCGGCGACAGGGCCTTGTGCAGCTCCGGCGCCCCGGCCAGTTCCGCCAGGTCGGCGCGGCGGCCGTTGTTGAGCGCCCAGTGGCGCAGGAATTCCTCGTCGGGCACCAGCAGGCCCACAAGGTTCGGGCGCTTGTCGCCATAGACCATGGCCTGGCTGATCTCCGGCTCCAGGGTGAGGAAGCCCTCGACGCGCGCCGGCGAGACGTTGTCGCCGCCGGAGAACACGATGATGTCGCGCTTGCGGTCGGTGATCTTGAGATAACCGTCCTCGTCCAACTCGCCGATATCGCCGGTGTGCAGCCAGCCGTCCCTGATGGTCTCGGCGGTCGCCTCGGGTGCGCGCCAATAGCCCTTCATGACCAGATCACCGCGCACCAAGATCTCGCCGTCCTCGGCGATCTGCACTTCGACGCCGTCGACCGGCGGGCCGACCGTCTCGATCTTGACCCTGTCCGGGGGGTTGGCCGAGATCAACGGGGCGGCCTCGGTCTGTCCATAGCCCTGCAGGATGCGCAGGCCGAGCGCGGTGAAGAAATGGCCGATATCGGGGTTGAGCGCAGCGCCGCCGGAGACCATCGCCTTGAGCCGCCCGCCGAAGCGCTTGCGCATCTTGCCACGCACCAGGCGTTCGACGAGCCGGTCCAGCAGCCATTCCTTGAAGCTCAGTTTGCCGGGCCCTTGGGAGCGCTTGCAGCCCAGCTCGACCGCCAGCTCGAACAGCCGTTTCTTGAGTCCCTGTTCCTTGTCCATGGTGCGCCGGATACGCAAGTGCATGGATTCGTAGAGCCGCGGAACCGCGGTCATGATGGTCGGCCGCACCTCGGCCAAATTGGTCAACAGAGTCTCGGCGCCCTCCGCGTAATAGATCTCGGCGCCGATCGAGATGGGGAAGAACTGCCCCGCCGTGTGCTCGTAGGAGTGGGACAAGGGCAGGAACGACAGAAAGACCTCGCGGCCCAGGCCGATGCGCCGCAGCAGGATATAGGCGCCCCTGCAATTGGCCAGCATGTTGCGGTGGGTCAGCATGACGCCCTTGGGCGCCCCGCTGGTCCCCGAGGTGTAGATGAAGCAGGCCACATCGTCGGGCTCGGTTTTGCCGACCAGCTCGGAGACCTCGTCGGGGGTCTCGCCGGCGCCGCTCATCAGATCGTCCCAGGCGTAAATGTCCACATCCGGCGCTTGATCCAGTTCCAGCGGGGCCATCGACACCACGAGCCGGCAACTGCGCGCATCCATGATGGCCGGCAGCAGCCGCCGGGCCAGGGCGGGCGTCGAGACGATGACCGCGACCGCACCGCTGTCGTTCAGGATGTGGCGGTGGTCCGCCTCGGTGTTCGTGGTGTAGGCCGGCACGGTGATCGCGCCGGCCGACATGATGGCCAGATCGGCGATCAGCCATTCCGGCCGGTTTTCGGAGATCAGAACGACCCGATCGCCATTGCCGACGCCCCGGGCGCGTAAGGCCCGGGCCAGCAGGCCGACCTGCTCGGCGACCTCGCGCCAGGTCTGCGGCCGGTAGACACCGTCGCGCTTGGCCCAAAGAAACGGGCGTTCAGCCAGCGCCTCGGCCTTCTCGAAGAACATGGCCGTTAGGCTGGGCGAGGTCCCGTATTCCATGGTTGTGCCCGCGAATGGTGACAAGGCTTTGAACGACGATGCATGGATTTGGTTCTTGGCGGCTCCGTTATGGCGGCCTATATGGCTCAGGGTCAAGGAGCTGGACCATGCCGACTGCCGCCGAACCCGCCGCCAAGCCGCCCGTGCTCGGGGACCTTCCCGAATGGGACCTGGGCGATCTCTATCCTTCGCTCGATGCGCCCGAGCTGACGGCCGACCTGGACCGCGCCGCGGCCGAGGCCAAGGCCCTCAGAGAGCGCTGCCACGGCCGGGTCGCTGCGTTGGACGGCGCCGCGCTGGCCGCGGCGATCCGTGACTACGAAACGCTGCAGGAGACCTTGGGCCGGGTGATGAGCTATGCCCAGCTCGTGCATTCCGGCGACATGAGCGATCCGGAGGTCGGGCGCTTTTACCAGAGCATGCAGGAACGCACGACGGAGATCTCCACCGAAACCCTGTTCTTCACGCTGGAGATCAACCGCCTGGAGGAGGCGGACCTGGAGGCCAAGCTCGGCGATCGAGAACTCGCCCGTTACCGGCCCTGGCTGCGCGATGTCCGTGCGTTCCGGGACCACCAGCTGTCCGACGACCTGGAATCCCTGCTGCACGAAAAGCATGTCGCGGGCCGGGCCGCCTGGGTGCGCCTGTTCGACGAAACCATGGCGGCGCTGCGCTTCCCCTTGGACGGCCAGGAACTCACCAGCACCGAGGTGCTGCACAAGATGACCGAGCCGGACCCCGCGGTGCGGGAGGCCGCGGCCAAGTCGTTTGCCAAGGTGCTGGAGGACAACCAGCGGATTTTCGCGCTGATCACCAACACGCTGGCCAAGGACAAGGAGATCGAGGACAAGTGGCGGAGTTACCGGCTGCCGGTCTCTGCGCGCAACCTGGCCAACTTCGTCGAGGACGAGGTGGTGGATGCCCTGGTCGGCGCGGTCCAGGACGCCTATCCGCGCCTGACCCACCGCTATTTCGCCTTGAAGGCGCGCTGGCTGGGCGTCGACCGGCTGGCCTATTGGGACCGCAACGCCCCGCTACCCGAGGACGACGACCGCACCATCGCCTGGCCCGAGGCGCGCACCACGGTGCTCGACGCCTATGGCGCCTTCTCGCCGGCCCTGGCCGAGGTTGGCCGGCGCTTCTTCGAGAACGCCTGGATCGACGCCACGGTGCGCCCAGGCAAGGCCTCGGGGGCGTTCGCCCATCCCACGGTGCCGAGCGCCCATCCCTACCTGCTGCTGAATTACCAGGGGCGCACCCGCGATGTCATGACGCTGGCGCACGAGCTGGGCCACGGCGTGCACCAGGTGCTGGCGGCGGGCCAGGGCCACCTGATGGCCGACACGCCGCTGACGCTGGCCGAAACCGCCAGCGTGTTCGGCGAGATGCTGACTTTCCGCGCGCTGCTCGACGCCGAGCGCGACCCCGGACGGCGCCGCATCATGCTGGCGGGCAAGGTGGAGGACATGCTGAACACCGTCGTGCGGCAGGTCGCCTTCCACGAATTCGAGCGCCGGGTTCACGACCGCCGCCGCGGCGGCGAGCTGACGGCCGGCGAGCTCGGCGATGTCTGGCTGGAGACACAGCGCGAAAGCCTGGGCCCGGCCTTCCGTTTCGACGACGACTACCGGATCTATTGGGCCTACATTCCGCACTTCATCCACGTGCCGTTCTACGTCTACGCCTATGCCTTCGGGGACTGCCTGGTGAACTCGCTCTATGCGGCCTACCGGGAAACCGCCGACGGCTTCGCGGAAAAGTATCTGGACATGCTCAGGGCCGGCGGCACCAAGCGGCATCACGAGCTGCTGGCGCCCTTCGGGCTCGACGCCACGGACCCCGGCTTCTGGGCCAAGGGCCTGTCGGTCATCGAAGGCTTCATCGACGAGCTCGAGTAGCCTCGAATCGATCGCCGGAGAGGCTTTCGGCTTAGCCGCTTTCCTGGGGCCCGCTTTCCTGGGCCCCTCCCTCCAGCGGTCCGCCGGCCTTGCGCCAGGCATCGATGCCGCCGGCCAGGTGGCAGGCCCGCGTGAGGCCCGCCTCCTGGGCCGTCTGTACGGCCATGGCGGAGCGCTCGCCATAGGCGCAGTAGAACACGAGCTGCTTGCCGGTCGCCTTGGCGATCTCGTGCAGCAGCCCGCCCGGTTTCACGTTGTCGCCCAGATCCGGGTAGGGGGCGTGCACCGAGCCGGGGATCTCGCCGGCGCACTGCCGCTCGCTCTCTTCCCGCAGGTCGATCAGCACCACGTCCGGATTGCCGACCAGCGTCATGGCGTCCTGACAGGCGAGCGACCAACCGCGCGCCTCGATGTCGCCTTGCGACAGGCCGATCTTCAGGTTGGCCGGCACGGCCACGTCCATCATCTTCGGGTCCGCCAGGTTCAGGTTGTTCATCAACGCCACGTATTCCTCGACGTTGGCCACCTGGAGGCGCGGGTTGAAGCGCCGCTCCTCGCCGATGGTGCTGACCGTGTCGCCCTTGTAGTCGTGGCCCGGATAGACCAGCGTCTCGTCGGGCAGCGCCAGCAGCTTGTTGAACAGCGAGTCGTAGGCGGCACGGGGGTCGCCGTTCTGGAAATCGGTGCGGCCGGTGCCGCGGATCAGCAGGGTGTCGCCGGTGAACACCCGGTCCGGCATCAGATAGCAGTAGGACTCATCGGTGTGGCCGGGCGTATAGATCGCCTTGAGGCTGATGCCCTCGATATCGATATGGTCGCCGTCCGAGACGCGGATCGAGACCACGTCCGTCCCGCTTTCCTTGCCCATCACGGTGGTACAGCGGGTGCGGTCGCGCAGCGCGCCGAGGCCGGTGACGTGGTCGGCGTGCACGTGGGTGTCGAGCGCCTTGACCAGCTTGAGGTCGAGTTCGCCGAGCAGCGTCAGGTAACGCTCGACCTTGTCCAGCACCGGATCGATGATGAGGGCCTCGCCGCCCGGACGGCTGGCCAACAGGTAGGTGTAGCTGCTGGAGACGCTGTCGAACAACTGGCGGAAGATCATGATCGCCTCCCGGTCACTCTATCAGGATTGTCGACCCCATTGTAGGCTGAGCGGTCATCTCTGCCTATCATGCCGGCACCAACAGTCGGAAGATTCATGCAGGCGATATCCGAACGGGTCATGCGCAGGTTTCACGATCAGGGCTTCGTGGTCGTGGAGGGCTTCTGCCCGGCCGATCTGGTGCAATCGGCGCGCGCCAGATTCGCGCCGCTGTTCCGCGGCGAGTTCGAGACGGGACTGCAGCCCGACGAGTGGAATTGGCACCCGAACCGGGATCCGGAAGACCACGCCCGGCAGATCTGCAATGCCTGGAAATCGGACCGGGCGATTGCCCGCCTGATCCTGCGGCCGGAGGTCGGGGAGGCCTGCGCCCGCCTGATGGATTGGCCGGGTGCGCGGATCAACCAGGACAACGTGATCTGGAAGCCCCCAAATGCACGGGCCCTCGGCTTTCATCAGGACGACAGTTATCAGGATTGGGTGGTGCCGCCGTCCATGGTGACCTGTTGGATGGCCCTCGACGACACGGCCGCCGACGGTGGCACGATCGCCTACGCGCCCGGATCCCACCGCTGGAGGCTCTCGCCGATGATCGCGCAGTTTCACGCGCCCGAGGACTTCACCGGGGACCTGCGCGCCGCTGCGGCCGCGGCTGGCGCAAAGGACTTCGACCTGGTGGCCGTCGAGGCCAAGGCCGGTGATGCTGTATTCCACCACGGGCGCACCTGGCATGGCTCTGCGCCGAACCGCAGCGGTGCCGAGCGGCGATCCGTCGTGGCCCACTGCATGTCAAGCGAGGCCCGCTTCCACCCGACCAATGTCGGTCCGATTTATGGCCGATACAGGCGTTTCGACAGCGACCAGATGGACGAGAGCTTCTTCCCGATCCTCTGGACCCGTACGGGCGGCCGTTCATCCTTCCTCGAAGCCTATCTGGACACCAAGTAGCGGGCCGTGTA
>Ga0114923_10002671_pt1 | contig 12035 bp, 5 predicted proteins | sample SumtaG_FD_89578 | JGI IMG/M metagenome (GOLD analysis project Ga0114923, IMG submission 89578) | Deep subsurface microbial communities from Indian Ocean to uncover new lineages of life (NeLLi) - Sumatra_00157 metaG | ecosystem: Environmental > Aquatic > Marine > Oceanic > Sediment | place: near... | reverse complement strand
GGATCACCCCAGAGCGCCTTCTCCCAATCGACCAGATGAAGCGTCCCGCGGTCGGGTTCGCAGATGAAGTTGCCCGAATTCACCTCCGTATTGATCACACAAGGCCACGGATCTTCCATCAGATAGCGTTCACGAGCCTTCGCCTCTTCGGCCCAGTCGAGCACATCGCGAAGATAGGCGCTGATACTGAGGTCGGCTCGTCCCGATTCCCAGTAGGCAGTCAGCAGTCTTCGACACTCCGCAACGGTCATCGACAGCGGCGACTCCTCCACAATGAGATGGTGGGTACCGAAGGACGCGCTCACCGCGTGGAGGCGGCCGAACAACCTTGCTGCGGTCTCCAGATCGCGCTGATAGTCGAGTGGGCGGCCTGGCAGGTACTCCATCCATAGGCATCCTCGAGGAAACGGACTTTGTTTGCGTTCCACTGCGTAGGGTGCTGGCGTAACTCCCGTAGACTGAAGGAGAGCAAGGGTCTGATATTCATACTCAATCTGATCCTCGCGACCGATTTGGCTTGCCATGTTGACTCGAAGAACCCAGCGCAAAGAGCCTTGTTTCAGAACAAAGTTCACGTTGTACTCCCCTTGCGCCAATGGGAGAACAGTCCAGCTCGCTACGGCATTCCACCCCGGAAGATACGAGAGGTCAGACTGTGCGACGTAGTCTCGAACTAGCGAGAGAAGTCCCTGCTGCGTCTTCCGTTCGGTCATGAATCTATCATAGGCCAGACAGAGGCGGTTGTCTGATTTGTCTTCGCACTGTCCGACGTGCCATTTGTCTGCTTCGACATGCTTCTGTAGTGTGACAATGAGACTGGGAACCAATAGGAATATGATGACGAGCCGGAATCGATTGTCGCAATACTGCAACGGGAGAGAGGAAGAGGCACAACTATGGGTAAGCCAAAACCAATGCCACGAGACGGACGGAAGGTCTTCTTCAAACTGGGCGCTTGCTCACGCACGTTCGCCTTTCTGTTAGATCGCGAATTCGGGCATCTAAACGAGATGGCGGAGCGCGCTTCGAATCCCTTCGCGGGCGGGATAATACAGAAGGGACATCAATGCGGAATGCTTTGGGGTTCTGCATTGGCTGTGGGAGCTGAAGCCTTTCGTAGGAACGATGACCGCGGTCAAGCCATCGCCAGCGCCATAACGGCAACTCAACACGTTATGGAATCATTCTCCAAGCGAACGGGGCATGTCGATTGCCTGGAGGTAACGGGTCTAGACTGGACCAACAAACTGGACACGATGAAGTACATGTTCTCCGGACGCTTCCTGTACTGCTTCACTCTCGCGAAGAAGTGGGCGCCGGAAGCGGTCCAATCGGCCAAGGAAGGACTGTCCCACGAGGACCCTAACTTGCCTCAACAGCCCATCAGCTGCGCGACTGAAGTCGCAAGGAGGATGGGGGCTGGTGAAGAAGAGATGATCACCGTTGCCGGTTTTGCGGGAGGCCTTGGTTTGGGCGGCTACGCTTGTGGCGCGCTAGGCGCTGTTCTATGGTTGGACTCCCTTGCCTGGTGCAGGGAACACCCCGGGAAATCCCCATCCTTCTTCAAGAATGCAGACGCGAACAGAACTCTCGAAGCGTTCTATGGTGAGACTGATTCCGAGATTCTATGTCACAAGATCGCAGGCCAGCGTTTTGAGACAATCGGCGAGCATACGGAATTCATGAACAACGGAGGATGCGACACGCTTCTGGACGTGCTCGCCCGATCGTAATGCGTGTCACTGGAGGTCCTGCAAACCGCCTACGAGAGAGACACAGGCGAGGGCATCCAGGATTCGTAGGGCTGTAGTATCTGACAACACACAGCTACCCAATGATGGAGGGAATCGGATGGAAATCCGGCAATTAGAATTTCTAAAGCATCTCGTACGTTTCAAACGGCATGTCTATCTTGATCACAATGCAACGACAAACGTAAGCAGCCATGTTCGGCGCAAGATGAATCATGTCTTGAAGTCTTGCTACGGCAATCCGTCGTCGTTATACGGCATTGCCCGAAAGTCTGCCGAGATCATGGAAGAAGCCCGGGAGCTCGTTGCCGACGCCATCCATGCGGATTCTCATGAGATTTATTTCACCGGCTGCGCGACCGAATCCAATAATGCTGTATTAAAGTCGGTCAGTAACCATTTCTACCCTCAGAAGAAGAAGGTCATTTCCACACCGATTGAACATCCTTCGGTGATCAACACACTGGAATTCTTGAAGACCCAAGGCATTGTCGTCGAATACTGTCCTGTCAATCGTCACGGTCGCGTGTCTCTGGCTGAATTGGAGAAGCTGATTGATGAGGACACCTTTCTCATCTGCTGCGTATTGGCTAATAGCGAAATCGGCACGATTCAAGACATCCCAAGCATTATGAAGATCGCCAATAGAAATGATGTGCTTGTGCTGGCGGATTGTGTCCAGGCATTTGGGAAGATTCCTGTCGACGTGCACGAATGGGGAATAGATTACGCCTCGTTTTCGGCACACAAGCTTTACGGACCGAAAGGCGTCGGCGCGTTATATGTGAAACAGGGCAGCCCATTTGCGCCGTTTATTCATGGCGGCCATCAGGAAGACGGTATGCGCGCCGGCACAGAAAGCCTCCACAATATCGCAGGCTTCGGCGCAGCCTGTCAAGATGTCAACAAACTCCTGGCGCATACGGATCGGATCCGGGGCTTGAAACGTCAATTCACTCAGCGACTCAAGGAAGTCAAACCGGATTGTGTGATCAATTCGCCGGAAGAGCACTGCTTGCCCAACACAGTCAACATTACGTTCCCGAATGTGAATAATGCCGGACTGATGGCGATGCTGGACTATCACGGCATTGCAGTCTCAGCCGGGTCGGCGTGCAGCGCGCAGGAAGACAAGCCTTCGCATATCTTGAAGGCGATCGGCTTGTCTGATCAAGCCACGCAGGAGACCCTCCGGGTCAGTCTCGGCTGTACCACCTCGGCCCGAGATATCCGATATACGACACGGGTGTTCAAGAATTATGTCGAAGGCCGAACCCTGCTTGTCAACATGATCACGCCCGCGCAACTGAACGAAGACATCCTGTTCGATGAACAAACCTACATCCTGGACGTGCGTCCGCAACTCCTGCGGAAGAAACTCAAGAGCCTGCCAAATTCCCATGAAGCGTCTTTCGTCTCAATCGGAAAATACCTGCCCCAGCTTCCAAAGGACAAGCACATCTTGGTGGTCTGTCAGGGCGGATATCTCTCCTACGTTGTGGCGTACTACTTGAGGTCAAAAGGCTTCGAGCACGTCAGCAACCTGCAGGCCGGCGTCGTCGGTTGGAAAGCGCGGCGCAGTGATTTGTATCAGAGATACGCGGGCCGGAATATCACGGTCCTTCAGCCGGCACGATAGCACCCCTTCTTACTGCGATACAAGAGGCAACTACTGCATTGGGACAGATATTCTTTAAAGTCATCACGCGATAAGACTGAGAATCTACTCTTTCTCACAAAGCCCATTGAGGAGGGAAAGATAGAACAGGGCGCTACGTGGGCTCACAAGCGCCGCCCCCCAACCGCTTCACAAGATCGTGATAATCATGCTATCTTCTCTCGTCAGGGTCAGACGGAGGCGATGATGAGCAGAAAGCCTTCCATAGTATTGCCGACGTTGATTCTGCTTTGTGTGGCCGGGCTTGGATTGGCGACAAGCCCCGGCGCAACGCTATCGAACGTCGGAATGCAAGACTGGCGGAGTCGCGCGATCGTGCTCACTGCGGACGGAAATCTCCTCGTCGTCAATCCGGATTCCAACTCGGTCTCCATTCTCGACACGGGAGCGCTTGTTGTGGAAGCCGAAATCGTGGTTGGAGTTGCCCCCCAGACCGTCGCCGTGGACGAACGAGGGCGCCATGCTTACATTGCCTGTCAAGGCTCAGACTACGTTGCCGTTGTCGACCTCGCCACTTACCGGGTTGTTGACACTTGGAGCGTCGGGGACCGCCCGATCGGTGTCGCGCTTTCTCCGAACGGGAGCATGCTCGCAGTGAGTGAGCTGGGCGACGATATAGTCCGACTGATCGACATCGTGTCGTCCGAGACAGTGGGCACAGTTCCCGTGCCCGATCGTCCCTATGGACTTGCCTTCACGCCACAAGGAACGAGTTTGATCGTCACCCATCTCCTGCGCGGCGATGTGACAATCATTGATCTGGATGATCTGTCCTGCATGTTCGTCCCGACCTGGATGAATGTCGCCCCTGCCCCGACTGTCACAATTAACCCAGAGGGCACGCGCGCCTATCTTCCCCAGACAATGGCACATGGGCTGGGGCGGAACACCCAGTTTGACAACACAGTCTTCGCCAAGGTCTCCGTGATAGATTTGCAGGACAACGTTCATGCGACGGCTGAGCACATCTCTCTTCCCGAGAAAGATCAGCCCGTCGGTCTGCCGTGGGACGTCAGCCTAGCGAAAGGAGGCATCGAGCTGTGGGTCGTCAATGCCGCAAGTAACGACGTGTCTATTCTGTCTATTGAGAATCCGTCAAGACCGCGCCGGGTTGCACACGTCTCAGTGGCTGACAACCCAAGGGGAATCGTTATCGACGAAGTCCGCGGCCTCGCCTACGTGGTCAACTCCCTGGCCGGGTCGGTAAGCGTCATCGATACCAACCTCTACGAGATCGTCGACGAGATCCGCGTGACAAGTATCCCCCTCCCTCCCGTTCTCTTGGCCGGCAAGCGCCTCTTCCATACGAGCGTCCGACCAGTTGTGTCGAAGGCTGCTTGGATCAGCTGCAACACTTGCCACATCGAAGGTGAACACGACGGGCGCACTTGGTTGCTTAAGTTCACCGGCGACGTGCCGGTCGGTGCCGATCCAGTCGTTCGGAGGAACACAACAAGCCTGTTGGGGATGATCGAGACGTATCCGCTCCGCTGGTCCGCGGAATGGGACGAGTCGGCAGACAGCGAGTTCTCGATTCGTTTCGAGCAGTTCGGAACTGGACTGATAGAGGGAGAGATGTATCCGCCCCTGGGAGTGCCTAACCAAGGCCGTTCCTACGAACTCGACTGTCTAGCCGCTTTCATCGACAGCCTCCGTCTCCCGGAACGCCAACACGCGTTGGCGCCGGCTGAGGAAAGGGGCAGGGCGCTGTTCGAGTCGGAACTCACGGGATGTGCTGTCTGTCACCCGGCGCCCCTTTACACCGATCTGAAACAACAGGACGTGGGCACCGTCAACAGGACGGATGAGGAGTGGTTCGGCCCGCTGATTGATACCCCAACGCTCCGATTCCTCTACGACAGCGCGCCATACTTCCACGATGGCAGTATGACAACACTGGAGGACGCACTCACGTTTCCATCGCCGAAAAGCGAGCATGACGTTTCGAGCATCCTGACAGAAGAACAGATCGATGACTTGATTCACTTTCTACTGATTCTTCCGTACGACCGGAAGTAGCCAACAAGGGAGGCATGACGATGCGGCAGCGCACCGAGAAGGGACGTGCAACCGAACGTGGATTCCTAGCGGAACGAGCGACGCGGGGGAGCGTTGGGACGCGTATCGTCTTTGGCGTTGCATGCATCATACTGGGCCTATCAGCCCTTGGGTGGGCGACGGAGATTCACGACGTTCGCTGGCTACTTGGCGACAAGTTCATTGAGGTCAGCTTCGACACATTCCCCGCGTGGGGTGGATGGACGATGTACGTAAACGGTGAAGCCGTCTCAATGGAAGGAGCCTCTGGCAAGGTGACCGTGCGTCCCAACGGGCCCGTGCCAACCGCTACTGGCGTATTTATCGGGACCATCCCGTGGGTTACTAGCCTGGAGAGGGTCGAGTTTCCATGTGAGGGGACGCTCCAGTTCAACATCCCCGGTGAGGGACTGACCAACGTCTATGCCTTCTCCCTTCGAAAGGAGGGCTGCTGCACGGCAACTGCCTGCGAGAGCCCCGATGCCGGAGCCGCCGACTCGTCTTCCAAGATGGACATCTTCATCGATCCGGGCCCCCCGATCGCGGAGAAGATTTCCGTTACGATAATACGCGCCGATGGCTACGCTACTGTGGTTGGCGCGTCGGGCGCTGTCTATCCGAGATCGTCAGTTTGGGTCCAGAATCTCGATGCACGAAACGTGACTGTCGTGACGGCCGATGTCGACGGCGGGTTCCGCGCCGAGCTGTTCTGTCCCCCTGGGTCGTCCCTGATGGCGAAGCACGATCCGCAGGGGGAGCACATTCGGTGGGTATGGAACGAATTGAAAGCAGGTCGGTCCCCCGGAGATCTTGCCGAGATCACGACTCTGTGGGGAACGATTATTCCCGTGGCTCCGCCTGCGGAAGGAACAAGCCTTGCCCAAGCCTTTTCCGTAGTTGGTTCGTTTCGAAGGGGCGCACGATGGGCCGGCTTCTGGATCGAAGGGGAGGTTCAGCTCTACTCGTTCTCGTTCGGCGGAGGCTTTCGAGCCGACCCCGGAGACACAGGGCAGATTAGCGGAACCATCCGGTTTGTCTCCGAAGCGTTGCGTGATGTGGATCTGGATTCATTGAGCGCGATGCTCCATTTCAACCTGCGGCGGCTGTTCGGATCTGACGGCTACGCCGAGCCTTGGGGAATCTGGTTCGACGGGCAGCTCTTCACACCGACAGGGCTTCCGATTGAGCTCGAAACGAACGGTGCCACATATGGTATCGGTGGATTGCAGATCGAAGGATTTCGGCAAATCTCTAACAACTGCATCGAGGGCGAGTTCACGCTGAGTTTTTCAATCCCATGGGGCATCGAACCGGGGATCTATCGTCCCGAGGCCTGGGTGCAAGCCGACGGGATCCCCCTGAGCCTGGGCGAGAACCCCGTCGATGTCTGGTATCACCATGATCCAACGGTCGCTCTGCCTCCAATCACCGTCGGAGAGGCCGCAGACCCTCGCATACCCTGGACGCTGTTTGGGGACGAGCTGATGAACGCCCAGCGCGGCGTGACCGCACGAGAAGACGTGGGGAAGTTCGAGATGACAAACCGCGTCGTCTACCCAACGAACCGTGCCGTGCTCTCTCCGATTGACGACCTCACCGGGGAGACGGTCCCCTACCGGATCGATCTCGGGTCGCACTGGATCTCGGCGAGCGAGCGCCGAACGCCCTGCCCGCCGCACATCCCGTTTGTCTACCCATCTGGCCAGCTGTCAGTTCGCATCCAGAAGCCGGACGGCACCACGGAGACGCTCGGGCCGGCCCCGCTTGCGCAATCGGTCGTCCACACCCCGACAACGGCGGATGGTGGACAAATCGGCAACGGGAGCGGGCAGATCTCCGACTTGTACCATGCATCCACCATAGACGCGAGCTCCGCGTACCAGTTTGATCAATACGGAGACCATGTGATTGAGCTAAGCGGAAACATCGACGACATCTACGGCAACAGCTATCCGATCCGTGGGACGTATGACCTCTTGATCGCCCGGGTCCTCGATCTCGATCCGGCACAACTCCCAACGACGCCGTACGAGGTCGGAGATTCGTTCGCCCCCGGACTGCACGTGTTCCCGGCGGTTCCAGCCCAGATCGACATCCGCGTCGAACATCTCCCCTATTCCGATCCTGAACGTGCCATCGTGCACGTCATCAGCGGAACTGCGAATCGATACGGCGTCTTCTCCGGCGAATCAGCTGACGCGTTTCGGTTCACCGAGCCGGGCGAGTTCCGCATTGACATCGCCGCCCGCTACGAGGCTCCAGACGGAACAATCTGGGCGGGAACGATGACATGGGGGAACGTCGTCGCGAGCAAGAATCCGCCGATTGAGGCGCACGGACGCCGCGGCATGGACTACCACGGCAGCCGCATTGATGACATGCCGGCGTGGTTCGAGGTATTCGATCTGCCGGAGGATAAGGTTGGGATTGAGGTCTATTACCCCTACTTCAGCGGAGACATCCATTGGGGAAACGAGGACAAGTCGCCTGGAGACTCGATCCATCCAACCATCACCATTCGTGACCTGACGAGCGATCAAAGGTTCTACGACATCCTCTCGGATCACTATGAACGAAACCGCAGCGGCCTCCGCTGGCCGCCCGAGCCGTGCTGGGACGAGAGCGGGCCGACATGTCTCAATGAACGTTTCTCCGTCGGTGAAGCTCCCCTCTTCTCAACAACGTCCGATGGATCCGATCCCGTCACCTATCCGGAGAAGATCGATCTTTGGAGCTACTGGTACGCCTCGTCGGAGCGCCCTGACGTGCACGTCCGAGAGGTCATCAGCGACGACAACATGGGGACGGGCTACTGGCGATTCGACGACACGTATGGGTACCAGATCGGGGAGAGCGCCGAGGGAGACCTGGAAGGTGACCTGAAGTGGGAGTTCGGAGGGGCTGTGTTCCGCATCCCGGAGGAAGGGATCGCCGAGTATGCCATCTATAGTTCCCTTTGGGTCCTGCTTCCGCACGACGATCCGATAGGTGCTCGGGTGACTCCGCCGTTCCAGGATGCCACGGGAGCAAGTCTCAACGGAGGGCCGATCATGACGTTGCTCGGAGAAGATATCGACATGCTCTTCCTCCCGAAAGCAGTGCGCCCCGGCGATGTGCTCGAAGTCGGCGACACGGTTTCGTTCAGCGGACACGTCGGCCCGCCGCTTGACAGCCGTGTAGACATGGTGATCTCCTCGCCAAGCGGCGTGAACTACAGCCGCGAGTTTCGCGCGAACCGGATCGGATGGGTCTACGACCCGAGCTTCGATTTCCCGGCCGACGAGCCCGGACGATGGCGGGTCTTCGTCCATGTCGAGCACGATCGCCCGTATGTCGGCAACGGCGTAATACCACAAAGTCATAACACGGGCACCGTGCTGGGAACGTCAGGCGACTTCTCGTTCTATGTCGTGCCGAAGGGGAGCGATCCTCTAACGATCACGTCGCCGGATCCCGGTCGCCTTCCATGGTCTCAGGGGAAGCGAGACATGAGGAACCGCATCCGCCCAATCGTCATTCGAGGTCAGGCTCCGGCAAGTGCCGATGTCGTTCATGTAACTGTCCACGACAAAGGGGTCGTCATGGTACAAAGAGAAATCAAGCCTCAGGGTGATGGATCGTTCAGCTATAACTACGACGCCAAGACGCTACAGCGAAGCTTCCCGTTTCTCAGTCTGACGGCCCACGAGGCTCGTTGGGAGGGATTGTCCGACGAGGTGACAATCAGCTTCTTCGCGGAGGGTGGAGGGAACGCGCAAGCTGCGGTGATCACGCTGATCGGCGAGGAGGTCTTCCTCACTGTAGAGCAAGCGCCATAGACTAAGGGGTGAACGATGTTTCGAACACGGAGTGGTAGATGCGTCGCGTTGGTCGTCACGGTCGTCATCATCCTGCCCGCTATCTTGGTCGCTGTCCTCGCCAATCAGACAGCATCCGTTTCCGGCATCGTCGTAGGCGAGGATGGAGCCCCGATTGAGAGCGCAATCGTACGCATTCAAGCAACGGAGACCTCGACGACAACTGGCGCCGACGGGACATTTGCGCTGACCGGACTCGCAAGTGGCGTCGAGATAACCGTGAGCGGGTGGAAGGAGTACTACTACAGCGTCAAGGAAGAGCACGTCGTCCCGCCAGCGGAGGGGATCGTGCTTGTCTTGCGCCTCTACCAGACTGACGACAACTCCGACTTCGAATGGACTCTCCCCATCAGCGACGATCCCGATGTCCTCACGTGCTCGAGCTGCAAGCCGGGTGTGACAAGCATTTGGCTGGGGAACGCTCACGCGGGAGCCGGGACGAACCGACGTTTCTTCTCGATGTACAACGGAACAGATACTCTCGGGCTGACTCAAGTCCCCCCTGGCTACGTACAGGACTTTCCCAACACAGCTGGAGTCTGTGCGACCTGTCACGCGCCTGGTGCTGCAATCGATGCCCCTTACACAACTGACATGAATGAACTCAGCGGCGCCGACACATTCGGGGTTCATTGTGATGTGTGCCACAAAGCAGCCGGCGTCTACCTGAACCCGGCGACCAGCCTTCCGTACGACAACGTCCCCGGCGTTCTGTCAATGGACGTTCGCCGCCCGTGGCCAGGAACCGATCGCTACGAACTCTTCTTTGGCACATTCGACGATGACAATGTCCCGGAGGAGGACACGAAACTCTCGCTGATCGCCGAGAGTCAATTCTGCGCATCATGCCACCAATTCAGTTTCTGGGGTACACCAATTTACCAGTCCTACCGCGAGTGGCTGGAGAGTCCCTATGCCGAGGAGGAGGTGACCTGCCAGATGTGTCACATGACGGCACCCTCGATCTTGGACGGAGACATTCTCACCAACGTCGCACCCGGAAAGGGAGGCGTCGAGCGAGATCCGATGACGATCCACGCACACATACAACCGGGGGCAGCCGATGTGGACCTACTACAGGACACGGTGGAACTGACGCTTCATTTGGAGCCAACGGATGACGGGTTGGTCGAAGCGACAGTTGCGATCACCAACACCAAAGCCGGCCATCATGTGCCGACCGACTACCCAGGCCGGCAGATGATTTTGGTTGTGGCCGCGACCGACGCAGATGGGGCCGAGCTTCCTTTGGCCGACGGTCCCACCTTGCCAATATGGTGCGGCGACCAAGCCGGGCTTCCGGGTGTCGCCTACGCCAAGGTTCTTCGCGACGCAGTGACCGGCGAGTTCCCGGTCATCAACTACTGGAAACAGACGCTGATCGAATCCGACAACAGGATTGCCGCACTCGCCACCGATCGATCTGTCTATCGCTTCGCCGACGGAGCAAGCTCAGTGACCGTTCGTGCCGTCGTTTTCTTCCGACGCCTGTTCCAGGACATTGCCGAGGTCAAGGCGTGGGAGATGCCGGACATCCATATGGAGGAAGCGGAGGTCTCGGTTTCGCTCAGTGGCACGTAGAACGAGCTTGCTTATGAATCCGCTACCTTCCCAGCCTTGCTAGAACGAGGAAGGCTCTCATCAACCGCTTCAGTACCTGCCTCACAAACGGCAGTACAACACGATTTGCCGACCCAACCCTGCTGCATTCATCCACTGTTGCGATCCCTGCTCTGTCAGCTCAACCAGGACCTCCACTGCCAGCTTACTTGCCCAGCTCATCAGCATTCCAGGTACATTCCTTGATAGGTTGATCAACATATCATCGTTGGCAGAGACCCCTGAAGCCAAGAATCAACCATCAAGATTCGAGGTGACGAGTGCTTGAATACTAGCTTCTGGCTTTACCTCAACGGAGCTTACCAAGCAGCAGAAACGACCTGAGTTCTGCATGCAGTCCCCCGGGCTTAAATGGTCTATCTGCTCTTGCGCTCAGAGAGCCTGGATCTGCGGAGTTGATCCTCCTCCTACATACAAGAACTGAAACGATTGTCATCCTATCCTCGGCCGGGTTTCGAGCGAAGCTCGATGTCGACCCTGCCTTTTGCTATCCTCAGGGGCGTTGCACTTGCCACATGGGACCGGCTGTCAGCCGAAGGGAGAATGGATGAGATTCAGAAGGCTGGGGAAGACGAATCTGAGAGTTTCGGTGATCGGCCTGGGTACCTTCCAGTTCGGTGGGAGTTGGGGGAAGCAATTCACCAGAAATGAGGTGGCAGATATCGTCTCCGCGGCGCGGGATAGTGGTGTTAATCTCATAGACACTGCCGAGTGCTACGGCGCCGATCACCTCGCCGAGTCGCTTGTGGGGAGCGCAATTGCATCCTCGAGAAACCACTGGATCCTTGCGACCAAGTTCGGTCATTTTCGGCAAGATCCTGCCCACAAGATCGAGGCATGGGACCCTGCATCGGTGCGCAAGCAGCTAGAGGCATCACTACATGCACTCGGGACAGATTATATTGACATCTACCAGTTCCACTCGGGTTCGAATGAAGATTTTGAGAATGATGAGCTGTGGATGACACTTCGTCGGCTGAAGCAGAGCGGGAAGGTCCGCTTCCTTGGCATCTCCCTCTCAAATAAGAAGAGCGAGTGGAGAACCCATCAGACGAAGCGAGCAGCAGACGTGGGTGCAGATATCATCCAGGT
>Ga0114923_10002670_pt1 | contig 12036 bp, 9 predicted proteins | sample SumtaG_FD_89578 | JGI IMG/M metagenome (GOLD analysis project Ga0114923, IMG submission 89578) | Deep subsurface microbial communities from Indian Ocean to uncover new lineages of life (NeLLi) - Sumatra_00157 metaG | ecosystem: Environmental > Aquatic > Marine > Oceanic > Sediment | place: near... | reverse complement strand
CGAGCTGCGAACCGCTCAGGCAGCTGCCGGTCGGGTTGTTGGGATTGGCGAGGCACAGGACCCGGGTGCGCGGCCCGGCCCGGCCGATCAAGCCCTCCAGGTCGGCGCTCAGGTCGCGCTCGGGCACCGCGACGGGCGTGGCGCCGGCGGTTTTGGCGGCGATGGCATACAAGAGGAAGCCGTGGGCGCTGTAGAGCACTTCGTCGCCGGGCCCGGCATAGGCGCGGATGAGCAGCGAGATCAGCTCGTCCGATCCGTTGCCGCAAACGATGCGCGCCGGGTCCAGGCCGTGGCGCTCGGCGATGGCACGGCGCAGCTCTTGCGCGCCGCCGTCGGGATAGCGGTGCAGGCCTGCCGAGAGCGCCGCGTAGGCTTCCTGTGCGCGCGGGCTGGCGCCGAGCGGGTTTTCGTTCGATGCCAGACAAGTCGGCTCGGCAAAGCCGGGAGCTGCCGCTTCGCCGCCCACGTAAGGGGCTACGTCAAGAATCCCCGGCCGGGGCGTCAGCGACATCCCGCCCGCTCCGGCCCGGCGTCGGGAGCCAGCTCGTCCACGGAAAGCGGAACGGCATAGCTTCCGATCACCCAGACCTGGCCGATCGGAGAGTTCTGCTCCTCGGCGAGGCGCAGCACGCGGGGGTCCTTCGCCTCGAGAAAACCTTCCACTTCGACCAGCACCCAGGGGACTTTGCCCCTGGCCGACCAGTTCTGCATGTCGACCACGTGGAAGTCGGCCCGAGTGAGCGCCTCCCGCAAGCCGCCGCGCGATAGCTGGGCGGTGTTTTCGGCGACCAGGAAGCCACGGTCCCGGTCGCTGGCTTCCGGCGGCGCCAGGGCGATGGCGAGCGCCTCCAACCCCTCGAAGCGGTGATCGAGGGCGGCGAAAGGCAGGCGGGCGATGATCTTGGGCACATCCGGGCCGTTGCGGACCAGGTTGCGCCACCAGGGATCGGCTTCCTCGCCTTGCGGCAGCGGCAGCACGCCGACCGTGGCGTGACCGTCGCTGACGGCGCGCAGCACCCCGAGGACGGTCTGATGGGCGCTGATCGGACGCTCGGCGCCATACTGCGCACGGGCGAGCGTTGGCAACCCGTCGTGGCCCATCTTCTCGGCATAGACCGCGACGGCGTAGGGCCCTTCCAGCGCAGTCATGGCCGAGATGATCTCGCGCCAAATACTCACCAGAACGGCCTTGGGGAGGGGACCCTTATGGCGCGCCACCAGGCGGCGGAGGATCCGCGCCTCGCGCCCGGGACGGATAAAGGGCCCGCCCTCGCCTTTGACGTGGCCGATCTGGTCGGCCAACGCCACACGGCGCATCAGGAGATCGTGAACCGCAACGTCGATCTCGTCTATATCGCGGCGCAGATCGTCCAGCGAAGGAATGTCGGCAGTCATGGTGTCTATGGTGTAAGGCTCGCGAGGGCTAAGGATTAATCTGTGACTTCGCCAAAAGCAAAGAAAACCTGGACCAGAGGAAAGCGTTGACAGGCGCCTCTCTGACCCCCTAGCTATCGGCTCTTCGCGCTGGGGCCAAGGCGGAAAGCCTGATGAATAAACAAGACCTTGCAGAGAGTTGGGCGGCCAAAGTCCAGACCCTGCCGGGCGAGCGGGTCGAGCTCGGCCGCGGCGAGCCGCTGAGGCTCGACTGTGGCGTCGAGCTGGGCCCCTTCACCATGGCCTACCAGACCTATGGGAGCCTCAACAGCGAGCGCAGCAACGCGATCCTCGCCTGCCACGCGCTCACCGGCGACCAATACCTCGCCGGAGCCCATCCGATCACCGGCAAGCCCGGCTGGTGGGACATGATGGTCGGGCCTGGAAAGCCGCTCGACACCGAGCGCTACTTCGTCATCTGCGCCAACGTGCCGGGCGGCTGCATGGGCAGCATCGGCCCGCGCGAAATCAACCCGGCGACCGGCGAGCCCTGGGGGCTCGGCTTTCCGGTGATCACCGTGGCCGACATGGTACGCGCGCAGATGCTCCTGCTCGATCATCTCGGGATCGAGCGGCTGTTTTGCGCGCTCGGCGGCTCCATGGGCGGCATGCAGGTGCTGCAACTGGCGGCGAGCTATCCGGAGCGCATCTTCGCGGCCGTCCCGATCGCGGCCTCGGCCCGCCACACGGCCCAGAACATCGCCTTCCACGAGGTCGGCCGGCAGGCCATCGTCGCCGACCCGAACTGGTTCGACGGCGAATATTACCGGCACGGCAAGGTCCCGAGACGCGGCCTGGCGGTTGCCCGCATGGCGGCCCACATCACCTATCTCTCCGAGGCGGCCCTGACCCGCAAGTTCGGCCGGCGCTTGCAAGACCGCAGCGACGTGACCTACGGCTTCGAAGCGGATTTCCAGGTCGAGAGCTACCTGCGTCATCAGGGCTCCAGCTTCGTCGACCGCTTCGATGCCAACTCCTACCTCTACATCACCCGGGCGATGGACTATTTCGACCTGGCGGCGGACTATGGCGGCATTCTGGCAAGCGCCTTTCAGGACACCCCGGTCCGCTACTGCGTGATTTCCTTCACCGGCGACTGGCTGTTTCCGACCTCGGAGAGCCGGGACCTGGTGCGTGCGCTCAACGCCTCCGCCGCCGACGTGAGCTTCGTCGAGATCGAAAGCGACAAGGGCCACGACGCCTTTCTGCTCGAGGAACCGGAGTTTTGGGGCACCCTCAGGGGCTTCCTCTTCGGCTGCGGCGAGCAACTGGGGCTGACCGCGCCATGAAGTCGCGCGACTTGCGGGTCCGGCGCCAGGCCGCCAAGATCCGCGCCGATCTGCTGCTGATCGCCGACATGGTAGAGCCCGGTGCCCGGGTGCTCGACATCGGCTGCGGCGACGGGGCGCTACTCGAGCATCTGGTCTTCGTCAAGCAGGTCACCGGCCGCGGCATCGAGCTGAGCCAGGAAGGAGTCAACGCCTGCGTCAGCCAGGGCCTCAGCGTCATCCAGGGCGACGCCGATACGGACCTTACCGACTACCCCGCCGGAGCCTTCGATTACGCCATCCTCAGCCAGACCCTGCAGGCGACCCACGATCCGCGCCACGTGCTCGAGCAGCTGGTGCGGATCGGCCGGCGCGCCATCGTGTCGTTTCCCAACTTCGGTCACTGGCAATCGCGGCTCTACCTCGTGTTTCGCGGCCGCATGCCGGTGACCGACGCCCTGCCGGCGTCCTGGTACGAGACGCCCAATATTCATTTCTGCACCATCCGCGACTTCTCGGTGCTTTGCGGGGAGGTGGGAGTGACCGTCGAGCGGGCGCTGTCGCTGGATGCGCGCGGGCGCACCGCGTCGCAGCAGTCACTGCGCCTGGCCAACCTGCTGGGCCAGAGCGCGCTCTTTCTCCTGAGAAAAACCTAGCTGGTGGGCTGCCGCGGCAGGCGCCGCACCACCTGAGGCAAAGGGACCACGACAGGCCGCCGGCGGCGCGTGACCTTTTGCGCCGTCATGCTCGGCGAATAGAGCTGCTTGCCGGCCTCGACCAGCTCGACCCCGGCGAAACGCGGAAACCAGCGGGTGCCAATACGCTCCCAGGCCGCCGCCGAGCGGAGCAGGGCCCGCGATCGGGTCGGCGGCACAAAGAGCGCGCCGGCGCTACGCGTCGGCGTGAACATGTTGGCGCGCAAGAGCTTCGAGAGCTGCGGCTTGCTGTAGGGATAGCCCGACCCGAAGGGCGTGCGGTCCACCCGGGCCCAGATTCCGCGCCGGTTGGGCGCCACCACCAGGACTCGCCCGTCGCCGGTCAGGACCCGCCAGATCTCGCCCAGCAGCGACGCCAGCCCCTCGCTGCTCTCCAAACCATGCACCAGCAACACCCGGTCAACCGAATAGTCGGGCAAGGGCAGTTCCGTTTCTTCGCTGAGCGCCACGGCCCACGGCCCCTCGGGGGGCCAGTGAAGCACTCCTTGGGCCGCGGGCATGAAAGCAACCACCCGCTCCGCTTCGCCCTGAAAGTGGCGCAGATAGGGCGTCGCGTAACCCAGGCCGAGCAGGCTGAAGCCACTTAGATCGGGCCACATGGCGCGGATGCCGCGCCGGACCATGTGTCGCGCGACCTGGCCGAGGCGCGTCTCGTAGAAATCCCGCAAATCGACGACATCGGTGTACATGGGGAAAGAGTCTAGACCAAATCGAGAATCGGTGGAACCGACGGGTTACCCGCGATCCGGTATCGCTCTAGCACGCGAGGGGTTACGGTTTGACGAATGGAAACAGGGCGGCCGAGGTGAGGTGGCCGCCCTATCTCATCTCAAAGAGCCGTCTGGCTCGAGTGGCCTGAAATCAGGCCATATATTGGCCGCCGTTGATGGTGAGGGTCGAGCCGGTGATAAAGCCACTGTCCTCGCCCGCCAGGAAGACCACCGCGCGGGCGACCTCCTCCGCCTCGCCCAGCCGCCCGACCGGGATCTGCGGAATGATCTTGGAGTTCAGCACCTCTTCCGGCATGGCGCGCACCATCTCGGTGGCGATGTAGCCCGGGGCGACGGCATTCACCGTGATCCCCTTGAAGGCGTTCTCCTGGGCGAGCGCCTTGGTGAAGCCGATCAAGCCCGCCTTGGCCGCCGAATAGTTGGACTGGCCCATCTGGCCCTTCTGGCCGTTCACCGAGGAAATCGAGACGACCCGCCCGTAACTGCGCGCGCGCATGCCCTCGATGACGCCGCGGGTCATGTTGAAGAGCGAATTGAGGTTGGTGGTGATCACCGCGCCCCAGCTCTCCGCGCTCATCTTGTGGAACATGCCGTCGCGGGTGATGCCGGCGTTGTTGACCAGGACCTCGACCGGCCCCAGGTCGGCCTCGACCTGGGCGATTCCCTTCTGGCAGGCATCGAAATCGCCGACGTCCCACTTGTAAACGGCGATCCCAGTCGCGTCCTTGAACTTGGCCGCCGCTTCGTCATTGCCGCCGTAGGTGGCGGCGACCTGATAGCCGGCGTCTTTCAACGCCTTGGAAATCGCCTCGCCGATGCCCCGGGTGCCCCCGGTCACCAGAGCTACGCGTGCCATGCCTTAACCCTCCTCTTGGTGCTGTCGAGATCCGCGCCGTCAGTCGCGCGCCACGCACATGGCGATGCCCATGCCGCCACCGATGCACAAGGTCGCCAGGCCCTTCTTGGCGTCCTGCCTTTGCATCTCGTGGAGCAGGGTGTTCAGGACGCGAGCGCCCGAGGCGCCGATCGGGTGGCCGAGGGCGATGGCGCCGCCATTGACGTTCACCTTCGCCGGGTCCCAGCCCATATCCTTGTTGACGGCCAGGGCCTGGGCCGCGAAGGCCTCGTTGGCTTCGACCAGATCGAGATCGTTGGTGGCCCAGCCGGCCCGCTCCAGCGCCAGCTTACTGGCCGGAATCGGCCCGGTGCCCATGATCGCCGGATCGACGCCGGCGGTGGCCCAGGAGACGATGCGGGCAAGCGGCGAGACGCCGCGCTTTTCCGCCAGATCGGCGCTCATCAGCACCACCGCGGCGGCCCCGTCGTTGATGCCGCTGGCGTTGCCGGCGGTCACCGTGCCCTCCTTGTCGAAGGCGGGGCGCAGCTTGGCGAGGCTTTCAGCCGTCACGCCTGGCTTGGGATGCTCGTCGGTGTCGACCGTGACCTCGCCCTTGCGGGTCTTGATGGTGACCGGCGTAATCTCGTCGCCGAACTTTCCCGCGCCCTGAGCGGCTTCGGCCTTCTGCTGGGAGCCGGCCGCAAAGGCGTCCTGCTCGTCCCGCGTGAGCTGCCACTGACGCGCCACGTTCTCGGCCGTATTGCCCATGTGGTAGCCGTTGAAGGCGCACCACAGCCCGTCCTTGATCATGGTGTCGATGAACTTGACGTCGCCCATCTTGGTGCCGTTGCGCAAGTGCGCCACATGCGGCGACTGGCTCATGGACTCCTGGCCCCCGGCCACCACGATCGAAGAGTCGCCGAGCTGGACCGCTTGCGAACCCAGGGCGACCGTGCGCAGGCCCGAGCCGCAGAGCTGATTGATCTGGTAGGCCGTCTTCTCGTGTGGGATGCCGGCGTCCATGGCTGCCTGGCGGGCAGGATTTTGGCCGGTCCCGGCGGTCAGAATCTGACCGAGAATGACCTCGTCGACCTCGCCTGGGTCGACTTCCGCGCGCCTCAGCGCCTCCTTGATCGCCACCGAGCCCAGATAGCTCGCCGGCACAGACGACAAACCCCCGCCGAAGGCGCCTACGGGCGTACGCGCCGCGCTTGCGATTACCACATCGGTCATGACCCTCATCTCCGCTTTTGGTGAACCTGCTGCAGCGCAAACACCGGGCATCTGCCCCGGCCGGAGCGATCGAGTGTCTCGCTGCATTGCAACACAACTGGCCCTTTTTAAGCACTTGCGCAACCCCGGTGCAAGGATTGGTCGTGCCGAGGGTGCGACTGTGGTGCGACTGTGGTGCGACGGTGGTGCGACGGTGGCAGGCATGCGTGGGGGGCCGGGATGCCCGGCGGCAGACGGTTGGGTTTCGGGCTTAGGGGGCCGGATCGGCCAGCCAGTCGGCCAGCGGTTGCCAGACCCGCCGCTCAGCGACCGCGCTCACGATCATGCCGACATGGCCGACGGCCGGCCGGCATACCTTGGCGCCAGGCAGGTTCTCGGCCAGGGCCGCCGCCGAAGCGGGTGGAACGATGCGGTCTTGATCCGGCAGGATACAAAGACTGGGGAGCGAGATCCGTTGCGGCAGGATGGCCTCGCCGCCGATCCGCCAGTCTCCCTTGGCCGTGACATTCCTGCCGTACCAGTCGCCAAGGCATTCGCGGGCCACCGGGGCCGCCAAGGCTACGCCGTCGTTCAGCCAGTCCTCGACGGCGACGAACCGAAGCGCGCCGGGACTGTCCGGCGCGAGCGACGAGAAGGCGATGAACTTTGTGATGACCTGGAGCGGGTCGAGGCTCGAGAAAAGGCCCTGGATGACGTCGACGGGGAGCTCCCCCTGGACGGCCATGAGCGGGGCCAGGGTGGCCAGGCTGTCGCCGACCAGACGCGCCTGGGCCGCCTGTTCGGCGTGAAAGTCCCAGGGCGTTGCGAGCAGCGCGAGCGCGCCCAGGTCTTCACCGCGCCGCACGGCCAGGGCGAGGGCCAGGAGCCCGCCCATGCAATAGCCCATCAAATGAGGTTTCCGGCCGGTTTGCGCGAGCACGTGATCGAGGGCCCGCTCCAGCCGGCCGGCCACGTAGTCGCTCAGGGCGAAGCCGCATTCTTCGGCGCCCGGCCGGTCCCAATCCATGAGAAACGGCCGGAATCCGCGGCTGGCTAGCCAACGCAGCAGGCTGGTCTGCTCATTCAGGTCGAGGATGTAGGCGCGGTTGATCAGAGAGGGCACGACCAGCACGGGCGGGCGCGTCTCGGTCCCCGACCGCGGGCTTCGTGAAGCTCCACCGTCTAGCGCGTAGTCGAGCAAGCGGCTGGTGCCCTCCTGCCAGACCGCTGGGGGCTCCCTCAAATTCCGCCGGTAAGGATGGGCGCGGTAGGCCTCGAGACCGCTGAGGAGGGCGTGGAAGCGGCGGTCGACCTCGCGCGCCACGGCATCCTCGAAGGCCTCAGAGGCGGTCTTGGCGAGATTTTGCTGGAGTGCGACGGCGGCTTCGGCGAGGTGCGCCTTCCAGGGCAGCGACCCTGTCCTCAAGAGCGGCAAGGCGGCTTTCGAGCTTTGCCAGGCGAGCACCGCCAGGCCGAGATGCAGCGGCAGTGGCCGGGGACCGAGCCGTGGTCTTGCCACTCGTGTTTCCGGCGGTTCCGAGCGTTTCGTCGGTTGCTCCATCGTCAGCCGGTTCCTTCATCGCCGCGGCCATTCCGGCCAGCATGGCGGGCCAAGCGCTCCAGGCCGCCGCTGCGGCGCCGGGTGCTCCACCGGTATCACGCCCGCCATCATCTCCGCCAGGAGCTCCGGTCAGGCCCATGGCGTTGAACAGGCGGCTGAGCGCCTCCGCAAATTCCGGGTCGGCGGCCAGCGCACTCATTTGGTCCTGCCAAAGCTCAAGATAGCGGTGCGCCAGTTCGTCCAGATTCGCCTCGTCCGACATCGCCCGGGAGTATAACCGCGCGCGCCGGCTTGAGCCAGCCATCCCGGGGCCCCGTGGGCCGCCGCCAAAAGGCAGCGCCCGCGGCTTGGTGTCGCGGTGCAGCACGATTACAACGCAGTGCACAAAATCCTCCACAAAGCTGTCCCGGCGGTGCTAGGGTAGGTCCGCAATCCTGCAACAGTGGATGAGGGTGCGCCGTGGCCGAGGCAAAAAAGGCCGAGCAGTCAGAGCCAATTACGATCAAGAAGTACGCCAACCGGCGACTCTACAACACGGCGACCAGCAGTTACGTGACCCTGGACCATCTCTGCCAGATGGTGAAGGAGGGGGTGGATTTCACCGTCTATGACGCCAAGACGGGCGAGGACATCACCCGCACCGTGCTGACCCAGATCATCGTCGAGGAGGAGGCCAAGGGCGAGAATCTCCTGCCCATCGCCTTCCTGAGGCAGCTAATCAGCCTTTACGGTGACAACATGCAGTGGATCGTCCCGCGCTACCTGGATCACATGATGAGCTCCTTTGCCACGAACCAGGACCGCATGCGCCAGGCGGTGCAGGAAACCTTCGGCGGTATATTCCCCTTCGCCAGCTTGGAGGAAGTCAGCAAGCAGAACGCGGCGTTGTTCGAGAACGCGATCAAGGCTTTCTCGCCTTTTCCCGCGGAGCAGCAAGAGGGGGCCAATGAGGACGGCATGCCGCCCAAGGCGGGCAATGCGAATTCCGAGACGTTGCAAAAGCTGAAGGCGCAAATGGACGCGCTGCAACATCAGCTGGAGACCTTGACGGCCGTTGAGCCGCCACAGGGCTCGGACAAACCGGACTAAGCAAACCCCGCCAGGTTCGAATTCCCCGCCAGGATCGCATTCAAGGAGATCGTTTGCTCTTGCGCGGCGTTCGAAGAAGGGTCGCGCCCTGGATGCTCTTGAAAACAGGTCGAAATTAACCGGCGGGCTCTGGTTGAGGCCCGTGGGCCGGAGAATTTAGCTGGTGGCGCGGCGCGGCTGATCCTGGCTGGGGCTCCAGTCCGCGGGGGCCGCGGCGGCGGGTGGCGCGTCCTGCGCTTCGCCTTTCCACTCGGGCTCCAGGGCCGGCTTGCCGTAGAACCAGCCTTGCAGCAGCTCCACGCCCTCGTTGGCCAGATACTCGGCTTCCTCGGCGTTCTCCACGCATTCCGCCACGGTTTCGAGACCGATAGTCTTGGCGAGGCTCAAGAGGTTGCGGATGAACAGCTGGTTTTCCTTGCTGTTGCAGATTCCCTTGACGAAGGATCCATCGATCTTGACCAGATCGACGGTCAGGGATTTCAAGTGCCGGAAGGTGGTGTAGCCGGCCCCGAAGTCGTCGACCGCCACCTTGCACCCGAGCTCGCGCACCGCCGATACGAATTGAGCGGTCTCCTCGATATCGTACATGGCGGCGGTCTCGGTAATCTCGATGATCAGCCGCTCAGCCAGCTCGCGCCTGTCCTTCAGCCGCCCGATCAAGGCTCTGAGCCAGGAGCGGTCTGCCGCCGTCAAGCCTGAGATATTGACCGCGAGCCGCACGTCTGGATGACGCTCCAGGTCGTCGATCGCCATCTCGAGGGCGTGACGGTCGACTGCCCGAATCAGGCCCAGTTGTTCAATGACCGGCACGAAACGGTTGGCGGTGATCAGTTCGCCGCCCGGTGCGTGCATGCGTAGCAGACATTCGAAAAGCCGTGTCTCGCCGCTGGCAGCATCCACGATCGGCTGATAGGCGAAACACAACCGCTGTTCCTTGAGGGCCAGCTTCACCTGCTCGCCGATATCCATATTGGTTTGGAAGCCGAGGCGCTGTTCCTCGGACATCTCGTACCACTGGATGCAGTCGCGGCCAGCCAACTTGGCCTGAAACAAGGCGCCTTCGGCCTTGGCGATCACATCGAAGGAGGTTTTGGATTGGGTTGGAAACACCACGAGGCTGGCCGAAGCGGTGACATGAACCTGCTTGCTGCCAATCTCGATCGGTGTTTGCCGTACCGAGCGCAAAATGCGCTCGGCCGTGACCTGGGCCTGCGCTTGGCTGCAACAGCTCACCACCACGCCGAAGCGGTCTCCGCCGAGGCGTCCGATCACATCGGTCTGACGCAGGCACTGATCGAGCCGCTGGCTGACCTCGAACAGGATCGCGTCGCCGGCCTTGTGACCGTAAGCCGTATTGATCATGCCCAACTGGTCCAGGCCGATGACCAGGAAGGCGCCGGTCTGCTCGTACCGCAGAGACTGCGCCAGCGCCTGGTCGAGCGCCTCGCGCAGACGAACCTTGTTGAAGTGGCCGGTGAGCTCGTCAAAATTCGCTCGATACTCGAGCTGGGCTTCATGCTGTTTGCGCTGGGTGACCAGGAGAAGCACACCGATCAGCCGCTCGGGCGCGCCTGTGTCCGAGACCTCGACCGCGCCGCGATCGTGAATCCACTGCGGTTCGCCGTCGCTGGCGCAGAGCCGGTACTCGCAATCGAAGGGTCCGTGACCGGCGAAATGTTCCGAGAGCGCGCGCATGCGCGCGGGCATGTCTTCCGGATTGATTCGGTTATTCAGGTCTTCACCCTTGGCCGGCAGTGCGGTCGCGTCCTGGCCGAAAACAGGGGCCGTCGCGCCCAGCAGCGTCAGCTTGTCCGTCGCCAGATTCCACTCGTAGAGGATGTCGCCCGAGGCCTCGATTGCAGCGCGAATTCGGACGAGCTCCGGGGATCCTTCTTTCTGGTCGGAAGATGGCAGCACCGCGTGGCTCTCCTGGCTGATCCTGTCTTCTACGTGAAAACGGCGATGTCTTGCGGTCGCCAGACAATCTGCTCGGTGACCTGGGCTCAGGTTAAAATTTCTGATTTAAGGAAAAGTAAAACTACAAGAAAATATCATAGATGTGCAAATTAACACAAATATACAAAGGCAGCCCGTTTGATTTTATCGGAATTAATTCATCGTTTACCATAGTAATTATGGTTAACATGTGAATTTTATATTGTATCTCACATGTTTTGCGTTGGGCGCAAGCCGCCCCTGGCGGTTATTAAGAAGCCTGCTCGACCACGATCGAGCAGGCTTCCGGGATCTAATACCAAATCTTGATGATACTGACCCCTAGGGATCGCCCCTGGTCCGCGTCGGGTAGGAAGCAAGCCGCAGGTCGATGCGGCGGCGATGCGGGACATCTCCAAGGCTTGCTGACGCCCTCCGACGCGCCCCAGGGGCGACAGAACTTGCGTCTTGTCAGATCTTTCGGACCGCGTCGCCCGACCCTTCCGATGCCCCGCATCGCGGCGCATCGGGCTCCTAGCCGAAAGATCTGAAATGACGTCCCTATGAGTCAGTATCGTCAAGACTTGGTATAAACCTTGCCTGCCACCGCCTTGCCTGCGCTTGCCTTGGCGGCGGGGCCTGCGTCGATGCCCGCCATCCGGCCACCGCAGATTACGCGATCGCTGCACGTCTGATCGGCCGCTGTTCCGACAAATAAATGGAACGGGACTCTGCCGCATGCCGAATGGAAGGCCGCCGATTTTTTCGATTCCAACGAAACTGTGTCTCGTACCGGTGTGGCGCCATGAACACCGGCTCCGGTGCGCGCGCCAACCGGCCCAAACCAGCGAATGTCGATCCGCCCCCAAGGCGCCTGCCTTGGCGCTCCTATAATGAAAATTGAGGTTAATGGAAATCTCAGGGCACTGCTAAATCTAAATTTTCGATGAATTCAATTAAACTAAGATATCTCTTCTGAGAGCATTAATAATACTATAGAAATTATCTGTATTTTATTTGCTCATTAATGTGTTGTTAATGCGTCGCGCCTAAATTTTCTGATGCGGGTGAGGGCTTGGAAAGCCTGCGGGGAACAGTCCTGCACTATCCAGGCAATTCCAAACCCGATCGTTCTTGTCTCTAGCCGAAAAGGCGGACGAAGCGCGAAACCATGGTTCACTAGGAAGGTCGCCAGGAAGGTCGATTGAAGATGCAGTGCAACAGGTCACGACAATCTCGCCGCCATTGGGTG
>Ga0114923_10002668_pt1 | contig 12046 bp, 8 predicted proteins | sample SumtaG_FD_89578 | JGI IMG/M metagenome (GOLD analysis project Ga0114923, IMG submission 89578) | Deep subsurface microbial communities from Indian Ocean to uncover new lineages of life (NeLLi) - Sumatra_00157 metaG | ecosystem: Environmental > Aquatic > Marine > Oceanic > Sediment | place: near... | reverse complement strand
TTTTATCGGCAAAAGAAAAAGGTGAATGGAATCGCCGAACTTATCGCTTATATATTGAGGATCCAGCTCTATTTCCGCAATGGCTGTTTTTGTGATAGCAGGGTTCCTGTAGCCGAAATCCATTCCCTCGTAAGTTGGGACTTTCCTCCCGTTCACGCCGAATGCTCCGACGACAAGATCGGCTCTGGTCAGAATCTCCTCGCCCGAATAGAGGACAGGTTTGCCGTCCTCGAAATGAACTCGATCGACCGCCTGGGGGACATGCTCGGCGCCTTCCTTGATGGCTGCCTGTAGAAGAAAATTGTCGAAACTGTCTTTGTTTTCTGCCTCAAGCCCCTTCGGGCCTCCGCTCCTGTAAACGGAGGCTATAGTCTTCTCGTGGGCAGTGGTCTCTATTTGGACATCACCTTTTTCGGTGTAAAGCTGGTAGCTGTTTATTCCTCTCTGGACCACAGAGGTGGGTAAGTACATACCTTCCACTGCGAGGGACTGAACCATCAGTTCTGAGATGACTCCACCGCAGTGATTGCAGCCGGTTGGTCCCTTGCCGAGAAAATCCTTGGGCTCGAAGATCGTGACCTTGACCTCAAGACCCGTCAAGCGAGCCATTCTGAGGGTGAAATAGGCGAAGAAAGATCCTGAGGGCCCACCGCCGATGACCGCTATCCGGTCGCCATCCTGGAGGGTAAACTCGTCGCTGACATCTGGATCCATCCCTTTGATCAGAGATCTAAAATCGTGAACGGGACTGTCGGTAGAATGGTCCCGATCCAGATTGGATTTCTTTAATTTCATCTCATACCCGGATTCGCGGCGCCAAATGGATGCTTGGATTAGTTTTGATAGGGTCGCAAAAAGTCCATTCATGGAGGAGATTTTCAGGGTATCCTTATCCCCTTCCACATCACTTTCAAGTATACCCCCTCTGCACGGCCTAGACCTAGTAGATAGCCACCGAGTATGAGGCAACCCTCTGAACGTGAGTTCCCGTCTCCTTGGAATCCCTCAACCGCGCCATCTCAATGGTTCTGAGAATCATGGAACGGGTCATGTTCGCCCTTTCGATGGCGTTGACGAAAACCCGCGCCTCCGTGAGAATCCGGTTCAGGAGTATGTCGAGGTCTTTGACCTGATTCAGTTCCAGACTCAGGTTGATGATACAAGTCAGATTGTTTGTGGTGGTCATTCATTTATCCCCTCTGTTGATTGGCGACTCATTAGAAGGGATGGAGGGCAGGTGTGTCAAGGAAGGAGAGCCGTGATTTATGATTGGTGAACAGGAAGAGCCGCTTGGAACTTGAAATATGGTAACAAATATAACGAGGGAGAACCGAGACCCGTACATCTCAGTTCTCCCTCTCCCCCTTGTCCCCTTTGCTCATCTCAGAACCAGGTTCGAACCTGATATCCCAATCAGGACCGTTTTCAGCTATGCTGCTGTTGATGGCTTGCACTACATCGTCCGTTGCGATCGGCGGGCCGATGGGTTTCTGTTTGCACAGGATCTGCATTAATTCTTCCATAGTGGAGAAGCTGCTCTGTTTGTTCTCCTCGATGGACTCAACGACCCCTACAACCTGGTTCTGGTCTTTCTCGTCCTGCCTGTACACTCTGATAACAAAATTTTTCATTGTTTCCCCTGTTGAGTCAAAATCGAGGACAGTTTCGACTCCACCCAGAATAGGTTTTCTCCCTTTTAGATGTATGAATTTAACAGGGAGGAGTTTACAAATAGGTTACAGATAGAGGTGATTTGCGATTTATTTGCACTTTTTTTTAAGTTTTATCGATAAATTTGACAGGGAAAATGGGGTAAATGTGGAGATACTACTTTAACTGGAATGTGTTAACCTGTTGTATTGACAGGTGTTTAAACTTGGGGATGTCTAAATATGCCAATTTGGAGAATATATAGTGATAGTTCGAGTAAGGTCTTAAGTGTGTCTCACGCTCGTTCGTCACGAAAGAACTTTGACTCACTTCCGTCGTCGCTAAAGCTATGACGGACAAGAAAGCCGTCCCTCGACAAGCTCGGGATGGTGAGCCTGTCGAACCACAAAGCTCGCAAAGAATGTCAAAATCAATACACCCAGTACAGTAGCTTGCAGGCGATTCAACCAACTTACTTGAAGGCTATACACAGCAATTCATATTCTCCTCACCTAACTTCTCCCTTTTGGGAGAAGGATTTCTTCGAAATCAGTTAATTGAGCCTTCCAGGACGGGATGGAAATGCATTTCAATCCCGTTCTGTGAGGCTCAATCTGCTTTGGTGAGGAGATTAGATTTGAACTAGATCTTGGTTTTCTTGGCGTGCTTTGCGGCTTGAGCGAGTGAAACGAGCGGGCGTGAGGCTGGTCGCTTTAGATCGTATCGTGACTCTGGCGACTGGATTCCGGATCATCGCTGTCGCTTTTGTCCGGAATGACGGGTGTTTAACTCCTGTTTTTAGGCCTCCTCCGCCTTTCTCTGTGTCTCCAGTAAGTCACATTCCGGTAGTAAGTGACGAACGGGTGGTAAAAAAGAATTTATCCAGGGATCGCTTCGTTCATTTGTCGGCTTCGGCTGGCAGGCAAAAGGGGCTGGATTCCGGATCACGAGGTTTATTTCACCCTCCCCTCAATCCCCTCCCCTCAAGGGAGGGGAAGAGTAAGGAACGGGACTTATTGTTCGGCTCTGTCCGGAATGATCCGTCTTCGTCTTACGGACTACGCCGTGGCAAGCTGTTGTTTGAGGGTTTCACTTCGACACGTAGATACTTCGATACGTAGATACAGCTTTACCCGGAATGACGGCGGGGTGGGTTTTAGTCTTTCCCAGATTTAAGCCTTCCTCTGTGACCTCTGTGGCTCTGTGGTGACAAGGAACCGCCTGTATAGCAACCGCGCCTTTCCCTCCAGCCCTTACGCCGGCCGTTGCAGCTCAACGAAATGAGCCTGTCCGGTTCCATCCCGCCTGATCGATATGTTGCTCGTCCCGATATTCGCCATTCGGCACAGAGCCCTGATCTCTTCCTCGCTGCGTTCGTTAAGGTTCCAGCTGACGAACCAGGATCTCCACGCACGGTAGGGATCGTTCCTGTCAATGTTGTAGAAAAAGATCTTACCCCCCGATCTCAGGCCTCTCTCCCAGAGTTTTCTTAGAAGCATAAGAGATGTTACATCATCCAGGTAGTTAAATATCCCTCTCGCGAGTATGAGGTCGAAGGGATCTGTCAACGCCTTGTTGAGCTGATTTAGTATGGGTCCTTTCAGGAAGGTCAGCCTGTCGGAAATGTCCGGCAGCATCTGCTTGGCCCGGTTAAAAGCATCGCCATCCATATCAATAAGAAATATGTCCGGCTCGCGATCCGCTATGGTCTTTTGGGTGATCTGCAGATCTGGGCAGCTTCCGCAGTCCAATGAAAGTATTCTCGCTCCCCTCCCCCATTCGGTGCAAACCTGTTGAACGAGTTTCGCCTGCTCCATTATCATATTGCGTTGCTGTTGAACCGGGGGAAGCGTGAGAGCATGGGCCTCGTAAATATGGGCCAGGGTTTTAGCTTTTGCCATGTTTTCTGATCTCATTATGTATTCAATTGTCTCAAAATCACCCTGATAACCGCGAGGCCATGTTTGCATTCGGTTTATAAAGGGGGAATTTCCGACGATCCCGCGGACAAGCAGGAAGAGCCTTTTTATGTCTCGATCTTCCATATACTTTTCCGCATCGTCCAGAATGCGGCATGAGGTCAGGATCAGTTCGCCAACACGATGGTAGGCAGTTGGATCGGTGAAGCCTCCGTTGTCCAGTGCGATCCAGGACAGTATGCATTTATCCATAGACCTTTCCGCAGCAGATTCAGGATCTAAACCTGGATCGATAGAATGAACAGGCGATTTACTCTTACGCACTGAATCGCGTTTCATGGACTACACACTCCCACCGAACATTTTTTTGAATTCCATTTATTGACAGCCTCGCAAAAAGTCTATTCGTGGCTTTTTGCTCCGCGGAAAGCGAAAAGTGTCATTTTCGCTTTCCTCACAAATCAATGACTTTAATTAACGGTCATTGATCTGGGCGCTTCTTTGATAGGGTCGCAAAAAGTCCATTCGCGGCTTTTTGCTCCTCGGAAAGCGAAAAGCGTGGTTTTCGCTTTCCTTGGCGGGGCGCGTTGATGACTTCTTGGGAAGTCATCAATTACTGGTATGGACGAGGGTTTGAGTCGGACCGTCCCCCAACGGCAATCCAGCAGTCTGTAGGTGTTCTCCGACAGACTCCTAGTGACTAGTATAATCTATGAATATCACTTTTCAATTTACAGATAGCTTACAGATAGGAGCATTTTCGGCATTTATGCAGGTTTTTCTGCAATTGTTTTGTTTTTTTCGGAAAAATTGCAAGATATTTGACGTTGAAACCCAGAACACGCAACTCCGAACCCGAGGCGCGTCAGCGCCGAGCGTCCGAAAGGGAATGCTCAAAAGTTTATTTACAGGGATAGCAGGGAGGGTTGCTTCCTATTATTCTGAGATCTGAGATTTAGCCATTTGTTAGCTTTTCCAATATCGCTTCCGTTGCAGGTGACGGTTCCACCCCCAGAACATCCGAAAGGACCTGCTTGCAGCGGTTGTATGTTGAGATCGCATCGGCCTTCTGGCCCAGCCTGTGGTAACACATGATGAGACCCAGGTAGAGTTCCTCCGCCAGGTTCTCAAGTTCCAGGGCTTTCTGGTACCATTTGACGGCTTTTTTGTCCTCATTCTGAGATTCGAGGTATGCGCAGTAATTCTTCAGGTTCCTGATGAATTTACTCCTGAGGCGCTCCCGGGGTGTGATGCTCCACGATTCATGCCCGTCCTGGCTTAAAAAATGTCCTTTATAAAGATCAAGGGCCTTCTCGACCTGCGGAGATATGTTTGTCACATTCCCATCATTTCGGAGTCCGTAATCCAGCCGGGGGCTGATGTACCCCATGGCTCTTTCAACAGCCCATATATCAACCCAGAAAATTTTTGGGTTCAGAGTGACACCGTTTTTGCTGAAGGTCACTGCCTCATCGACACCTATCAGTCGTCTTAAGCGGTGCAGTGTCGTGGCCAGGGTTTGTTGTCCGGTGGCACCTTCTGAATCGGGCCACAGGGCCTCTGCCAGATTGAAGGAATTTACCTTCCTGCCGCCTAACGCTACGATAGCCTTCAAAAGGGACATGGGCCTTTCCTGGCTCTTCCCGGTGAATTTGATTTTCTTACCTCTAATCACCAATTCGAAGCGTCCCAGGGTATAAAGCTTTACAGGCCAGGGCCACTCCTCTAATAACGGAGCCGCATTGTCCGGGACAAGGTTGTGTTTCCTGATAAGTTCCTGGGCGTAACTGACAACTACTCCATTTTCGATGGCCAGTGAGCATAACCGGCTCATGATATCCTTCCGGAACCAGAAAAAATTATAGATACCTTTAGCTGAACCGAAAGTGAAGGCGTTCCTGAGCGATTCTATCGCTTTGTCCTTTTCTCCCGCATCAAGAGCGAAGCCGGCACCAGCAATATCGCACATATATGTGAGGAGTCCACTTTTGATCGCTTCACCTGTCTCTCGTGACTCCGCCAGAAGTTTCATCGCATCTTTTTTTTCACCATCTGCCCAGAGCGTTTCCGCCAGCGCGAGCCTGTTGGATCCGATGCCGAAGGGATTCCCAACCTCCTTTTTTAGATCGTATGCCTTTCGAGCATGGCTTTTGGCCAGGTTCCTGTCACCGGTAATATATGCGGCCCACGATGACAGGTAATGATAATGGGACTTGTCGTTTTTTGAGGCCCGGACCAGAAGCTTGTTCATTCGTTCAAGGTATTTTCGGGCAAGGTCTCTATTCATGGCGGTGAGGGCACAAATGGCTCCCTGCCCTAAAAGGAGCAAGTCCCAGTTGTGTACTCCCGTGATCTTGGCCGCTTTCAGGCCCTTTTCGATAATCTCCTCACACGATTCCAGGTTGCCTAATGTCCATTCCTTTAAACCAGTGAGATAATGAACCAGGCTGCGCAGAAACAGCACTATGTTCTGTTTTTCAAACGGCTCGATCAGCGTTTCTATAGTGACCCTCATGTTGACCATGTCACCTGTGTAAAAGTGTCTCATTGCTTCAACGAGACCGACTATGATTTGGTCATGGTAAATTTTGCTCTCCATGGCAATGGAAACAGCTCTTTTGGCCCAATCTTCGATCTCGGGGTGCTCTATCTGACGAAATACAAGGGCCATGAGCATCGCCGTGGCTACCGTTCCCTCACTCTTATTTGATGGATATTCCGGGAATTCGGCACGGAGCTCTTCCAGTTCACTTATCATATTATCGAGTTCATACAGGCTGTTGAATTCAAAGACGATGGAATCCACCACCCCCGACCAGGCGCGATACGCTGTGTCAGCGTCGGCCGCTTTCTTTGCCAGTTTCAGGGCTTGAATATAGTGAGGCCGACTGCTTCCGGGCGAGAAGGGAAATTTGCAATCACCCAACCAGACTTGGAGATATCGGTCTCTGGATAATATATCCTCCGGAATCTTTGAGAGCCATTCTTCAAGAAGATTGTGCCTTCCATGCCCCAACACCTCAGGGGCGATCTCCAGTATAAGCGAAATAAGATCTTCCCAGAGGTGTAGATCCGCATAAAACAAGGCAGCTTGTTCATACTGTCCGGTATCTTTGAGAATGTTAGCGGTAAGCGTCTTGACTTCGGCAAACTGATCCGTAGTCATAATTTCAACTGCCTTTTTTTGGAGATATTCTCTGAAGAGAGAGTGGTACTGATAAATGGGCGGATCTATATCCCGCCTGGCTGTGAACAGATTATTAGAAGTGAGATAATTGAGAACCGCGTCACAATGTTTGTAACCTGTGAGGAGTTTTGCTGATTGGGCCGTGAATTGAGGGAGAAAAGAAGTAGCGATCAGAAAACTTCTCGTTCCATCATCCAATCCCTTGTCAATCTCTCCAGCGAAAAAGTCATAAATCTCCTGAGTGCTTGAACCAGCCTTCACCTCCAGATCGCCGGCTGCTCTTTTATGACCCACAGCCATGAGCATCAGACCGGTTATCCAACCTTCCGTTGTATTGTGAAAAACCTTCAAAGTTTCTTCCGATATATCAGAAAAACCGTACAGGATCGCTGCCTGTTTGAACTCCTCAAGGTTGAAACGCAGATCGTTTTCGCTGATAACACTCATCTGGTTGCGTACGGTCAAAACTGATAACGCGGGAGGAGGTTCACTGCGGCTGACCACAACGATCTGCAGACCCGGCGGAATCCGCAAAAGGGTATCTAGAAGGATGTCCAGGAAATAATTATCAGGTTTGCTGATAAAGTTATCAAAAACTATCAGAGCCGGGGTATTGAGGTTCTCGAATATAGTCTCAAAATAGCGTTGTGAAAAAGCTACAGGGTCAGAAGCATATTCTGGAGTGTAGGAAGCAATGTCCTCACTATTTAACGTAGTTTCCTTCCGGGCGGCTTGACCAAAATAATAATAGAAGGTGGCAGGGTCTTTATCACCGTTGTCCCATTGATACCAGATACAGGGAATGCTTTTGTGATTTATATAATTGGATATGAAGGTTGTTTTTCCAATACCTGCCGGACCGGAGACCCAGATGAGTGGTTCCCCGCCATCTCCGTCCATAATGGAGTTAAGCCTTTTGCGCTCGAGAGCGGACTCAAAGACTGGCCTGTTGATCTTGGCTATGTGATTGGATTTCGAATCCAATGTGGAAACCCCCCAAAGTGGAACCGTTTCGGCCGTCTACCGTGCTTATCAGACAAAGCTTCTACTCTGCATTGCCTGACCCCCAAGCGTATGCACTCCGGATAGATATTAAGAGCTGTTCCTGATAAGTCGTTTTCATCCATTAAATATTTTGAAAACAACCCAACAAAAAGGTCTTGCCAGTCAGACATTAAACAATACTACCAGTGAATGCAAAATAAAAATCATTACTGTTTTTGTACAGAAAGGAACGGGAATTATTATCTGGTAGTGTCCGGATTGACGAAGTAGAAGTGTTTACTTCGATACTTGGATACGGGTTTAATCGGTTTTCCCGATAACCGTTAACCGATGACCGATCATCGGGAGTCTCTTCTCCTTTCCCCCGGCTTTCCTCTCTGGACTCCGGACACTTTGTCCGCCGAAGCCTTGGCGAAGGAGGATGGACTCTGGACTGCCTTTACCTTTCCTCCGATCATGGTTTCAATCTCTTTTTTCGACAGCTTTTTGAAGTTGCCCGGCTTCATTTTGTCTGGAAGGCTCAATCCCCCGATGGAAATCCGCTTGATGCTCAGCACCCTGTGCCCCACAGCCTCGCCCATCCGCTTGATCTGGTTCTTCCTCCCCTCCCTGAGAACGAGCCTGAGCCAGGTGTTTCTCTCGGTCCCCGTGCCCTTGATGACGCTGACGGATGCCGGGAGGGTCACACCGTCGTCCAGTTCAACACCGCGTCGAAGTTTCTTCATCGCTTTTAACTCGACTTCTCCCTTGACCTTTACAAGGTATGCTTTGGGAAGATGGCTCGAGGGGTGAGTCAGCGTAAGTGTAAGTTCCCCATCGTTCGTCAGGATGAGAAGGCCTTCCGCATCCATGTCGAGCCGTCCGACAGTATGAAGACCTGTCCCGACCTCATCGGGAAGAATGTCGAAAACGGTGCTTCTGCCGTGGGGGTCGTCCCGGGTGCAGATGAACCCCGGGGGTTTGTAGAAGAGGTAGGTTCTTTTCCTGTCCGCTTTGCCCAAGGGAGATCCATCTATAGTAATTTGGTCGGTGAGGGGGTCCACAGTCACACCCATTGCTGTCACAACTTCACCGTTGACAGCAACCCTCCCCTGCCGGATCATCTCTTCGGCCGCCCTGCGTGAAGCGAGGCCGGCGTCGGCTATTGCTTTGTGTAGGCGAATTTTCATAAATTCAGGAATCCAGTAGCCAGAATCCAGTAGCCAGAAGTCGGGTAAAAACTGTTAATTGTCACTATCTCCGAAAGGTTCATTTTCATTTCTGTTTGCTAAAAGGTTTAATTATAGGTCTTGATCAGGCACCTCTGAAGTGGTCTCATCAATTGCATCGGAAGAATCCCCTTCTGAATTCTGGATTCTGGATTCTGGATTCTCCTCGTTCTCCTCCGTGTCCTCGTCTCCCCGTGTCTCCGCGTCAAACGGTTTCTCAAGCCCCTCCCTTTCGTCGCTCAGTCGCTCAGTCTCCTCGTCGGGCAGTTCTTCATCCCTCTCCGTGTCAAGTGATCCAAAGGCCTCCTCGCTCTCTTCAAGGATCTCCGTCACTTCTTCCAGCGTGGGAAGGGAATCGATGTCTCTCAGTCCGAAATATTCCAGGAACTCCCGCGTACTGCCGTAAAGGATGGGCCTACCGGGCGCCTCTTTCCTCCCCAGTATGCGTATCATGGAAAGGGAGAGCAGGGTTTTGAGCACCGCTCCGGAGTCAACGCCGCGGATGTGCTCAATCTCCGCTTTGGTCACAGGCTGCCTGTAAGCGATGATTGCAAGAGATTCAAGACTGGAACGCGTCATTCTGCGGCGGCTCCTGGCAGCGAACAGTTTGCCTATCTGGGCGGAGAACCTGGGATCACTCCGAAATTGGAAACCGTCCGCCACCTCCTCAAGGGAAAAACCTCTGGAATCTGAGGAATACTCTTTCTGAAGTGCGGCCAGGGTCTCCTTAAGTCCGGTTTTGTCGATCCCCGAAGCTTCGGAAAGGTTATCCGTGGACAGCGGTTTTGAGGAGGCAAAGAGCAGCGCCTCTACAACGGCTCTCCTGTTGTCAACAGTCATCGGTTTTCGTTCCTCCCTAGTCTCCGTTCAGCACGAGGCTTATGGGTTCCCCGTAATCGGCCTGCACAGCGATAAGACGGCCGCGCCTCATAAGCTCCAGGACACCGAGGAAGATGGTTATGATCTTCCTCCTGTTGTCCAGTTCTGAAAACAGCCCTCTGAAGGTCATACTGGGTTGGCCTGCCAGACGGGATTCGATGATGCTGATTCCGTCTTCCAGAGTGAAGGTCTCCCGGGTGATCTCTACTGGAGTCCTTTTGTCAGCTTTGGAGAGAATCTTCTGGAATGCGTCCATGAGCTGGAAGATGGTCGCCTCTGTGTAGATCTCATCGTCCTGATTGCTCCTGTCGGTCTCGGGTCGAACAAAGATGTCGTGGTGCAGGACGGGCATCCCTGCCAGCTCTTCGGCTGCCTTCTTGTACCTCTGGTATTCGATGAGCCGCCTTATCAGCTCTTCCCTTGGATCCTCACCCTCCTCATCCTCTTCCTCCTCATCGTCCAGCGGCAGCAGCATCCTGGATTTGATGTACATGAGGTTCGAGGCCATAACCAGAAATTCACTGGCCACCTCGAGGTCTAGGTCCCGCATGATATCCAGGTATGCCAGATATTGGCTAGTAATTTCAGCGATGGGAATATCGTAGATGTCGAGCTCATTTTTCCTGATCAGGTGAAGGAGGAGATCCAGGGGCCCCTGGAAAGACTCCAGCTCGATCCTGTACCCGGCGAGTTGACTGTCTTCACCGTTTAAAGATTTATCTTCCCCGTTCATGGTCGGTTCACTCAACTTGTGTAGAGCTTGATCGAGTCCCGGACGTCCGACATGGTACGCTCGGCCTCTTTACGCGCCCTGTCGTTACCGTTACTGAGGATCTGTTTAACGAGATCGGGCTGCATGTCCAGTTCGGCTCTTTTTTCCCTGAGGGGGCTCAGCACCTTTTCGAGTTCCTCGTAGAGCACTTTTTTGCAGTCGATACAACCGATGCCGGCTGTCCGGCACCCGTGGGCGACCTCCTTTTTCCGTTCATCAGGTGTGAAGAATACATGAAGCTCGTAAACGGGGCATTTCTCCGGATCTCCGGGATCGGTTCGGCGGACTCTTGCCGGGTCTGTCACCATGGGCCTTAACTTCTCCCAGACCGTATTAGAAGGGTCCTTCAGATAGATGGCGTTCTCGTAGCTCTTGCTCATCTTTCGGCCATCCGTACCGGGGACCTTGGGGGCCTCGGTGAGCAGTTCTTTCGGTTCAGGGAAAACCCCTGCCGCAGTTGCCTGGCCTGCCTGTTCCGAGTCACGCCCCGGCGTGATCGAGGAATACATGAAATTGAAACGCCGCACGATCTCTCTGGCCAGTTCGAGGTGCGGAAGCTGGTCAATGCCAACCGGCACATAGTTCGCTCTGTAGATGATGATGTCCGCGGTTTGAAGGAGGGGGTACCCCAGGAACCCGTACGTAGCCAGGTCCTTGTGGGCCATTTGCTGCCTGACCTCTTTGTAGGAAGGAACCCTTTCCAGCCATGATAGCGGGGTGATCATGGAAAGGAGGACCAGGAGTTCGGCGTGCTGAAGGATCGCTGACTGGAGGAAAAAGGTTGACCGGTCCGGGTCAAGGCCAACGCTCAGCCAGTCCTTGACGATCTCTTCCGTGTACTCAGCCAGGGTTTCAGCCTCGTCGTACATAGTAGACAGGGCGTGCCAGTCGGCCACGAAGTAAAAACACTCATACTCATCCTGAAGACGGACCCAGTTGCCGAGGGCCCCGAGGTAATGCCCTATGTGCAGAGGCCCTGTGGGCCTCATCCCGGATAACACACGCTTCATATTGACTCCATAATTTCTTTCACCACCCGTTCATCACTCACTACAGGGCTGTGCCTCATTAGAGAACACTGAGTACACTGAGGAAACCAAAAGGAGTGAGATTGTTCCCCTCACCTGACTTCTCCCAGTGGGAGTAGGATTTCTTCGAAATCAGATGATTGAGCATTGCAGAGCGGGATAGAATTACATTTCGATCCCTAGTCGTAAGGCTCAACCAGTTTCGGTGAGGAAATATATTATACCCTGTGAAACCCTGCCTGTCCTGAGCAAACGACAGTGCGTCGAAGGGTGGTGCAGCCTTCAGCTGGCTGCGCAGTGTCAAATTAGCTTTTCAACGCTTTTAGAGGACCCACGCTTTTTCCCATTTCCCAGATTTTCTCAGCCTGCCCTGAGCAAGCGAAGCGCGTCGATGGGTG